>Ga0136622_10000144_pt1 | contig 26607 bp, 29 predicted proteins | sample AntDrymUQ4482106_2_FD_104803 | JGI IMG/M metagenome (GOLD analysis project Ga0136622, IMG submission 104803) | Polar desert sand microbial communities from Dry Valleys, Antarctica - metaG UQ448 (21.06) | ecosystem: Environmental > Terrestrial > Soil > Desert | place: Antarctica: Dry Valley...
AAGGCTCCCAGCGGCGGCTCCGGTGCTCGAGCTCGACGTGACCGACACAGAGCACCTGGCCCGCCTCCCCGGCCTGGTCGGCGAGCACGTCGAGGCCCTCGACGGGGTGGTGCACTCGATCGCGTACGGCAACCCGGACACAGTGCTCGGCAACAGGTTCCTCACCGCACCCTGGGAGGACGTGTCCCAGGCACTGCAGGTGTCGACGTACTCGCTGCAGGCGCTCACCTCGGCGGTACTCCCGGTGCTCGGTCCCCGGGCTTCGGTCGTGGGGCTGACCTTTGACGCCAGCGTGGCGTGGCCCGCCTACGACTGGATGGGCGTGGCGAAGGCCGGACTGGAATCGTGTGCGCGTTACCTCGCGCGCGACCTCGGCCCGCGCGGGCACCGGGTCAACCTGGTGGCCGCCGGCCCGCTCGAGACGCTCGCGGCCAAGGCGATCCCGGGCTTCGAGGCGCTGCAGTCGACCTGGGACACGCGGGCCCCGCTCGGCTGGGACCAGACCGACCAGGAGCCGGCGGCAAGGGCGGTCGTCGCCCTGCTCAGCGACCTGTTCCCGGCGACGACGGGTGAGATCGTCCACGTCGACGGCGGGTTCCACGCGATCGGCGCGTGAGGCCGTCGCTGCCCGGCCGGGTCAGCGAGCGCGGGCGGTGCGGGTGGCATCACGCAGCCGGACGGCGCCCGGCCCCCGGCGCGCCAGCCTGTCCGCGGCATTGAGGATCCCGCATGCGCGGAGGCTGAGGCAGCCGCAGCCGATGCAGCTGGTGAGCTGGTCGCGCAGCGCCTCGAGCTCGGCGATCCGCTCGTCGAGCAGGCCCTGCCACGACTCCGAGACGCGCGCCCAGTCAGCCTTGGTGGGGGTGCGCCCGGCGGGCAGCTCGGCCAGCGCGGCACTGATCCGCTCCAGCGACAGACCGACCCGCTGCGCCGCCTGGACGAAGGCCACCCGACGCAGCATGTTGCGGGCGTACCGCCGTTGGTTGCCCGCCGTCCGGGTCGAGGCGATCAGACCGCGCTGCTCGTAGTACCGCAGGGCCGAGGCGGCGACCCCTGACCGGGAGGAGAGCTCGCCGATGGTCAAGCTCATCCCTTGGGGGGCACGATCCCGTACTCGCGGATCTTGCGGTAGATCGTGGCGCGAGACATCTCCAGCGAGCGTGCCGCCTCGACCTTGTTGCCGTCGGCGTCCAGCAGGCTCTGCACGATGGCGTCGCGCTCCATGCTCTCCAGCCGGCTCAGCCGACGACGGCTGACCGTCCTCGCCTCAGGCGGGAGGTCCTCGGGCTGAACTGCGCCGGACCGCCGGTGCTTGACGACCTGGCGGAGCATCTGGTGCAGCTGCTCGACGTTGCCCGGCCACGACGACCGGGTCAGCAGCTTCATCGCCTCCGGCGAACAGCTCAACTGTCCGCCGTGGCCGAGCCGGGCGAGGAAGAACGACACCAGCTGCGGCAGGTCCTCGAGGTGCAGCCGCAGCGGCGGGACCTCGACGGTGCTCGGGAACAGCCGCAACAGCCGGCCGAGGTCGCTGCGGTCGGTGGTCGCCTGGAGGGTCACGGCAACCCACAGCGGATGCTCGCGGCCGGAGGCTGTCGCCGCCTGCAGTGCCGACGACAGCGCACGCAGTCCTGGGCCGTCCAACCGGTCGACATGGCGGACCACGACGTTGTCGGCGTCCGCGAGCAGCGCTCGGCGAACGGAGGTCAGCCAGTCCGGTTCGGTCGCGGCGTCGGCAGCGTCGAGGATCGCGAACCTGCCCACCGGCTGCCGGCGCAGCTGCACGGCGCGCAGCAGCGCCAGCTTGCCCACCCCCGGCTCGCCCTGCAGCGCGAGCCAGTCGCCGGAACGGAACACCGTCTCCACGTCGTGGCAGGCCCGCATCCAGAGTGGGGCCGAGCCCACCAGCCCCGGCAACGGCACGCGGGCGGGCACCCCCCGGGCGCCGGGCAAGGGTGTCTCCCGCTCACCGACCTTCACGTGCACGACGACGCCCGGCGGCCGGCTGCCGTCCCGTATCGGTCGGCAGACCATCCGGGCTATGGCGCCGGTCGGCAGCTCGACGGTGAGCGCCCCGCGACGTCCGCCAGCCAGCGCCTCGGCCCCCTGCGCGAGCAGCGCCGCCTGGTCGCTCGGATCGAGCTCGGTGCGGGCGTGGTCGTTCATCATCACCACGTCGCCATTCATCGCGAACACGGCGCCCGGCATCCGGCGGCAGGTGCGCAGGTACTCGTTGAACAGACCCACCTGGTGGGCGCCGGCGTCGGCCAGCAGCGCCTGCCGGATCTGCTCGGCGGTGGTCTTCGCCAACGTGAGCAGGAGCGTGCCGGCGTCCTTGCGCCAGCAGGTGAGGTCGATGGCACCGACGGTTCGCCCGGACACCGGGTCGTGGATCGGCACCCCGGCGCAGGCCAGACCCTCCAGGTTCTCGGCGTAGTGCTCGTGGCCGAACACGTGGGTGGCCCCGCCGACCTCCAGCGCGGTCCCGATCCCGTTGGTGCCCACGTACTTCTCGGCGTAGCTGAAGCCAGGCGCGAGCAGGACGCTGTCGAGGTGCCGCTCCAGCTCGCCGTCGGCGGTGAGGCGACTGAGCACCAGGCCGTTGCTGTCGGTGAGGATGACGCTGACCGCCTGCCCGTCCAGCTGCTCGACGAAGCTGCGCAGCACGGGCGCCGCGGTGCGGGTAAGCGGCGTGTCGATGTCCGGGTCTCGGATGTACGGCAGCTCGATCTGGTCTGCGGCCACCCGCAGGTCGCGGGACCGCTCCCAAGACGCCAGGATGGCGTTGCGGACGTAGCCCGGTTCCACCGGCTCCGCCGTCAGGAACAACTCCCGGCTCGCGGCGACGCCCGGAGCATCCGGGAGCGTGGCACCCTCGCGCGCACTCGGCACGCGCTCACGATAGGCGCTCGTCAGCGAGCCGGCGAGCCGGCCGCCGACTGTCTCATTATGAGACCGCAATGGGCTGGGGACCGGGATACACACCCTGTGTCCCGCCCTGGCAGGACCAGGATGCGGTCGCCTCATGCGGCCGCCTCGTTCTGCTCGCGCATTTGACTCGACGTTCCGGGAGGTGCCCGATGAGCGCGATCGCCGACTCGGCAGCAGAGACCTACAACCCCTGGACCATCGTCAACCTGGTGTTCACTCACCTCGCCGAACAGGGACTGCACCCCGTTCTCGGCGAGCGAGGGGACCCGGGTGAACCCGCACGGGCGCTGCTGCTGACGCTGGGAATCGAGCCGGCCGCGGAAGGAAACCGGGAGGTCAAGCGGGACGTCCGGCGGCAGTTGGACGAGATCCGGGCCGTCATGCTCGATGACCGCTGACAGCAGGAAGGACAGGGAGAAAGTAGGTCGTCTCATTGTGAGACCTCGGCGCGGACAACCACCGCGTCTCATGGACAGTTGACGGAATCACACCGGATGTGAAGGAGCGCGGATGAGTCGCCAGAGCGTGGCCAAGGCTCACGAAAAGATTCAGGAACTGGCTTGGGAGCCCCTCTACCACGAGCCGGTTGCACAATACGGGACCGACTACACCTTCCAGAAGGCGAAGAAGAAGGACCCGCTCAAGCAGGTCCTCCGCTCGTACTTCCCGATGGAGGAAGAGAAGGACCACCGCGTCTACGGCGCAGCCGACGGCGCGATCCGCGGAAACATGTTCCGCCAGGTGCAGGAGCGCTGGCTGGAGTGGCAGAAGCTCTTCTTGAGCATCATCCCGCTGCCGGAGATCTCGGCGGCCAGGGCGATGCCGCTGCTGTTCCGCACGGTCCCCAACCCGGAGCTGCACAACGGGCAGGCCATCCAGATGATCGACGAGGTCAGGCACTCGACGATCCAGCAGAACCTGAAGCGCCTGTACATGAACAACTACATCGACCCGGCCGGCTTCAACTCGAGCCTGCGGAACTTCCAGAACGACTACTGCGGAACGATCGGGCGGCAGTTCGCCGAGGGCTTCATCACCGGTGACGCCATCACCGCGGCGAGCATCTACCTGACCATCGTCGCCGAGACGGCGTTCACCAACACGTTGTTCGTGGCGATGCCGGCAGAGGCGGCCGCCAACGGCGACTACCTCCTGCCCACCGTGTTCCACTCGGTGCAGTCCGACGAGTCGCGGCACATCAGCAACGGGTACGCGACGCTGCTTATGGCCCTGTCCGACGAGGGCAACCACCAGCTGCTCGAGCGCGACCTGCGCTACGCCTGGTGGAACAACCACCGTGTAGTGGACGCCGCCATCGGCACGTTCATCGAGTACGGCACCAAGGACCGCCGCAAGGACCGGGAGAGCTACGCGGAGATGTGGCGTCGGTGGATCTACGACGACTACTACCGCAGCTACCTCGTCCCGCTCGAGAAGTACGGCCTGGTCATCCCGCACGACCTGATCGAGGAGTCCTGGAACCAGATCTGGAACAAGGGCTACGTGCACGAGGTGGCGCAGTTCTTCTGCACCGGGTGGCTCGCCAACTACTGGCGGATGGACCCGATGACGGACAAGGACTTCGAGTGGTTCGAGTACAAGTACCCGGGCTGGTACGACAAGTACGGCGCATGGTGGGAGAATTACGCCCGCCTGTCGATGCCGAACGGACACCACCCGATCGTGGCCGAGGCCGTGGACTACGCGTACCCGCACCGGTGCTGGACCTGCATGGTCCCGTGCCTGGTCCGTGAGGACATGGTGATGGCGGAGGTCGACGGACAGACTCGTACGTACTGCCACGAGGCCTGCCGCTGGACCGACGTCGAGGCCTTCCGGCCGACCTACCAGGGTCGCGAGACCCCGAACATGGGTCAGCTGATCGGCAAGCGGGAGTGGGAGACCCTGTACCACGGCTGGAACTGGGCCGATGTGGTCTCCGACATGGGCTACGTCCGCGACGACGGGCACACGCTGGTGGCACAGCCGCATCTGAACCTCGACCCGAAGAAGATGTGGAACCTGGACCACCTGCGCCGGATGCCCCCGCTGCAGAGCCCGAACGTCCTGCTCAACGAGATGTCTGAGGAGGAGAAGAAGGCCTTCCACGCGGACTACATCAAGGGCGGCCCCGCCGGCCGCCCCGCACCCGCGGAGGCCTGAGCACCTGCGGAAGTAGGACCTGAGGGGGGCCGGACGAGCACATCGTCCGGCCCCCTTTCCGCCCGCCCAAGACATGGCGCCTACGGCTAGTAGGCGCAGGAACTCGGAGAGCAGCCAATGGGCGAAAAGCACACTGTGCGGTTCGAGCCGATGGGTATCGAGATCGAGGTCGACGAGGACCAGAACATCCTGCGCGGAGCAGCCGAGCAGGGGATAACCCTCATGCACGGGTGCAAAGAGGGTCAGTGTGCGTCCTGCAAGTCCTTCGTCCTGGACGGCGAGGACCCGGAGCTGGAGAAGTACTCCACCTTCGCCCTCAACGACACCGAGCAGGAAGAGGGCTACACGCTGCTCTGCCGGGCGCACGTCTACGAGGACACGACGATCGAGCTCCTCAACTACGACGAGGAGATGATGCGTTCGGGTCATCCGATCCAGGAGGCAAAAGCCGAGGTGGTGGCCAACGACAAGGTCACCCAAGACATGCGCCACCTGGTGCTGAAGCTGGTGGAACCGGAGGAAGTCAAGTACTGGCCCGGGCAGTACGTGGACATCGCCATTCCGGACACCGACACCCTGCGGTCGTTCTCCATGGCCAACACGAACAGCAGGGACAGCGGGCAGCTCGAGTTCATCATCAAGATCTACGAGGACGGGGCGTTCTCCAAGTTTCTGGACACCAAGGTTCAGCTCGGCGACCACCTGGACCTGGTCGGACCGTTCGGTGTTTTCACTCTGCGTGAGCGTGACTGCGACCTCCTCTTCGTGGGGGGTGGCGCCGGGATGGCCCCGATCCTGTGCCTGCTGCGGCGGCTGGCCGAGAGCGAGAGCACCCGCAAGGCGACTTACTACTACGGTGCCCGGACCAAAGCGGACCTGTGCTTCGAGGACGAGCTGCGCTCCCTCGAGCAGAAGTTGCCGACCTTCACGTACGTGCCAGCGTTGTCCGAACCCTCCGACGACGACTGGGACGGTGAGACCGGCGTGATCACCGACGTGGTGAAGCGGAACGAGACCGACCTGGCGGACACCGACTCCTACCTGTGCGGGCCGCCCCCCATGGTGGAAGCGGCCATGGAGATGCTCCCCGCACTGGGGGCCGACGAGAAGCACATCTTCTACGACAAGCTCACGACCACCGGCTCAGCACCATGACCCCGAGCGAGAGGCAGGCGGACTGCACATGAGCACAGAAGAGGCCACGGAGAAGGCCGACGTACAGGCGACGGACGACGAGCAGGCCAAGGAGGAGAAGGCGCACGCGGCCAAGAGCAGCGACGAGCTGACCTCGGGCAAGAAGGCTCCGGAGGAGCTCGCCGAGGAGCGCAGCGTCCCCAAACCCGTCTTCACCGACGCCGAGGCCGGCGCCAAGGTCTTCCCCGACTCCACCGCGCGGCGCTACAACTACTTCACGCCGAAGAAGCGCAAGCAGTCGCACTACGAGGACGTCACCGTCGAGGTGCAGCCCGACCCCCGGCACTACCTGTCCCAGGGCTGGTTGTACGGGTTCTCCGACGGCCGAGGCGGGTACCCGCTGGAGTGGACCGCGCTGAAGGCATGGGGTTCCGACCGGCCCGAGCCGGAGCGCTACCCCGGGTCCGGCGGCAAGGGATACGACTGGCCGGCGCACGGCTGGCACGAGTTCCGCGACCCCAACGAGGAGTGGGAGCTGACCATCTACCGCTACAACGCCAACGTTGTGCGGCAGATCAACCAGAACATCGAGACCGCTCGCCACTCCAAGGCGTTCGAGCAGTGGAACACCAACTGGATCCGTTTCGTCGAGCGCCATGTCGGCGCCTGGATGCACGTCGAGCACGGGCTCGGCCTGTACCTGTTCGCGAACGCCCAACGGCGGGCACCCACGAACATGCACAACAACGCGATCTCGGTGAACAGCATGCACAAGATCCGCTTCGCCCAGGACCTGGCGCTGTACAACCTGACGCTGAGCGAGGAGATCGGCGACTTCGACGGCGCCGCACACGTCGCCACCTGGAACGAGGACGAGGCGTGGCAGGGCGTGCGCGGGGTGGCCGAGGAGCTGACCGCTATCGACGACTGGTGTGAGGCGATCTTTGCCGCCAACATCATCTTCGAGCCGCTGGTCGGCGAGCTGTTCCGCAGCAACCTGGTGCAGCAGGCGTCGCCGGGCAACGGTGACTTCGTCACTCCCACGGTGATGGGCGCCGGCGAGCTCGACTACGCCGCGCGCGACCTGCGCTACACCAAGGCAATGTTCGAGCTGCTGGTCGACGACAAGGAGTTCGCCGACCACAACACCAAGCTCATCGATGGTTGGCTGTCCGCCTGGGTCCCGAAGTGCATCACCGCGGCCCGCACGCTCCAGCCGCTGTGGTCGCAGCCCGACTCGAAGCCGCCGCGCTTCGAGGACGGACTGGACCGCGCCAAGAGCCGCCTCAGCGGCATTCTGTCCGACCTCCACCTGCAGGAGCCGAAGGAGATCACCCAGTGAGCACCCCGTACCAGTCCACCGAGACGCGCTACGCGACGACCGAGAGCAGCTACAAGTCCGACAACACCGCCTCGAACATGTGCGGGTTCACGCTGATGAACAACCAGGTCGGTGCCGTGCTGGCGGAGGTCATGCGGGGCAAGGAGGGCGTGAATGTGACCGAGCTGCCGTCCATGATCCGCGTCGACGCGACCAGCACGGTCGTGGTCGACTATGCCGAGGTGTCCGAGGCGCTCGGCGAGGACGAGGACTACTTCGACGCGGCCGAGTTCGAGGAGAACATGTCCACCCACTACGGGCGGATGATCCACGAGGACGACCGCACCATCATGTTCGCCAACCCCGAGGACGCGGCCGAGTACCTCGACTTCGACCTCAAGGAGATGCAGAAGTCGTAGGGCGACCAACCGCGCAGACCCGCCCGAGCAGACCCATCGAGGAGGATTTCGTGTACGAGAAGGATGGCGAGAAGTACTTCGTGGTCGACAGCCACATGCACCACTGGGACGCTAGCCCGGAGAACTGGGTGAAGGGCCACGAGCAGTACGCCAAGGGCTGGATCGAGTGCTTCCACGCCTACCAGGGCCTCGGTCCACCCGAGACCCACTGGACGATCGAGCACTTCCAGAAGGCCTCCGAGGAAGACTTGATGAAGAACGTCTTCGAGGACGGCCATGTGGACGTCGCGATCTTCCAGTCGACGTACCTGAAGGAGTGGTACGCCGACGGCTTCAACACCGCCGAGCAGAACGCCGCCCTGGCGGACAAGCACCCGGGCAAGTTCATCGTCAACGGCCGGTGGGACCCGCGGGAGGGTGACGGGGGTCTGAAGCAGCTCGAAGAAGACGCGGCCCGCTGGAACCTCAAGGGGGTCAAGCTCTACACGGCGGAGTGGAAGGACGACTCCCGCGGCTGGACGCTCAAGGACCCCGAGGCCTACCGGTTCCTGCAGAAGAGCCAGGAGCTCGGGATCAAGAACATCCACGTCCACAAGGGCCCGACGATCTGGCCGCTGGACAAGGATGCGTTCGACGTCTCCGATGTCGACCACGCGGCGACAGACTTCCCCGAGCTGAACTTCATCGTCGAGCACGTGGGCCTACCGCGGATCGAGGACTTCTGCTTCATGGCGACGCAGGAGCCGAACGTGTACGCCGGCCTGTCGGTCGTGGTCGGTGGCCTGATGCACGCCCGGCCGAGGTTCTTCGCCAAGGTGATGGGTGAGCTGTTGTTCTGGGTCGGCGAGGACAAGATGACCTTCGGCAGCGACTACAGCATCTGGGAGCCGAAGTGGCAGGTGGAGGGTCTCGTCGACTGGAACTACCCCAGTGACGAGTACTCCGACTACCCCGAGGTGACAACCGCAACCAAGAAGAAGATCCTCGGTCTCAACGCCGCCAAGCTGTACGACATCGAGGTGCCGGCCGACTGCCAGCTCCAAGACGGCCTCGGCGACGCGGCCAGGCAGGACAACGCCGAGCTGGTCGAGGACAGGGCCGGGGCGTCGGTGTGACCGACGCGGCCCAACTGTTGGCCGCACTGGGGACGGTGCGCGACCCCGAGCTCGACGAACCGGTCACCGACCTCGGGTTCGTGTCGTCGTGCACCGTCTCCGCCGACGGGGTCGCCGACGTTCGGCTCCGGTTGCCGACGTACTTCTGTGCGCCCAACTTCGCGTTCCTCATGGTGGCCGACGCCTACGACGCGGTCAGCGGGGTCGACGGGGTGCGGCGTACGGAGGTGGTCCTGGAAGACCACTTCGCGTCGGAGACCATCAACGACGGGGTGGCGGCACGGTCCGGCTTCGTCCAGTCCTTCGACGGTGAGGCCGTCGCCGAGCTGGACGAGCTGCGGGCCGACTTCCTGCGCAAGGCAGTGCTGGCCGGGACCGACCGGGTGTGCCGCCCGCTGCTGGCGGCCGGCCGGACCACCGACGACCTGGCCGAGCTCACGCTCGCCGACGTGCCACCCTCGGCCGACCTCGATCGGCTGCGATCGCGGCGGCGCGAGCTGGGCCTGCCTGCCGAAGACGAGTCGCCACTGCTGGTCGAGGCCACGTCGGGGGTAGCGGTCGGCGTGCAGGCGCTCCCGTTGCACCTGCGCAAGGCTCGCCTGACCAGGGTCAGCCTGGACGCCAACTCGGGGGTGTGCCGGGGGATGCTCCACGCGCGGTACGGAGGAACCACGGGGCACGGGCAGAACCAGACCGAGGAGGAGTCCGCATGAGGGCTGTCAGGGTGCACGAGTACCACCAGGATCCCACTATTGACGAGGTCCCGGAGCCGCACGCGGAGGGCCCGCTCGACGTCGTGGTCAAGATCGGCGGCGCCGGGGTGTGCCGCACCGACCTGCACATCCTGGAGGGTCAGTGGGCCGACGCAATGGCCCCCGAGCTGCCGTACACGATCGGGCACGAGAACGCCGGATGGGTACACGAGGTGGGGCCTGCCGTGACGAACGTCGCGGTGGGTGACACGGTGATCCTGCACCCGCAGCCGAGCTGCGGGCTGTGCCGGGCGTGCCGTGCCGGCAACGACATGCACTGCGGCAACGCATTCTTCCCCGGATTGTCCAACAACGCCGGTGGGATGGCGGACTACCTGCTGACCACCGGCCGAGCCTGCATCAAGCTGGACCCCTCGACCGAGCCGAAGGACGTCGCGGCGCTGGCCGACGCCGGCATCACCGCCTACCACGCGGTCCGCAAGGCCGTCCCGCTGCTCTACCCGGGCACGACCGCAGTCGTCGTGGGCGCCGGCGGTCTCGGCCACATCGGGATCCAGTGCCTGGAGGCGCTGACCGCGACGAGGATCGTCGTGGTGGACAGGAACCCCGACGCGCTCAAGCTCGCCGAACAGCTCGGGGCTGATCAGACCGTGGTGGCCGACGGGGGCCACGTGGACGCCGTCCTGGAGCTCACCGACGGGGAGGGTGCTGACGTCGTCTTCGACTTCGTCGCCGAGCAGGGCGCCGAGAACGAGAGCTTCGCGATGACCCGCGCGAGCGGTTCGGACTTCATCATCGGCTACGGCGGCACTCTGAACATCCCGACCCTGGACGTGATCTCGACCGAGCGCAACATCGTCGGCAACATCGTCGGCACCTACAACGACCTGGCCGAGCTGATGGTGCTGGCCCAGGCCGGGAAGGTCACGCTGCACACGAAGACCTACCCGCTGGACGCCGCGGTAGAGGCGCTGCACGACCTCGACGCCGGCGAGGTACGGGGTCGCGCCATCCTCGTCCCGTAGCTCCCCGCGTCACCCAACCCCCAACCCCCAACCAGGAGGATTCATTCATGGCCAAGGACCTGCGATTCGGTGCGGACGCCCGCAGCCTGCTGCTGTCAGGAGTCGACCAGCTCGCCGAGGCCGTGAAGTCGACCTTGGGCCCCAAGGGCCGAAACGTCATCCTGGAGAAGATCACCGGCACTCCGGTGGTGACCAACGACGGCGTCACGATCGCCCGCGAGATCCACCTCGGCGACCAGTTCGAGAACATGGGCGCGCAGCTGGTCAAGGAAGCCGCGATCAAGACCAACGACATCGTCGGCGACGGGACCACGACGGCCACCGTCATCGCCCAGGCCATCATCCGCGAGGGCATGAAGTCGATCGCCGACGGCGGCAACCCGGTGCTGGTCAAACGGGGCGTCGACCTGGCCGTCGGCAAGCTGGTCGAGCACCTGCGCAGCGTCGCCCACCCGGTGCAGACCGCGGCGGACTATGCGCGGGTCGCGGCGATCTCCGCCAACGACGACGACACCGTCGGTGCGGTGCTGGCCGAGGCGTTGTTCACCGTCGGGGACGCCGGCATCGTGACCGTGGAGGAGTCGGTCGCGCACGGGATGAGCGTCGACTTCGTGGAGGGCTTCGAGTACGACAACGGGTACGTCTCCCCGTACCTCGTGACCCACCCCGCCAGCCTCGAGGCGATCCTCGACGACCCATACATCGTGCTGTGCAGCGAGAAGATCACCAAGGTCCAAGAGCTGATGCCACTGCTCGACAAGGTGATGCGCCGGCCGCGGCCGCTGGTCATCATCGCCGAGAACATCGAGGGCTCGGCGCTGAGCATGCTGGTGCACAACCATGTCAACGGCGCGTTCCAGTGCGTCGCGACGAGGGCGCCAGGCTTCGGTGACCGGCGGCTGCGCAAGCTCGAGGACATCGCGACCATCACCGGGGGCACGGTGATCAGCAAGCACTCCGGCTCCAGCCTGGACACCATCACCCCCGAGCAGCTCGGCCAGGCCCGGCAGGTGCGGGTAACCGCGGACACCACGTCCATCATCGACGGTGCCGGCTCCACCGAGGACATCGAGTTCCGGGTCACCCAGTTACGGGCCGAGCTCGAGCGGGCGACGTTCGGGATCGACGAGGACGTGCTCAGCGAACGGATCGGCGCGCTGTCCGGCAAGGTTGCGGTGATCCGGGTGGGCGCCCCGACCAACGCCGAGCTGGCCGAGCTGCAGCACCGGGTCGAGGACGCCTTGTCCGCGACCAGGGCGGCCATGGCCGAAGGCATCGTGGCCGGCGGCGGGGTTGCCTTGATGCACGCCGCTCCGGCGCTCGACGAGCTGCAGGTCAAGGACGACTACGCGATCGGGGTGGACATCGTGCGTCGCGCCTTGACCGAGCCCACCTACCTGATCGCCCACAACGCGGGCTACCCCGGCCGCGAGGTGGTGGAGGAGGTGGCGCAGATGGGTCTGGACGAAGGTTTCGACGCTCTCGAAGGCCGGTACGGGAACATGATCGAGATGGGCATCATCGACCCGCTGCGGGTTTGCCGGTCGGCGCTGCAGAACGGTGCGTCGGTGGCCGGCCTGCTGCTAACCACCAACACCCTCATCGCCGAGGAGCAGACGGCGTGGGGCGGCAGCCGGGCGCTGATGACCGAGTTCGGCCAGCTCGACGAGGGCCTGCACCAGCCGTCGCCGGACGCCAGCACGCCGCAGTCGCTGGGCCTCGGCCCGTCGGTCGGCTGAGACGGTCGAGGCAGACACGATGCCCAGCAGCGATCCCGCCAGCCCGCCCGCCGCGGTACGCCAGGTCGATTCGGCGAGCGCCTCGGTGCTCACCGACCTCACCGCGCGGTTCGAGGACCTGCAGACGGTGCTCAAGTGCTGCGAGCGGTTGGTGTCCGAGCTTGCGGTCAAGGACCGTGAGCCCGACGATGTGCTGGTCGAGGCGGTCTGGACGGTGGCCCTGCTGTCGTATGCGCGCTGCTTCGCGGTGGGCAAGGCAGGCGCGGAGACCGCTCTGTCCGAGGAGGACCTGACCGCGGCGCTGTCGAACACCGACGTGTTGGACTGGCACAAGGTGTTGCTGCAGCTGCGGGACCACTACGCCGATCCCGTGGTCAACCCGCGCGAGCAGTTCTCGGTGGGGGTGGCGCAGGACGCATCCGGCGGGCCGGGCGGCATCGCGATCACCTCTGCCCGGCAGCCGCTGGTCGACGACCTCACCGTGCGCCAGACGGGGGCGATCGCGTTCGCTCTCAGCGGCCTGGTCAACGACCGCATCGCCGCACAGCAAGAGAAGGTGTTCGGCGAGCTGCAGCACATCTCCAAGGAGGACCTCGACCAGATGCCGCTGATTGACGTCACCCAGGCCCAGGCCCAGGCCGAGGCCAGCCCGGCCACCGGCTCACCCTCCGAGAGCTGACGACAACCGGTTGACCGGTACAGCGGCGACGGGATGCCGCACGGGAGTCAGCGCGGGGGCTGAGCGGTGGACTCAGCGCTTGAAGGCCTTCTTCACCTTCTCGCCGGCCTGCTTGAGGTCGGACTTCGATTGATCCTTGCGGCCCTGGTTCTCCAGTGCATCGTCGCCGGTGGCCTTGCCTACCACCTGCTTGGCCTTGCCGCGGGCCTTCTCGCCCTGGTGGCTGGTCTGCTCGTCGTTGCTCATGGCTACGAGCATCGCACGGACAGCGACAGACCGCACCAAGCGCGCGCGCCCGGCTCTCCTTGTTCAGCCCGGTCAAGACGTCTGCGGACCGTGATGGTGGCAGGCTGGGGGAGTGACACACGGGCACCGCACTCTGGTCGTCGTACGACACGCGAAAGCCGAGCGCGAGGCGACGCACGACCACGAACGCCGCCTCACCCAGCGGGGCCGTGGCGACGCTGCCGCGGCCGCGGCAACCGTGTCCGCGGCGTTGAGCGTCGCGCAACGAGGCAAGGCGGTGGCGTTGGTGTCTTCGGCGGTGCGGGCAGTCGAGACCTGGCAGCTGATCGCATCGCGCCTGCCCGGCGGCGCCCAGGTCGGGGAACGGGTCGAGGACGCGCTGTACCAGGCCGACGTCGGCGATGTGACCGATCTGCTCACCAGCCTCGACCAAGACCTCGAGGTGGCCCTCGTGGTGGGCCACAACCCCACCCTCGAGGACACGGTGCGCGCTCTCGCGGCAGGGGGCGACGGCGACGCGCTGGCCCGGCTGGACGGTGGGCTGTCGACCGCAGCGGTCGCGGTTCTCAGCTACCAGGGCCTGTGGTCTGACCTGGCGGCGGGCAGCTGCCGGCTCGAGGCCGTGGAGGTCGGCCGGGGCTGACCGGCCAGCCAGGTTGCCGTCAGTCGCTGTCGTCGCCTGCCTCCAGCTCCTCGCGGGTGATGCCGAGCAGGTAGGCGACGCTGTCCAGGTACGGCACGCTCACCGCGGTGTCGGCGGCCTCGCGGACCACCTGCTTGGCGTTGAACGCCACCCCCAGCCCCGCCGCCGCGAGCATGTCGAGGTCGTTTGCGCCGTCGCCCACCGCCACGGTGTTGCGCATCGGCACTCCGGCGTCGACCGCGAATCGGCGCAACGCGTCCGCCTTGGCCGCACGGTCCACAATGTCTCCCACCAAGCGGCCGGTGAGGTGAGCGTCCTCGATCTCGAGGGTGTTGGCGGCCACGTAGCGGATGCCGAGGTCGTGGGCGATCGGCTCGACGACCTGGGTGAAGCCGCCGCTGACCAGCCCGAGCCGGTAGCCCAGCCGGTGCAGGGCACGCACCAGCGTCCGCGCCCCGGGGGTCAGCACCAACCCGGCGTACACCTGCTCGATGACTGCCGCGGGTACGCCCGCAAGCAGGGCGACCCTCTCTCGCAGCGAGGTCTCGAAGTCCAGCTCGCCACGCATCGCCCGGCCGGTGACGTCCTGGACCTCGGCGCGGCAACCGGCGTGCTCGGCGAGCATCTCGATCGCCTCGCCCTGTACCAATGTCGAGTCGACATCCAGCACCACCAGCCGCTGCGCGTACCGGTGGATGTCCGCACTCTGGACCGCGATGTCGACCCACTGCCGGGCGGCCTCGGTCGCCAGCAGCACCTGCAGCCGGCCAGTGTCGGCGCCGGAGACATCGAGGTCCACGGCGGTGACCGGATACCGCGCGATCCGGCGGATCCGGTCGATGTTGGCGCCGGTGTCGGCCACCCGACCAGCCACCGCGGCGAACGCGGCCGGGCGCAGCGGCGACCCCAACACCGTGACCCGTGCCCGACCGGATCCGCGGCTGTGGGCGTCGCCCAGCCCGGGCTCCAGTGCAAGCTCGAGGCCCAGCGACTGGGCGACCTCAGCCAGCGCGGTCCGCATCGCCTGTAGGTCTCGCGGCGCGGTGAGCAGGACGGCCAGGACGAGCCGGCCACGGATGACCATCTGCTCGATGTCGACGACCTCGACCGGGAACGCGCCGCATGCAGCAAACACCGCCGCGGTGACGCCGGGGCGGTCGGCGCCGCTCAGCGTGACCAGCACCGTGCGGCGCTCGTCGGGCGGCTCCACGGCGGCGCTCACTCCGGGGAGACTAAGCCACCCACCGACTCGGGTCGGACCGCCGGGCGCTCGTTGAGCCAGCGTTCGAGGACAGCGCTTCCGCGCCGCTGCGTGCCAGGCCCGGATCGAGGTGATGGGCGGCGATCAGGCGATCGGCGGATGGAACCGTCAGCCGGCGGCGGTGGGATCGGCTGAGCAGGCGGCCACCAGGGCGTGCCGGGCGCTGCGCTCGAGCTGCCGCAGCGCGTCGAGGCGCTGCCCGACCTCGTACGACGACACTGAGCCGCCGTCGTCGCCTTGGGCCAGCTCGGCGATGGTCCGGCAACGCAGTGCGAGCGCGGCCAGTCGCTGTGCCCTGGCCGGAAGGCCGGGGGCAAGCGGCTCACCGTGCGAGCGGCGCAGCCCGAGCAGCTCGGTTGCCGCCTCGGGCCGCCACCGGGCCACGTCGAGGTCGACCAGCCGGGTCGTGGTCTCCCGCAACGTGTCGCGCAGGTGCACCTCGGCTGCGCCGAGATCCGTCACCGTGCCGTCCTCGGCCGCAGACGCCCGCCAGGTCACACCTGCTCCGACGACCGACGGCACCAGACCCAGCCCGGCGCCGGGAAGCACGACCGCCTCGCCGGCATCGAGCGCGCTGGTGTTGAACGTAGGCGGACCTCCCAGACCGACGAGGTCACCCGGCACGGGAAGCGCCAAGGTGGCCCGCTCGGCACCGCGGCGGCGCAGCTGGCCGAGCGCCAGCACCAGCGGGACCGGCTGCTCGTCCAGGCCCAGCACGTCGTGCGCCGCGTCGTCGGCCACCGCACCGTCACGCGCGTCGTCAAGGCTGCACCGTCCGTACGCCCAGGAGGTGAACCAGCACGTGAGGCGCGCGGCACGCGGCAGACGTATCACGGTCGCCAGGGTAGGTGCCGCTACGTTTGCCACACACCGTCTCGCGTCCAGCCACAGCGGCATCCGTCAGCCATCGGGGGCCCACAATGAGCCATCGGGGCAGTCCATGAGCGTCGTCGTCGAGCTCGCCGACGTCACCGTCGTCCGTGGGCAGAGCCGGCTGCTGGACGAGGTGTCGTGGACGATCCGTTCCGACGAGCGGTGGGTGGTGCTCGGCCCCAACGGTGCGGGCAAGACAATGCTGCTCCAGCTGCTGAGTGCCCACGTCCACCCGACGTCCGGTGTCGCCGGGGTGCTCGGCGAGGTCCTCGGCACCGTGGATGTCTTCGAGCTACGTCCCAGGATCGGTTGGATGAGCGCCGCGCTGGCCGACAACATCCCGCGGGCGGAGCGGGTGGGCGACGTGGTCATGTCGGCGGGGTACGCGGTGGTCGGCAGGTGGCGGGAGAGCTACGACGAGACCGATCACCGGCGCGCAGTGGGACTGCTGCACGAGATGGGTGCCGCGCACCTGGTGAACCGCACCTTCGGGACGCTCAGCGAGGGTGAGCGCAAACGGGTGCAGGTGGCCCGGGCGTTGATGACCGACCCAGAGCTGCTGCTGCTCGACGAACCCGGCGCCGGCCTCGACCTCGGTGCCCGCGAGGACCTGGTGAGCACGCTGGGCGTCCTCGCCGGTGACCCGTCCGCCCCGACGCTGGCGCTGGTGTCACACCACGTCGAGGAGATCCCGCCGTCGTTCACCCACGTGCTACTCATGCGCGACGGGCGGATCGTCGCCGCCGGCCCTTTGCAGCAGACGCTGACCGAGGCAGCCCTCAGTACGACCTTCGGCCTGCCGCTGGTGGTGGAGCAGCGCGAGGGCAGGTGGTCGGCGCGGCGACGTACGCACCCGGCACGGGCCGGCGGCTGAGCGCTGCGCGAGCGTGGCGGGGACGCACAGTGACCTAGGCTGCAGCATGGACTGGTTGAGCGAGCACGCCTGGGTGGCGTGGGCGACCATCGCGGTCCTGCTCGGGGTGGCCGAGCTGGTCAGCCTCGACTTCGTCCTCGTGATGCTCGCCGCCGGGGCCGGTGCGGGAGCGGTGTCGTCGCTGGTGTCCCCCTCGGTGTGGATCGACCTGGTGGTCGCGGCGACCGTGGCGATCGGGATGCTCGCGGTCGTACGGCCGTCGTTGGTGCGGCGGATGCACCAGGGGCCCGAGCTCACCACCGGGCACGCCGCCCTGGTGGGCCGCAAGGCGGTCGTGCTGGAACGCGTCGACGACCACGGCGGCAGGGTCAAGCTGGCCGGCGAGGTCTGGACCGCACGGGTGTTCGAACCCGGCACCCGGGTCGAGGAAGGTGCACACGTCGAGGTGTTCGGCATCGAGGGCGCCACAGCCGTCGTCTACCCGCTGGACTAGGACCAACCAGGAGGGACCGTCATGGAGCTGGTGCTCCCCATCTTCTTCGTGCTGATCGTCGTTTTCGTGGTCGTCGGGCTGGGCAAGACGGTCAAGATCGTGCCGCAGGCGCGGGCGGGGGTCGTCGAACGGTTCGGCAAGTACCGCGTCACGCTGGCGCCGGGGCTGAACATCGTGACGCCGTTCGTGGACAAGGTGCGCTACGTCATCGACATGCGCGAGCAGGTGGTGTCGTTCCCGCCGCAGCCGGTGATCACCGAGGACAACCTGGTGGTCTCGATCGACACCGTCATCTACTTCCAGGTGACCAATGCGGTGGCGGCGACGTACGAGATCGCCAACTACATCCAGGCGATCGAGCAGCTCACCATGACGACGCTGCGCCAGATCATCGGCGGCATGACGCTCGAGCAGTCGCTCACCAGTCGCGACCAGATCAACCACGCGCTGCGCGGCGTGCTCGACGAGGCCACCGGCAAGTGGGGGATCCGGGTGAACCGGGTCGAGCTCAAGGGCATCGACCCACCCCCGTCGATCAAGGACTCGATGGAGAAGCAGATGCGCGCCGACCGGGACAAGCGCGCCGCGATCCTCACCGCCGAGGGCCAGCGCCAGTCCGCGATCCTTACCGCCGAGGGACAGAAGCAGTCGTCCATCCTGACCGCCGAGGGTGAGCGGGAGGCTGCCATCCTCCGCGCGCAGGCCGACCGGGAGTCGTCGATCTTGCGGGCGCAGGGTGAGGGCCAGGCCATCCAGACCGTCTTCCAGGCCATCCACGACGGATCGCCGGACCAGTCCCTGCTGGCCTACCAGTACCTGCAGATGCTGCCCAAGATCGCCGAGGGCGATGCCAACAAGGTGTGGATCGTGCCGAGCGAGATCGGTGACGCGCTGAAGGGGCTCGGCTCGACGATGACCCGGGTGTCCGGCATCCCGACGGAGTCCGCCGGTCCGCGTAACCGGGTCGACATGGGCGGAGACAGCGACGCACTGACCGAGAGGGCGACGGCCGAGTCCCGCAGCTCGGTGCAGGCCGCGCACGAGCAAGTCGCCGCCGCCATCGCGTCGGCCGAGCAGGCCGCCACCCTGACCGCGCCACGTCGCCCGGCTAGGCCGGCCGAGCCAGAGCCGGTCGAGCCTCAGCTGGTCGAGCCACCTGACGACTCCGAGTCCGAGCAGGGGCCGGGCAGCAGCGCCGCGCCGTAGTGAGCTGGCTGGACGCACTCGCCGTCTTCGCCGCCGGCATCGCGGCGGGCACCATCAACACCGTCGTAGGCTCCGGCTCGCTGATCACCTTCCCGACCCTGCTGACGCTCGGTTTCGACCCGGTGGTCGCCAACGTCACCAACACCGTCGGGCTCGTCCCCGGATCGGTGTCGGGCGCTGTCGGCTACCGCCGCGAGCTGGCCGGCCAGCGAGGTCGGCTGTTGCGCCTCGGGGTCGCCTCCCTGCTGGGTGGGCTGGCAGGGGCGGTGCTGCTGCTGATCCTCGACGAGGACGTCTTCGAGGTGCTCGTCCCGGTTCTGATCGTGCTCGGCTGCATCCTCGTCGTGGCACAGCCGAGGCTGTCGGCGTACGTCCGCAGCCGCCGCGAAGGAGAGCGGCCGCGCCACCGCGGGTCGATCCTGGTATGGGTCGCCGTGCTGGCGACGTCGGTCTACGGCGGCTACTTCGGCGCCGCGCAGGGGGTGCTGTTCATGGCGGTGCTCGGGCTCGGCCTGGATGACGCCCTGCAGAACCTGAACGCGACCAAGAACGTGCTCGCCGCGATCGTCAACACCGCGGCCGCCTGCCTGTTCGTGTTCGTCGCCGACGTCGACTGGGCCGCCGCCGGCGTGCTCGCGGTGGGTGCCACCATCGGCGGCCAGCTCGGTGCGACCGTCGGCCGCCGGCTGCCCGACCTGGCCCTGCGCCTGTTCGTCCTGGTCGTCGGGGTCGCCGCGGTCGGGCAGTTCCTGCTCGCCGAAAGCTGACCCGGTCAGGCGCTACGTGCGAGTCCCGGCACCACCTCTGCTCCGGGCAGGGCGGCCAGCGCGGCACCCGGCAGCACGAGCTTGGAGCGCCGCAGTCCGCTGCCGACCACCACGACCGGGGTGTCGATCACCGCGGCGTCCACAAGCAGCAGCCAGTCTGCTGGCAGACCCACCGGCGTGATGCCGCCGTACTCCATGCCGGTCGCGGCCATCGCGAAGTCGGTGCCGGCGAACGATGCCTTGCGGGCGTCCAGCCGCCGGCGCACGAACCCGTTGACGTCGGCCCTCGTGGTGGCGAGCACGACGCAGGCCGCGTGCCGCTCGATGCCTGCCCGCCGCCCAGTCACCACCACGCAGTTGGCCGACGTCTCGAGCGGCAGGTCGTACGCCGCGCACAGCGCCGCGGTGTCGGCCAGGTCCGGGTCGATCTCGACGACCTCGGCTGCGGAAACCATGCCGATGGCGCCGGCAACCGGGGCAGCGAGCAGGTCCGGCCGCTCGGCCGCGGGCACGGTGACCAATGAGCCCAACATGCCCGTCATTGTGGCCCGGACCGGTCCGACATGCTGAGCCGGTGACCTCGCTGCACACCGCGCTGTTCGCCGAGCTGGACCTGGCGACCCTGCACGACATCGTCCGGCTGCGCGTCGACGTCTTTGTGGTCGAACAGCACTGCCCGTACCCGGAGCTGGACGGCCGGGACACCGACGAGTCCACCCGGCACGTCTGGGTCGTCGACGCGGCGGTCGTGGGGTATCTGCGGCTGCTCACCGAGCCGGACCGCAGCCGGCGGATAGGCAGGGTCTGCGTCGCCAGGTCGTGCCGCGGCCGGGGCCTGGCCGCCGACCTGGTCGGCGAGGGCCTGCGGCTGAGCCGGGTCGAGACGCCCGGGGCCGACGTCGTGCTGGACGCGCAGACCCAGCTGGCGGGCTGGTACGAACGGCTCGGCTTCGAGGTCGACGGCGCAGAGTTCGTCGAGGACGGCATCGCGCACGTACCGATGCGTCGGCGGACCCCCTGGCCCCGCCCCGGCGCCACCCCAGACTGAAGTCTGGATCGGCCGCCGGCGGCGGCCGGAACAGCGCGCTAGCGGCTCGAGGATCGGGTGGACGCGAGCCAGCGCTCGGTCAGGTCGTACGCCTGCGTGCGTACCGGCGCCGCGGACAAGAACACGTCGTGCAGCGCACCGTCGACCCGCGCGATGGTGACGTACGGGCCGAGCCGGTGCGACCAGCGGGCAATCTGCTCGACATCGAGCACGATGTCGGCTGCGGACACGTCGTCGGTCCAGACCTGCGTGAACGCCGTCCGCCGAGAGGCGAGCACCAGCACCGGCGCCCCGGTGTCGACCCCCCGGTGCAGGCGCCGGTGTGCGCGCCGGATCGCCCGCAGCCAGCCAGCGCGCACGGGGAAGCTGTCCAGCGGCTTCCATGCCAGGTCGAACTCCCACTCACCGCGGTGCTGCGAGTGCAGGCTCTCGGCGTACACGCCGGAGATGGTGCGCGGGATCACCTGGTACGGGCGCCGCGCGCCCACCTGGTCGATCGCCTGGGTGGCGACGGTGCGGACCAACACGGACCCCTGCAGGTCGAGCCAGGGGCTGTTGAGCACGAATGCGGCCGGCCCCGGCAGGCCCGCGGCGCGGCGGGCGTCCAGCCACAACGCTGCGATCAGCCCGCCGGTCGAGTGAGCGACCACCACCACCTCGCGGTGGCCGTCCCGCTCGGTCACCCGTTGCCAGGCGGCGTCCAGGTCGGCGTCGTACTCGGCCACGTCGAGACAGAAGTTCGGCGTCTGGTGCGGACGCAGCGAGCGGCCGTACTTGCGCAGGTCGAGCGCGTAGAAGTCGTAGCCCAGCCCGGCGAAGAACTCCGCCAGCCCGCGCTGGAAGAAGTAGTCGCAGAAGCCGTGCACGTACAGCACCGCCCCGCGCCGAAGATCGGGAGATGGGTGGTGCACCAGCGTCGCCACCACCGGCCCCTCGTCGTCGGCGGGCAGGTCGATCGTCTCGGCGACGAAGGGCTCGCCCAGCACGTCTGCCGTCCGGGCGCCGCCCGCAGCTGTACCCCTCGCCATGGCCCGTGCGACCACCGGTTCAGTGCTGGTGAGTGCCGTGCAGGATCGCGCGCCCCAGCGTCTTGCCCACCAGGTTGAACGACACCCAGGCAGGCGTCGCCTCGCGTTCCACCCCGAGGGTGTCCTCGCTGACGGCGTGCACCACGAAGTAGTAGCGGTGCACCTGGTCACCCTGCGGCGGTGCGGCGCCCATGAACCCGTGCTGGCTGCCGTCGTTGCGGACGTGGAAGGCACCCCCGGGCAGTGTGTCGTCGCCCGCCCCGGCGCCAGCCGGCAGCTCGGCGGTGTCAGCCGGCAGGTCGACGACCACCCAGTGCCAGAAGCCGGACGGGGTCGGCGCATCGGGATCGAAGCAGGTGACGACGAAGCTCCGGGTGCCCTCGGGGGCGCCGGACCAGGCCAGGTGCGGGGACGTGTTGCCCAGCTCAGCCACGTGGTCGTCGGTGAGCGGCTGCCCGTGCGAGACGTCGTCGCTGCGCACATCGAACGACGCGACCTCCGGCAACAGGTCGTAGGGGTCGGGGGCGACGGGTCGATCGAGGCTCATGCCGGTGGACGCTACCCGTCCGGGGGCTGGGACGCCGGTCTCGCCGCCATCGAGACTCGTAACCTCGCTGGGGTGCCCACCCCCGACGACGCCGTGTTCCCGGTCGGCCTGCGGCTGCGGGGTCGGCTGGTGGTCGTCGTCGGCGGCGGGCAGGTGGCGCAGCGGCGGGTGCCGGCGCTGCTCGCCGCCGGTGCCCAGGTCCGGATCGTGTCGCCGTGGCTGCGGCCGGTGCTGGAAGGTCTGGTGTCCACCGGCGAGGTGGACTGGAGCGCGCGGCCGTACCGGGTGGGGGACCTGGACGAAGCCTGGTACGCGATGGCCGCCACCGACGACCCGGCGACCAACGCGGCGGTGGAGCAGGAAGCAGAGCAGCGGCGCGTGTTCTGCGTCCGTGCCGACGACGCGACTCGCTCGACCGCCTGGACCCCGGCTTCCGGGCGGCACGGTGGGGTGACGGTGGCCGTGCACGCCCAGCGTGACCCGAGACGCGCGGCCGTCGTACGCGACGGGGTGGTGGAGCGGCTGCGCACCGGTGACCTGGCGGCCCCGCAGCACCGGGGACGGTCGGCGGGAGTGCTGCTCGTCGGCGGTGGACCGGGCGACCCCGATCTGATCACCGTGGCCGGGCGCCGGGCGCTCGCCGAGGCCGACGTGGTGGTCGTCGACCGGCTCGCGCCGACCGCCCTGCTCGACGAGCTCCCGGGCCACGTCGAGATCGTCGACGCGACCAAGCTGCCCCGCGGACGGGCCACCGCGCAGGACGAGATCAACCGGGTCCTGATCGAGCACGCTCGCGCCGGTCGTCGGGTGGTGCGGCTCAAGGGCGGCGACCCTTACGTGTTCGGTCGCGGCTTCGAGGAGCTGACTGCGTGCGCCGAGGCGGGGGTGGCGTGCCGGGTGATCCCCGGCGTCAGCAGCGCGATCGCTGTCCCGGCGGCCGCCGGGGTGCCGGTGACGCACCGTGGGGTGGCGCACGAGGTCGTCGTCGTGTCCGGCCACCTGCCGCCCGGACACCCGGCCTCGCTGGTGGACTGGCCGTCGCTGGGCCGGCTTCGAGGCACGATCGTGGTCCTGATGGGTGTCTCCACCATCACCGCCATCGCCGCCGAGCTCGTCGCGCACGGTCGCGCCGCCGACACCCCGGTCGCAGTCGTCCAGTCCGGGAGCACGACCGGGGAGCGACGGGTGACGGCGACCCTGTCCACGGTCGCCGACACGGTGGCTAGGGAGCGGGTGACGGCCCCGGCGACCGTCGTCATCGGTGACGTGGTGGCGGTGGCCACCACCGCTGCCGCGGTTGCGACGGGCGAGCTCTCCAGCGTCCCGGCGTGATGGTCAGCTGCTACGCGCTGTGGGTCCGCGGACGGCCCGCGATTTCCGGGACCGTGCCCGTCACATCGACGACCGCGTTCCCCGTGCGGGTGGTGGCGGTCGCAATGGTGACCGCGAAGCCTGCTGCGTCGAGGGCCGCGCCGACGGTCGTGGCGATCCGTGTGACACCTGCCTCGTCCCGTGGCTCCCAGACCAGATGCAGCGCCCCGCCTGGTCGCAGCGCGGCGTGCAGCCGGCCCAGCTCGGCGGTCGGCTCCCGGGTCCAGAACAGGTTGACGTTGACGGCGAGAGCGGCGTCGAAGCCGGCGGCCGGAAGGTCGACCGTCTTCAGGTCGGCCAGCAGCAGGTCGACCTGCCCGGACTCGAGCCGGGTCGCGAGCCGACCCTTGGCACGGTCGATGGCGACGGCGGAGCGGTCCACCCCCAGCGCGCTCCCGCCATCCAGCCGCTCGCACACCAGGGCGAGGCCCGCCCCGTTGCCACAGCCGATCTCGAGGACGTCGTGATGCGGGGCGAGCTGCAACCGCTCTACCGCCCAGCGCACGCGGGCCGGAGTACGCTGCGTCGCCACTGCCGACCTCTGCCCGCCCTGGCCCTGTCAGCCCGCGTCGTCGAGTGCCCGCTCCGGCGTGACGGGCCAGTCGGGGGGGAACAGGTCGGCGAGCTCGGCGGCCTGCCGCCGCAACTCCTTGCGCTGCTTGGCGTTGACCCGATCGCCGAAGACGGTGCCGAAGACGTGGTCGGTCTCGTGCTGCAGGCAGCGTGCGACCAGCCCTTCACCCTCGTACGCCACCTGAACGCCGGTCTGGTCGACGCCCTCGACTCGGGCGTGGTCGGTGCGCGCGCATGGTACGAACGCCCCCGGCATCGACAGGCACCCCTCGTCGCCCTCGTCCAGCGTGCGGTCGTCGCCCTGCGGCAGGACCAACCTGGGGTTGCACACCACGCCGGCGTGGCGCACCCGATCCTTGTCCGGGCAGTCGAAGACGAACACCGCCCGGTCGACCCCGATCTGGTTGGCCGCGAGGCCTACCCCGTCGGCGGCGCGCATGGTGGCAACCAAGTCCGCCACCAGCGCGGCGAGCTCGTCGTCGAAGGTCTGGACTGGCCGCAGCACCCGGTGCATGACCGGCTCGCCCCACCGGGTGATGGGGCGCACGGTCCCGCCACCGGGTAGCTCGCTCACCCGGTGCAGGGTAGTCGGCGCCGGCCCGCCCCACGGGCGATCTGACATTCCTACTGCTGGCACGGTGGCCATGTCTCACCGTCGGTACGCGGGCAAATGCTCAGCCGGCCAGCCGGGCGGCGAGCGCGCCCGCGGCGAGCAGGGGCACGGCCCAGCACAGGGCGCGCAGCGCATTCTCGAGCGGGGCGAGCAGGCTGGCGCGGTCGAGGACGAGCGATGACCCGTCCGAGTGCCGCAGCTCGCCGTCGACCGCAGCCGTCTGCCGGCGCAGCGCCCGCGCCGGGGTGCTGAGCCGGCGCTGGGCGTGTGACAGCCCGACCGCCGCCACGCCAGTGCCGGAGGCCGCCAACACACCGGCGGCTGTCCAGCGCGGATCCTGCGCGACGTACCCGCAGATCACCGGGAACCCGCCCCATGCAAGCGCAAACACGGCGTCAGTGTGCAGGCGGCCCTCGAACAGCTCGAGGTTGTAGCCGACCACCAGCAGCGGACCGGCAGCCACCAGGGGCCACATGGCCGCCGTGGTGGCCACCGCGAGCCAGCCGCCGATCGCCACCGCGCCGGCCACCGTGACCACAGCGGCGAGCCACAGGGCCCGGTCGGTGATCGCCGTCCGCAGCGGACGACCGCTCAGCTCGTCCAGTGCGTGCGCGCCGACTCCCATCGCGAGGGCGAAGGCAGCCACGGTCGCCGCCAGCACCGCCAGGTCGGGCTCGGGCGCCAAGGCGCCGCCGAGCACCACGTACGACAGGTGCCACAGCGTGTACGGCGGGTGCAGCAGCGTCCACCACTGGGCCAGCGTGCCCCCGGACCGGGCGTAGAACGCGGCTTCAGCGGCCGGTTCAGCCATCGCCCGGCCCGGCGCCGGCCTTGTGTCCCCACATCACCAGCCCCCCGCCCAGGCTCATCCGGCGTACCTGCACGTCGTCGATGCCCGCCCGCCGCCAGGCGCGCACGTGCCAATCGACGCCGAACCGCCGATAGTGGTCGCTGATGGAGGGGCCGAGGAAGCGCCCGACCTCGTACCACTCCCGCCCGCCGGTGGCGTAGCCGGCGGCCGGCAGCAGCGCTCGGGTGTACAGCAGCCAGCCGGGTCGCCACACCGGTGAGTCGGGCACCGCGAACTCCAGGCTGGACACCACCCCGCCCGGGCGCACCGCCCGGGCGAGCTCGCGGATGGTCGCGGCCGGGTCGGCGACGTAACGCAACAGGTAGGTGAAGGTGAGGGCGTCCACGCTCGAGTCGGCAAGGGGCAGCCGCTCACCCTGGCCGACCACGAGGCTCACCCGGTCCGCGCGTCCGGCGGCGCGCACCCGCCGCTGGCCGACCCGCAGCATCTGCTCGGTCACGTCCACTCCGACAACGCGCGCGCCGGTGCGCTCGGCCAGCTGCAGTGACACGCCCGCGGTCCCACACGCGACGTCGGCCACCACCTGCGGTGCCGGCCGCATGCCCGCCACGGCGTCGACCATGGCTCGGCGCCACCGCCGGTCCTGGCCGAACGACAGCAGCAGCCCGAGCCGGTCGTAACGGCCGGGCAGCCCGTCGAACAGTCCCTGCGCGAAGCGGGTGGAGTCGGTACGGGACCGCGCGACCGCGCGACCTGGCGTGGTCACGGCCGTGATCCGGGCGGAGGTCGCACCGCGCCAACCTAATGTCTGCTGGTCACTCGGGGGGACAGGCCATGAGACATTCCCGTCGTCGTGGCAACCGGACTGCCTCATCGTCGAGTGAGCCGTGCCCGGTTCCGCTCGACGGGCGCCGTTCGAAGGCAAGGCACTGGCAGGGCAAGATGTAGGCGACCAGCACCCATTAACCGGAGGAACAGGCGTGTCCGTACCCACTGTGAAGCTCAACAGCGGCA
>Ga0136622_10000145_pt1 | contig 26586 bp, 29 predicted proteins | sample AntDrymUQ4482106_2_FD_104803 | JGI IMG/M metagenome (GOLD analysis project Ga0136622, IMG submission 104803) | Polar desert sand microbial communities from Dry Valleys, Antarctica - metaG UQ448 (21.06) | ecosystem: Environmental > Terrestrial > Soil > Desert | place: Antarctica: Dry Valley...
CCGCCGTGGGCGAGTAGCGCGCCGATCAAGTCGTCGTCGGCATCGCTTTCGAGCAGCGCGTCCAGGTCGAGGTCCTCGACCAGCTCGTAGGTCCCGTCGGGGTATGTCGGCCGGGTCGAGCCGGGCAGGTAGGCGAGCAGCCGGCCGCCACCGGCAGGTGTGCCGCCGACGTAGTCGCCGACGTGACCAGCGGACGTTGCCAGCGGCGAGATCTTGCCGATGCCAGTCGATCGGACGTAGTGGTGGGTGCCGCCGGACGGGGTGCGGGTCACCCCGAACGCTCGGAACGGTGGCAAGTTCTGCAGGTTGCCGGCGTCTTTGGCGTCCACGTCGACGACGTCGACACCGTGGCCGCCGACCAGCGCCAGCACGTCGACACCAACCCGGAAGCCGTTCACGTCGCAGTCAGCGGCGGTCACGGTCGACCAGCCGGAAGGGACCAGCAGCTCACGCTCGTCGGTTCGCGTCGGGTCGGTCGGCATCGGCTTGCCCCGGTTGGGGTTCGGCCGGCACACCACGACCGGGACACCGGCGTCGATGAGCCTGTTCGCGAGGATCCGTGGGTCGTACGCGGTCGCGGCGCTCACGATGCCTCGCCCCGCTCGGCCCGCTCGTCGAGCTCGGTCACCACGCGGGACCAGCCCTCGTCGAGCAGCCCGATCCAGATCAGGCCCCGGAGCTGTTCGGTTGACAGTGCGCGGAGCGCGTCCAGCGCCAGCATCTCTAGCAGCACGTCCGACTCGGCTTGGAACACCGCCCACCATTCGGCGAACCCGTCCCGGGGGGCGCTCATGCCGACCAGCCGTTCGCCATCGCGAGCAACCCTTGCCGCTCCTGCTCCTGCACCGCCCGGTGCACGTAGAGCCGGTGGGTGTCGAGGTGGCTGACGATCGCGTCCTCGACGATCCGCCTCAACACCGACGTGTGGATCGCGTCGACCTCCACCGACTCTCCGGTCAGGATCGCGTCTTGCAGCTCCGCCAGCTCGGCCTTGGTCCGTCGGGGGCGCTTTACAGGACTTGTGCGGTAGAGCGCCGGGGCGCTCGGATCGTGACCGTCGCCGGCCTGGCGTATCGTCGTCGCAGACGAGTCGCCTGCACGCCTCTCGTTTACGGAGCTGCCCCCGCCCGGGCGGCTTCGTGCTGTCGGGCTCATGCGGCTGGCACTCCCCCGCCGTCACCGGCTCGCAGGCGCTCAACGAACGCCTCGATCGAGGCGACCGGCACGAGCGCCCGTCGACCGACCCGCACGATCTGCACGTCGCCTCGTGCGGCCATCTCGTAGAGCGTCGAGCGGCCAACGCCGAGGCTGGAACACGCCTGCGGGATCGGCAGCAGCCACCTCGGCGGTGCGGATTCCTCAACTGTCGACATGCGATTTCGCCTTCCGTCTGCGGCGTCCGACGGGATAGAGCCGGACGTGTCCACGGTCCGGCGGATGTTGACGAAGAGAAAGTCGATACGTATCATTTGACTATGTCCCCTTCCCCCGAGGAGTACCGGGCAGCGGCGGCGATCGAGCTGGCGGAGCACGGGTCGACACGGATGCCGCCCACGGCTCAGCAGTGGTTGTCACCAGTCGGGGTGCGAGCCACGTCCGACGGCATCGAGTGGCTGCCGCGGGAGTCGCTGGTCCGCCGCGGGGTGGTTGTGCCGTCGGACGGGCTGCTCGAGGACTTCCTGACCCTCCGCGACGCGGATACGGCACGGGTCGCAGACTTCGCGGCACGGCACGGGGTGCTCGGGCTGCCTACTATCAGGTGGACCCGACCCGGTGAGTACGTGCAGGAGCCGCTCAGGGCGTGGCGCGACGCTGCGACGCGCGCCAACGCTCTTGTGATCGCGGCGGCCCGGCTGCGAGACGGTCAGCCGCTCACGGACGACCAGCGGGTGGTGGTGCTGCGAGCGGCCTGGCCCGACGTCGAGGGCTCCCGCTTCACGTCGCGGCAGCTCTACCTCGACGGCGAGCCGTTCTACGAGCCGCACCCCGATCCTGAGGCGGCGCTGCGCGAGGCGCTGCTCGCGCACGCGAACCGCACCCTCGAGGACGACCGGGTGCAGCTCACATGGGCTGTGTCCACGTGGATGCAGGAGACGGGCGCACGGCTCGTGCTCGCATGGGCACCGGGCGCCGGCGCACCATCGCTGACCATCGGCGGTGAGCTGGGGCGCGGCTGCCTGGCGGCGATCACCGTGCAGGTGGCCCTCGCGTGCTCCCGTGCCGATACCACGCGGGCGTGCGACGGGTGCGGGGCGCTGCACGCCCCGAGGCGCCAGCCGAAACCGGGGCAGCGATCCTTCTGCCAACAGTGTCGGGATGCGGGGGTGCCGGTGCGGCTGGCGAACCGTGACCGCAAGGCCAGGCAACGCCGAGAGGGAACCGGTCCAGCATGACCAGACGACGCAGCAACGGTGACGGCGGCATCTACCGGCGGGCCAGCGACGGCCGGTGGGTCGCCTCGGTCGACCTCGCACCTGACGGGCCAGGGCGACGCCGGAAGGTGCTGTACGGCGCGACCCGGCGTGAGGTGGTCACCAAGCTGCGAGACGCTCAGCAGCGGCTCGATGACGGCGCATCAGTGGAGGACAGCCGCACCCTGGTCGGCCCGTTCCTCGCGAGGTGGAGTGTCGAGGGGCTCGGGGCCGCAAGCATCAAGACGACCACGCGGGAGAACTACGCGACCATCGCGCGGACTCACCTCGTGCCCACCCTCGGGCACCTGCGCCTCGACCGGCTCGCCCCGTCCGACGTCGACCAGCTGCTCGCCGGTAGGCGCGAGCAGGGACTGTCCGACTCAACCGTGCGGCTGATCTACACCGTGCTCCGTCGGGCGCTGGACTATGCGGTACGCGACGGTCTGGTACGCCGGAACGTGGCGACGGCCATCGACCGGGCCACCGTCGCGCACCGGGAGGCGGCAGTCCTGTCCCCCGCGAAGGCGCAGGCGTTGCTCGAGACGGCCCGCGGCCAGCGCCTCTACGCTCTGTTCGCCGTGGCGATGGCCGCCGGGCTCCGTCGTGGTGAGGCTCTGGCGCTTCGCTGGTCGGACGTAGACCTCGACGCCGGCACGCTGAGGGTGAGCCGCACACTGTCTCGTACGGCGGCCGGACTGGTTTTCACCGAACCGAAAACAGCCCGGTCGCGCCGGACGATCCCCCTTCCGGCCGCGCTCGTCGAGGAGCTGCGCGGGCACCGCGCTCGGCAGCTCGCGGAACGGCTGGCGGCGGGCTCGCTATGGCGCGACCACGACCTCGTGTTCCCGAGCTTGACCGGGACTCCGCTCGACCCACGCAACGCGCTGCGAGCGTTGACCACCACGGCTGCCCGTGCCGGGCTGGACGGGATCGGCCTGCACACGTTGCGGCACACCTGCGCCAGCCTTCTGCTCGCACAAGGTGTGCATCCGCGGGTTGTGATGGAGACGCTGGGGCACTCGGGAATCTCGATCACGATGGACACCTACTCGCACGTCATGCCGCAGCAGCAGCGGGAGGCGGCCGACCGGATGCAGGGCGCGCTGCAGTGGTGAGCGAGCCCGTGGCTACACGGGTGGCTACATTCCGTCCCCTCCGGCCGTCCACCAGACAGACGCACACCGGCTGACCTGCATGAATACCGGTCGGGCTGACAGGATTTGAACCTGCGACCCCTTGACCCCCAGTCAAGTGCGCTACCAAGCTGCGCTACAGCCCGCCGAGGCACCCTACCCGAGCCGGGGGGGAGCTCGGCCCGCGTGGCGGGCATCGAGTGCGGCCTTGCGAACAGTCAGCGGACGTTGGGACCGTGCACAACACCGCACTCGGCGACCGGGGTGGCCTCAACGACCCCGCTTGTCTCGCGGCCGCTGCTGCAGATGGATCGGGGTGCCGGCGAAGCCGAAGTTCTCGCGCAGCCGCCGCTCGATGAACCGCAGGTAGCCAACCTCCAGCCGGGCTGAGCAGAACAGCACGAAGGTGGGCGGGGCGGTGCTGGCCTGGGTCGCGAACAGCACCTTCGGCTGCTTGCCGGCCCGCACCGGGTGCGGGTGCTCGGCAACCAGGCGGCCGAGGAACGTGTTCAGCGCACCCGTCGGCACCCGCGTCTCCCAGCCGGCGAGGGCGCTGTCCAGCGCCGGTACGAGCCGGTCGACGTGCCAGCGGGTCAGCGCAGACACGTTGACCCTGGGCGCCCAGCGCACCCGCAGCAGGTCCCGCTCGATCTCCCGGTCCAGCAGGTAGCGGCGGTTTTCGTCGACCAGGTCCCACTTGTTGAAGACCACCACGACGGCCCGGCCGGCCTCGGCCACCATGGCAACCAGGCGCTGGTCCTGCTCGGTCATCGGCGAGCTGGAGTCGACCAGCACGATCGCAACCTCGGCCCGCTCCAGCGCGGTCTGGGTGCGCAGGCTGGCGTAGTACTCGTGACCCGACGCCTGCTTGACCCGCCGGCGCAGACCTGCGGTGTCGACGAACGACCACATCCGGCCGCCGAGCACGATCAGCTCGTCGACCGGGTCCACCGTCGTACCGGGCACGTCGTCGACCACGACCCGCTCCTGCCCGGCCAGCACGTTGAGCAGGCTCGACTTGCCGACGTTCGGCTTGCCGACGATCGCAACCCGGCGCGGCCCGCCGGCCACCGGGTCGGTTTCGCGCGGAGCCTCGGGCAGGGCGGCCAGCACCGCGTCCAGCAGGTCACCTGACCCGCGGCCGTGCAACGCTGAGACTGGGTACGGCTCCCCCAGGCCCAGGTTCCACAGCGATGCCGCCTCGATCTCCGCGCGCATGTCGTCGACCTTGTTGGCGGCCAGCACGACCGGCTTGGACGCCCGCCGCAGCACCCGTACGACCGCCTCGTCGGTGTCGGTGCTGCCGACAGTGGCGTCGACGACCAGCAGCACCGCGTCGGCGGCGGCCACCGCGACTTCGACCTGGGTGGTGATACGCGCGGCCATGCCCTGGCCCTCCGGATCCCAGCCGCCGGTGTCGACCACGGTGAAGGCACGGCCGTTCCACTCCGCGTCGTAGGCCACCCGATCCCGGGTCACGCCGGGGACGTCCTCCACCACGGCTTCTCGGCGTCCCAGGATCCGGTTGACCAGCGTGGATTTACCCACGTTCGGCCGACCGACCACCGCCAGGACCGGTACCGGTCCCGGTGCGGCCTCCGCCGCCGCGGTCATCGCGACCCGTCCATCGCGACTGCGCGGACCAGGCCCACGACCCGGTCGACGACCTGCTGCAGGGTGAGATCGGTCGTGTCGACGTCCACCGCGTCGTCGGCCCGGACCAGCGGCGACGCCTGCCTGGACGAGTCGAGCCGGTCGCGCCGATCGAGGTCAGCACGGACGACGTCGGAGGCGGCCGCCCGCGCGCCGTCCTGCGCGGTGCGTCGCTGCGCGCGAGCACCCACGTCGGCGGTCAGGAAGATCTTGACCTGGGCGTGCGGCAGCACCACCGAGCCGACGTCCCGGCCCTCCACCACGATCCCCTCGTGGCCGCTCGCGGCCTCGACCAGCTCGCGCTGCTGGGCTACCAGCCGCCGGCGCACGCCGGGAACGGCGCTGACCGCGCTGACCGCGACGGTCACCTCGGCCCCCCGGACAGGGTCGGACACGTCCACCCCGTCGACGGTGATCGTGGGGGCCGCCGGATCGGTGCCGCTGCGAAGCACAATCGCGTCGGCGACCGCGGTCACCGCCGCCGGGTCGGTCGGGTCGACCCCGCGCTCGAGCACCGCCCAGGTCAACGCGCGGTACATCGCACCGGTGTCGAGGTAGCGCAACCCGAGCGCGGTCGCCACCGCGCGGGCGGTGCTCGACTTGCCGGCCCCGGCCGGCCCGTCCACTGCTACCACGACTCCCGGTGGGCTCGGCACGCCCCCGATTGTGACGCATACCTACCGGCGATCAGACCCTCAGTGGTGCGCCGGCCAGCCCTTGGCGACCAGTGCCTCCACCAGGGTGTCGGCGGCGGCGGCGGCGACGACCAGCTCGACCCGGCCGACCGGGCGGCCGGGGTCGTGGTCGATGCGCAGGTCCTCCACGTTGACCCCCGACCGCCCCGCGTCGGCGAACAGCCGGGCCAGCTCACCTGGACGGTCCGGCAGGGCCACCACCACGACCGCCTCGGCGCGCGCCGGTCCGCCGTGCTTGGCCGGGATCAGCCGGGTGCCGCGGACCCCGCGGCGCAGCAGCTCGTCCACCTCCGCGGGCTGGTCCAGCCCCGCGAGCAGCAGATCGAGGTCGTCACGGACACCGTGCAGCAGGTCCCGTACGGCGGCGGCGTTGGCGGCCAGTATCTGGCCCCACAGCCCCGGGTCACCGGCCGCCACGCGCGTCACGTCCCGCAGCCCCTGCCCGGACAGCGCCAGGTGCTCGGGCGGGGCCCCGTCCAGCCGGGCCGCGGTAAGCACCGCCAGCAGGTGCGGCAGGTGCGAAACCCGGGCCACCGCCAGGTCGTGCTCCTGCGGGGTCAGCTGGACCACTACCGCCCCCGTCGCCCGGGCCAGCGCGGTCACCGTTGCCACCGCGCCGGAGCTGCTGGCGGGGTGCGGCGTGACCGCCCAGGCCCGTCCCTGGAACAGTTCGGCCGAGGCGGCCCACGGACCGGACAGCTCGCTGCCCGCCATCGGGTGACCGCCGACGTAGCGGACGAGGTCATCGGCGCCCAGCACCATCGCTGCCAGATCCATTGCTGCCAGCGCCGCGAGCGGCTCCCCCTTGACGCTGCCGACGTCGGTCACGACCGCGTCCGGATGCTCGCCCAGCGCCGCCGCCACCACCGCGGCGACCTGTGCCGGCGGAACAGCCACCACCACGCAGCCGACACCGGCTGGCGGCTCGCTGCTCCCGGCGCCACGCGAAACCGCCACCGTGAGCGCCACCTCGTCGGCGTCCCGCAGCCTTACGTCATGACCGCCGGCCGTCAGGGCCAACCCCACCGAGGTGCCCACCAGTCCGGTGCCTATTACCAGGACCTGGCCGAGCCCCGGGCTGGGGGGCCCGGGTGTAGGGGGCCCGGGTGTGGGGGGCCCGGGTGTGGGGGGCCCGGGTGTGGGGGGCCCGGGTGTAGGGGGCTCAGCCGGGGACATCTTCGTCGGTGCGCACGTGGGTCAGGTCGCGCCGCAGCTGCGCGGCTCCGTGCAGGTACACGTGGGTCACGTCGGATCGGGACAGCTCGGACTCCACGTGCATGAGCAGCCGCACCACCCGCTGCATGGCGCCGGTGATGTCCAGCTCGACCGTGCACAGCAGCGGCACGTCCACCATGCCCAGCTCGCGGGCAGCGTACGCCGGGAACTCCGAGCGCACGTCCGGGGTGGCGGTGAACACGATGCTGATGATCGCGTCGGACGACAGGTCGTTGCCGGCCAGCACCGCCCGCACCAGCTCGCCGGTGCGGGCCAGCAGGTGCTCCCGGTCGTCGACGTCGAGCTGGGTGGCGCCCCGGATGGCTCGCACGGCCACGATCGTCCTCCCTCTCCCTGCCGGCACAGCCTCACAGCCGGGCCGCGTCCAGCAGCGGCCCGAGCTCGTCGCGGGTCAGCTCACGCAACCTGCCGGTGGGCAGCGACCCCAGCCTGACGCCCCCGAGACCGGTGCGCGTAAGCCGTCTCACCGGGTGACCTACCACTTCGAACAGCCGGCGCACCACCCGGTTGCGGCCCTCATGCACGACCACCTCGACGATGCTGCGGTCCCGGTACGACGCGACCACGGTGGCCGAGCTGCACACCAGCGGTCCGTCGTGCAGCTGGACCCCGCTGAGCAGGCGGCGGCGGGTCGCCGGCTGAACCACCCCCTCGACCTCCGCGACATAGGTCTTGTCCACCTCGTACGACGGGTGCGCCAGCCGGTGCGCAAGCTCGCCATGGTTGGTCAGCAGCAGCAGGCCGTCGGTGTCGGTGTCGAGGCGGCCGACGTGGAACAGCCGCTCTGGCCGGTGCGCGACCAGGTCGGCCAGGCACGGCCGGCCCTGCGGATCGGACATGGTCGCGACCACCCCCGTCGGCTTGTTCAAGGCAAGGTAGGCGTACGGGCTCACCGGCGGCAGCCGGGCGCCGTCGACCCGGATCACCGACCGAGCCGGATCGACCTTCACCCCCAGCCTGGTGACGACCTCGCCGTCCACCTCGACCCGGCCGGCCAGCATCAGCTCCTCGCACCGACGCCGGCTGGCAACGCCGGACTGAGCGAGGAGCTTGTGCAGCCGGACCAGCTGCTCGGCGGTGTCCGGCTCATTCACCTGCCGACACCGGCCGCCTCGTCGTCGGGCGGCAGGAACGGGGCCAGCTCGGGCAGCTCGGCCAGGTCGGCCAGACCGATCCGCTCCAGGAAGTAGTCGGTCGTTCGGTACAGGACCGAGCCCGTCGCGGGATCGCTGCTGTCCTCGGTGACCAGCCCCCGGGTCACCAGGGTGCGCATCACGGTGTCCACGTTGACGCCACGGATCGCCGACACCGCTGAGCGGCTGACCGGCTGGCGGTATGCGACCACGGCCAGCGTCTCCAGCGCCGCCTGGGTGAGCCGGGCCGGCTGCCCGTCGAGCACGAACCGCTCCACCACCTCCGCGTACTCCTCGCGGGTGAACAGCCGCCACCCGGCGCCGACCCGGCGCAACTCGAAGCCGCGCCGCTCCTGCTCGTAGGACCGGGCCAGCTCAGCAAGCGCCCGCTCGACGTCGTCGTCGGCACCGCCCACGGCCCGGGCCAGCGCGGCGGACGGCACCGGCTCGTCGGCCACGAGCAGCACCGCTTCGAGCACCGGGCGCAGTGGCCGGTCACCCGTCGCCATCGGTTCTCCCCTCCGGTTCCTGGTCGAACTGCGCCCCCACGCTCAACACTGGCTTGTCCCGGCCCGTCCAGCGCACGTGCAGCTCGCCCAGCGGGCTGAGCTGCTCGAAACCGACCAGTCCGGCGCCGTGCAGCTCCAGCAGCGCCAGGAACCGAGCCACCGTGGTCAGCGTGTCCGGGGCATCGGACACCAGCGTACGAAAGGTGGTGTGCCGCAGCCCGCGGAGCCGGGACACCAGCACCGCGGCCTGCTCGCGCACGCTGACCATCGGCGCGTGCAGGTGGGCCAGCGGCACGGCCGCCGTGGGCCTCGACACCATGGCGCGGGCGGCGAGCGCCGCCAGTCCGTCCGCGCCGACCCCGAGCACCACCTCCGGAAGCAGCCGGGTGAACCGCTCGTCCAGCCTGACCGCCCGTGGGTGCCGTCGGGACTCAGCGGTGAGCCGCTCACCGAGGAAGTCGGCGACCGCCTTGAAGGCGCGGTACTGCAGCAGCCGGGCGAACAGCAGGTCGCGGGCCTCCAGCAGCTCGAGGTCCTCTGGGTCCGCGGTGCTCGGCTGGGGCAGCAGCCGCGCGGTCTTGAGGTCCAGCAGGGTCGCGGCGACCACCAGGAACGAGGTGGTCTTGTCCAGGTCCGGCCCCAGCCGGCGCACGTACCGGACGAACTCGTCGGTGACCTGCGACAGCGCCACCTCGGTGATGTCGAGCTGGTGGCCGGCGATCAAGCCCAGCAGCAGGTCGAACGGACCGTCGAACACGTCGAGATGGACGGCGAAGTCGGTCTCGACATCGGTCTCGACAGTGGTCTCGACAGCGGTCACGACGTGCCCAGGCGCCGGACCACCTCGGAGTCGGGGCCGTGCTGGGTGAGCTCGGCGAGAGCAATCGCGATCGCCTCGCGCACCAGCCGGCCGCGGTCGACGGCCAGGCCGTGGTCGCGGCGCAAGGCCAGCCGGGCCGATTCCAGCGCGACCAGCTCGTCGGCGGTGACGTAGACGGTCATCTTCTCGTCGTGGCGCACCCGCCCACTGCTTCGCGGTGACGCCTGGTCTGCGGCGGGATCGTCGCCGGCTGCTTCATCGGCGTCTTCGACGACCGCGATCGAGGCGCGGAACAACTCGTCCGCGCCAGGCAAACTCACCCGACGCGACACCGGACGAGCACCTCCCTGGCCAGTTGCCGGTACGCCTCGGCGGCGGCCGAGCCCGGCGCGTACGAGGTGATCGGCTCACCGGCCACGGTGGAGTCGGAGAACTTGACCGTGCGGCGGATCACGGTGTGGAACACCGTGTCGCCCCAGCCGTCGACCAGCGTCCGCAGCACCTCCCGCCCGTGCAGGGTGCGCCCGTCGAACATGGTGGCGAGCAGGCCCTGCACGCGCAGCCGCGGGTTGAGCCGCTCGGTGACCTTGTCGATCGTCTCGGTCAGCAGGGCGACGCCGCGCAGCGCGAAGTACTCGCACTCGAGCGGGATGATCACCGCGTCCGCGGCGGTGAGCGCGTTGACGGTGAGCAGGCCTAGCGACGGCTGGCAGTCGACGAGCACGACGTCGTAGTCGGCGAGGACCGGGCGCAGCGTCCGCGCCAGCGCCTGTTCGCGGGCGACCTCACCGACAAGGGTGACCTCGGCGGCGGACAGGTCGATGTTCGACGGCAGCAGGTCCATCCCGTCGATGTTGGTCTTGCAGATGACATCGCCGACCGGGACGTCACGCTCCATCAGCAGGTTGTAGACGCTCAGCTCGAGCGCGCCGGCGTTCAGGCCGAGCCCGACCGACAGCGAGCCCTGCGGGTCGAAGTCGACCAGCAGCACCTTGCGCCCGTACTCCGCGAGCGCCGCGCCGAGGCTCAGGGTGGTGGTCGTCTTGCCCACCCCCCCCTTCTGGTTGCACATGGCGATCACGTACGCCGGACCGTGCTGCTCGATGGGCTCCGGGATGGGCAGGTCGGGCAGCGGCCGCCCGGTCGGTCCGAGGTCGAGGAGTGTGTCGGTCATGGCTCGCCTCCGCTGGGGACATGTCGACAATCGCCGACTGACGCCACGCTAGTGCGGTGACGTCGGCTGCCCCGGCAGGCGGCTCGGCGTGTTGCTGGCAAGCGGGGCGACGACACGCATGTCGAGGGTGCCTCGTTCAACAGCTCAGCGGTGTTGACAGGCGATTGCCACGGGCGCTCTACTTTCCTGCCCGCGTGGCGCAGTGGCGAGGAGGCGGCAGGTGTCAACGGAGTCCGAGGCCGAGCAGCAGCCGCAGGAGGAGGGCGTCCTCGCTGGCCTGGACTCCCAGGTCACGTCGTCGTTCTACTGGTACCTGGCGGTGCTCTCCTGCATCGGCGGGTTCCTGTTCGGCTACGACACCGCCGTCATCGGCTCGGTCCTGGACTTCATTCCGTACGAGCTGTCCAACCTCGCCACCGGCTACTTGGTGGCCGGAGCGTCCATCGGGGCCGCGGTCGGTGCACTCGCGGCCGGGCCGTTGACGGACCGCTTCGGACGCAAGTCCCTGCTCATCGTGGACGCCGCCATCTATGCGGTGGGGGCGATCCTCTCGGCGGTGGCGGTCAACACCGAGGTCCTGCTCGTTGCGCGTACGCTCATCGGGCTGGCCGTCGGAGCCGACTCCGCGATCGCCACCGCGTACATCGCTGAGTTTGCGCCGCGCAGTCGCCGCGGCGCGCTGATGATCATGCAGCAGTGGATGATCACGGTCGGGATCCTGGTGTCCTACATCGTCGCCGTGGTGACGTTCAAGATCGCGCCCGCGGAAGCCACCGGGGTGGACTGGCGAATCATTCTCGGCATCGGCGCGCTCCCCGCCGTCATCGCGCTCGCGCTGCGGACGAAGATGCCGGAGTCGCCGAGATGGCTCATGAGCAACAGGCGCTACGCGGACACCCGGCAGGCACTCGCGATGTTGGGGATGGACGTCACCGAGAAGCAGGTCCGAGACACCGCCGAGCAGATCGCCGAAACCGAGCGGCAGCTGCAACGACAGACGTTGTGGACCGCCGGCGTCAAGCGAGCGCTGTGGGTGGTGTGCGGCTTCTTCGTCTTCCAGCAGATCACCGGCATCAACGTCCCGTTCTACTACGGTCCGCAGCTGCTGGGCGGTTACCTGCAAGAAGGCAAGTCAGCCGTCGACGCCGCCGTGGCCGGCGTCATGGCCGCGGGCATCCTGGGCGTCGTCAACGTGGTGGCGACCTTCTTCGCCTTCCGCTACATCGACAAGATCGGTCGGCGGCGACTGGCCATCGGTGGCTTCCTGGGCATGGCCGTGTCCATCCTGGTCGCGGCCCTGGGGGTGGCAACCCTGACGGGGGTGCCGAGGGTCTGGGTCGTCATGATCGGCTTCTCGCTGTTCATCACCGCGTTCGCAATCGGTGTCGGCGGCACGGGGTGGCTGATCCAGGGCGAGGTCTTCCCCACCGCGGTTCGTGGTCGCGCAGCGGCCGCTTGCGCGAAGCGTGGACTGGTTGGCGAACTTCGTCATCATCCAGTGGTTCCCGACGTTGAACGACGCGTTCGGACTGGCCTGGGTGATGGTGCTGTTCGCCGCTCTGTCCCTGCTCGCGGTCTGGTTCGTCGCCCGTTTCCTGCCCGAGACGAAGGGTATGGCGCTGGAAGACGTCACGGATGTCTTCGAACGACAGGCGGCGGCGAAACCGGCACCGGGCTAGCAGCAGACGCAGCCGGTGCTCAACGGGCCCGCGGATGGGCGGTGGCATATACCTCACGGAGCCGGTCGACGGTGACCAGCGTGTAGACCTGGGTGGTGGTCACCGAGGCGTGCCCGAGCAGCTCCTGCACCACGCGTACGTCGGCGCCGCCGTCGAGCAGGTGGGTGGCGAACGAGTGCCGCAGCGTGTGCGGAGAGACGTCGACGTGGACGCCAGCCCGGTCGGCGCAGCGGGCGAGCACCGTCCAGGCGCTCTGCCGCGACAGCCGTCCCCCGCGGGCGTTGAGGAACACTGCCGCGGTGGCGCCGCGGGAGCCGGTCGCGGTCAGTGCGGGACGCCCGCGGACCAGGTAGGCGTTGAGCGCGCCGACCGCATACGACCCCATCGGCACCACCCGGGCTCGCCCGCCCTTGCCCCGCAGCCGGACCGCACCGGCGCTCACCAGGTCGAGGTCGTCGACGTCGAGCCCGGTCGCCTCGGAGATCCGCGCGCCGGTGCCGTACAGCACCTCGAGCAGCGCGCGGTCGCGCATCGCGAGCGCGGTGCCCGGCGCTCCCGCGGCTTCCAGGATCGCGGTCACGTCGGTGACCGGGAGCGCCTTGGGCAGCCGTCGCGGCGGTCGCGGCGGGCGGACGGCGGCGGCCACGTCCGTTACCAGGATGGCTTCGCGCAGGCAGAACCGGTGCAGGCCCCGTACCGCGACGACCGCCCGGGCCGCACTGCTGGCCGACAACCGCGGGTGCTCGTCGTCGCCGGTCCGCAGCCGGGCCAGGAAGCCGGTCACCTGCTGCTCGGAGACCTGCGCGATCTCGCCAACGCCCTGCTCGGCCAGGTAACCGGCGTACCGGCCGAGGTCGCGGCGGTAGGACGAGACGCTGTTGGCGGCCAGCCCGCGCTCCACGACCAGGTGGTCGAGGAACGCGCGGACCGCGTCGTCGACGGTCACCGCCGTCAGCCGAGCACCTCGTCCAGCCGCAGGCTCTCGCGGTCGTGCGCCTCGGCCACCGGAGCATTGGTGAGCGACCCATCGAACGTGTTGAGCCCCTGCGCCAGGCTGGCGTCGTCGCGCAGGGCCTGCTTCCAGCCCTTCTCCGCCAGGGCCAGCACGTACGGCAAGGTCACATTGGTGAGCGCGTACGTCGAGGTGTGCGGCACTGCGCCCGGCATGTTCGCGACGCAGTAGAAGACCGTGTCGTGCACCGGGTAGACAGGCGCGTCGTGGGTGGTGGGCCGTGAGTCCTCGAAGCACCCGCCCTGGTCGATAGAGATGTCGACGAGCACCGCCCCCGGCTTCATCCGCGACACCAGCTCGTTGCTCACCAGGGTGGGAGCCTTGGCGCCGGGCACCAGCACCGCACCGATCACGAGGTCGGCGTCGAGGACTGCCCGTTCCACCTCGTAGGTGTTGGAGGTGACGGTCTGCATGTGCCCCTGGTAGATGCGGTCGGCCTGGCGGAGCCGCTCCACGTTGAGGTCGAGCAGCAGCACCTCAGCCTGCATGCCGAGGGCGATGGCGGCGGCGTTCATGCCTGAGACACCGGCGCCGAGGACGACGACCTTGGCGGCGTACACCCCCGACACCCCACCCATCAGCACCCCGCGGCCACCGCCTTGGCGCATCAGGTGGTGGGCGCCTGCCTGCGGCGCCAGCCGGCCGGCCACCTCGCTCATCGGCGCGAGCAACGGCAGGGAGCGGTCAGGCGTCTGCACCGTCTCGTAGGCGATCCCGGTGATCTTGGCGTCGAGGAGGGCATTGGTGCAGTCCGTGGAGGCGGCCAGGTGCAGATAGGTGAAAAGGGTCTGACCCGGCCGCATCCGGTGGTACTCCTCGGCCACCGGCTCCTTGACCTTGAGCACGAGCTCACCGGTGTCCCAGACCTCGTCGGCCGAGGCCAGCATGGTGGCGCCGGCGGCCACGAAGTCGTCGTCGGGGATCGACGAGCCCACCCCGGCCCGCGCCTCGACGTAGACGTCGTGACCGTGCCGGGTCAGCTCGTGCACCCCCGCGGGGGTGATCGCGACGCGGTACTCATGGTTCTTGATCTCGCTGGGGATGGCGATCTTCACGCCGACAACCTAGTGGCGGCCGCCGCGAGCACGCCGGCGACTGCCATCGGGCTGGTCATCCGGCGGTCGAGCACGGCGCGAACCGCCTCGGCCAGCGGCACCCACACCACCTCGAGGTCGGCCTCCTCGTGGACCCGCTCGGGGACCTCGGCGGCGGGCACCACGGACAGGTCCCGGGCGACGAACACGTGCCAGTACTCGTCGCTCGTACCCGGCGACGACCACATGTCCAGCAGCGGCGCCCACTGCGCGGCTCGCACACCTGCCTCCTCGGCCAGCTCGCGGGCCGCGGCGGTGACCGGCGACTCCCCCTCAACGTCGAGAACGCCGGCCGGCAGCTCGAGCAGGCGCCTCCCGGCCGGATGGCGATACTGCCGCAACAACAGCACCCGCCGCTCGTCGTCCAGGGCGACCACCCCCACCGCCCCGCGGTGCTCCACCACCACCCGGGTGAACACGTCCCCGTTCGGACCGCGCACGTCGTCCTCGCGGACGGTGACGAACGACCCGTCGTACGCTCGCCGGCTGGCCTGCACCGACCAGCGCTGCTCGGTGTCGCCCAGGGGGGTGTCCGGCTGCCACTGCCGTCCGGGCAGCCGGGGCGCGGGGGTCAGGCGGGCACCTCGGCAGCCACCTCGGCCGGTACGACGGCCGGCCTCGGCTCGGCCCCGTCGACCGGGAGCAGCAGCTCGCGCTGACGAGCGAGCGCTGCCGCGACCAGCCCGGCGAACAGCGGGTGCGGCCGGGTCGGCCGGGACCGGAGCTCGGGATGCGCCTGAGTGCCGACGTAGAACGGGTGCGTGTCGACCGGCAGCTCGACGAACTCGACCAGCAGCCCGTCCGGCGAGATGCCGGAGACGATCATGCCGGCGGCCTCCAGCGTCTCGCGGTAGCGGTTGTTGACCTCGTAGCGGTGCCGGTGCCGCTCCCGGACCAGCGTCTCGCCGTACAGTCGCTGCACCACCGTCCCCGCGTCAAGGACCGCCGGGTACAGCCCCAGCCGCATGGTGCCGCCGAGGTCGCCGGAGCCGTCGACGTATGTCTTCTGCTCCTCCATCGTGGCGATGACCGGGTGCTCGGTGTCCACGTCGAACTCCGACGAGCTGGCGCCGGACAGCCCGGCCACGTTGCGGGTGTGCTCGATGACCATGCACTGCAGCCCCAGGCACAGGCCCAGGGTGGGGATGGCTTGCTCACGGGCGTAGCGCAGCGCGCCGATCTTCCCCTCGATGCCGCGTACGCCGAAGCCACCCGGCACGCACACGGCGTCGACGTCGTGCAGCATCCTTGCCGCCTCGTCGGCACTGGCGCAGTCATCGGAGGCGACCCAGCGCAGGTCCACCCGGGCGCCGTGGGCAAAGCCGCCTGCGCGCAGCGCCTCAGCCACCGACAGGTACGCGTCCGGCAGGTCGACGTACTTGCCTACCAGGGCGACGGTGACGCTCTCGTCCGGGTGGTGCACCTGCCGCAGCAGCTCGTCCCAGCGGGTCCAGTCGACGTCGCGGAACGGCAGGCTGAGCCGGCGTACGACGTAGGCGTCGAGCCCCTCGGCGTGCAGCACCTTAGGGATGTCGTAGATCGACGGCGCGTCGACGGCCGCCACCACCGCCTCGGTGTCGACGTCGCACATCAGCGAGATCTTGCGCTTGACACTGGGCGGGATTTCCCGGTCGGCCCGGCACACGACCGCGTCCGGCTGGATGCCGATGGACCGGAGCGCGGCGACCGAGTGCTGGGTGGGCTTGGTCTTGAGCTCACCGGACGGGCCGATGTACGGCACCAGCGACACGTGCAGGAAGAAGCAGCGGTCGCGGCCGACGTCGTGGCGCACCTGGCGAGCAGCCTCGAGGAACGGAAGGGACTCGATGTCGCCGACGGTGCCGCCGATCTCGGTGATGACGACGTCGACGTCGGGTCCGGCCATCGCCTGGACCCGCTCCTTGATCTCGTTGGTGACGTGCGGGATCACCTGGACGGTGTCGCCGAGGTAGTCGCCGCGGCGTTCCTTGCTGATTACCTCGGCGTAGACCTGGCCGGTGGTCACGTTGGCGCGCCCAGACAGGTTGACGTCGAGGAACCGCTCGTAGTGACCGACGTCCAGGTCGGTCTCGGCGCCGTCGTCTGTGACGAACACCTCGCCGTGCTGGAACGGGTTCATCGTGCCGGGGTCGACGTTGAGGTACGGATCCAGCTTCTGCATCGTCACCCGCAGGCCGCGCGAGGTGAGCAGGCGGCCGAGACTGGAGGCAGTGAGACCCTTGCCGAGCGACGAGGCGACGCCGCCGGTGACGAACACATACCGGGTGGTCGTTCTCCCGTCCTCCACGGGATTTCAGCGTATCAGCCGCCGGCCCCGGTGGCCGGGACGGCGCCGTCGTCGCCGGTCAGCCCGTAGTGGCCGACGCCGCCGCGCGCCTGCTCGGCGACCGCCAGCACGGCGGCGACCCGTCCAGCGGATAGGTCCACGATGTCCACGCTGGAGACGGTGTTGCTGGCGGCCGAGCCACGGACCGCGGCAACGGCTGAGCCATCGACGGCGGACGTGCCGGCGACGACCGCGCCCAGCGAACCCAGGGCGAACGCTGCTGCGAGCTCGGCCTCGACCTCGGCCTGGCCCTCGACGGCATCGACCGGCGGGTCGCCAGCGACCAGCATCACCAGCTGGGCGAGTCGGTCGGTCCCGCCCTCGACGTTGATGAACCCTGCCTCGACCAGGGTCGCCTCGGCGCCGTTGGCGTCGCTGTCCTGCAGCGGAGGGTTGTCACTGCGGGTGAGTAAGGCCAGGGCGAAGGCCTGGCCGAGCAGCGGGTAGGTGCCAGCCGTGCCGGATCGGCTGTCGTCGTCCTGGCCGAGGATGTTGCGGGCCAGCCCGTCGGCGAGGACGCGGTCGGCCGGGTCCAGCATCTTGGCGGTCACGGTGACCGTGGAGACCACGGTGCCACCGGCGGCAGCCACCAGGTCGCCGGTCACCCGCACGTCGTCCGGGTTGGCGCCTGGCAGTGGCGCCAGCATCACGGTGCGTCCGGCCAGCAACGAGCCCACCACCGTGCGCGCCGTCGCGCTGGCGTAGCCGTCGGCAAGGTCCAGTGCGTCCGAGGCGGCCACCTCGGCACGCAGCTCGTCCCCGGCGACGGGGTCCTCCGAGGCCTGGTTCACCAGGTTGTCGGCCAGCGACTTCTGAAGCGGCCCGGCGCCGAGGGCGATCCCGACGGCCAGGGCAAAGAAGATCGAGGCGACCGAGATCAGGTGGTAGCGCAGGTTGATCACGTCAAGCCGTCCCAGGCGGCGCCGACTGCCTCGGCGGCGCCGGCCCGCACCTCGTCGAGCCACTGGTTTCCGATCGGCGTGGCAGCTACGGACACGAGCACGGCGAGCAGCCCGGCCAGAACCAGCACCAGCAGGTGCCAGCTGTGCACCCGGCTCCGGTAGAGCCGGTGCACACTCCTTGCGTCCACGAGCTTCGGCCCCACCCGTAGCCGGGTCAGGAACGTGCTGGCCATGCCGGAGCGACCCTTGTCGAGCAGCTCGACGAGCGACGCGTGCGCGCCGACAGCCACGATCACGCTCGCCCCCTTCGAGTCTGCCAGCAGCATCGCGACGTCCTCGGTGGTTCCGCTGCACCCGAAGACGGTGGTCTGGACGCCGAGCCGCTCCAGCCGCTGCGACCCGGCGGCGTCCCGGTCGGAGCGGTGCGCCCCACCGCGGCGGGCGTGAGCCACCAGCTCCGCGCCGCACCGCAGCGTGTCGTCCGACAGCGCGTCGAAGTCGGCGTCGAGGTCACCGATCAGCAGGTCCGGGGTGTACCCGGCCTCGACCAACGCCTCGGCGCCGCCGTCGACACCCACCAGGACCGGGTGGTACTCGCGGATGTACGCGCGCAGCCGCCGCAGGTCCGCGCGGTAGTCGTAGCCGCGGGCCACCAGCAGCACGTGCCGCCCGCGAAGGTCGGTGCTCGTCTCCGGCACCCCGACGCCGTCCAGCAGCAGCGCCTCCTCGCGACGCAGGAACTCCATCGTGTTCAGGGTGAACGCCTCGAGCTGGGTGGACAGGCCGCTGCGGGCCTGGTCCAGCAGCTGTCCCACGCGCTCCCGGTCCAGCAGCTCACCCGCGGCGACCACGGTGTCGGCCCGCCGCACGGTGGCCCCCTCCACCCGCACATGGTCACCCTCGTGCAGGTCGCGGAACACATCGGCGCGCGTCGCGTCGATCAGGGGGATCCCGGCGGCGGCGATGATCTCGGGCCCGAGGTTCGGGAACCGGCCGGACACAGACTCGGCCGCGTTCACTACGGCGCCGACCCGGCAGGCGACCAGCGCCTCGGCACTGGCCCGGTCGAGGTCGAGGTGGTCGATCACGGCGATGTCGCCGGGCCGCAGACGCCGGGTGAGGTTCGTCGTGCGCCGGTCGAGCCGGACGATGCCGCTCACGCCGGTCGCGCCTCTGTCCCGGTTGCGTCGCAGCGGGGAGAGCCTCATCGCCATCCATCCTGCCATGAGGCGCGGTATCACCTGCGCTCTTGACGCGCGAGTTGAAGCAGCTCCTCGGCGTGTGCGGCGGCGCTCGCCGAACCGTCCAGCCCGGCCAGCATCCGGGACAGCTCCCGCACCCGGCCGGCACCGTCGAGGCGGTGCACGCCGCTGGTGGTCACGCTGCCGTCGCTGGACTTGTCCACCTGGTAGTGCCGGTCGGCGAAGGCGGCGACCTGCGGCAGATGGGTGACGGCGAGGACCTGCGCGTGTCTGGCAAGCCTGGCCAGGCGCCGGCCGACCTCGACCGCGGCGCGGCCGGCGACACCGGCGTCGACCTCGTCGAACACCAGCGTCGGCACTGGCGTGGTGCCGGCTAGAACCACCTCGAGGGCGAGCATCAGCCGGGACAGCTCGCCACCACTGACACCACCGCCGATCGGGCGCGGCGCAGTGCCGGCAGCAGTTGCCACCAGCAGCTCGACCTCGTCGGCACCGTCTGGACCGAGCCGCTCGGCCAGTGGGCCGCCGCCGCTCGGTCCCACCCGAACCGTCAGCTGCGCCGTGGGCATCGCCAGGTCGGCGAGCTCATCGGTGACCCGTTGGCCGAGGTCGGTGGCCGCGCCTTGTCGAGCAGCGGTCAGGGATTCGGCCAGCTCGCAGACCACGGCGTGCAGGTCGGCGGCCTGGCTGGTCAAGGTGGCGACGGAGTCGGCTGCCTGCTCGAGGTCGACCAGCCGCTGCGCGGACTCCTCGGCCCAGCGCAGCACCCCGTCGAGTCCCGGACCGTACCGCCTCGCGAGCCTGCCGAGTGCCGCCCGCCGCTCCTGCACCGCCGCCAGCCGCAGCGGGTCCACCTCGACGCCAGCCGCGTAGTGCCCGAGATCGGTGGCGATCTCGGACACCGCGTACGTGAGCTCGGTCAGCCGGCCGGACAGCGCCGCGACGGCGGGGTCGTGGTCGCGGGCGCTGTCCAGCGCCGCCCCGGCGCGGGCCAGCAACCCGAGGACGTCCGCAGTCGCGGCGGCGTTCTCGCTGTCACCGGCCAGGGCATCGCGGGCGCTGCTCGCCGCGAGCAGCAGGGCCTCGGCGTTGGCCAGCCGGTCCTCCTCCCGGCGCAGGGCCGCGTCCTCACCCGCGAGGGGGGCGGTGGCGCCGATCTCCTCCATGCCGATGCGCAGCAGGTCGATCTCGCGCTCGCGTTCGCCGCGCTCGCGCTGCAGCCGGGCCAGCTCGGCGCGCAGCTGGCCCAGCCTGCGGTGAGCCGGCCGGTAGCGGGCCAGCAGGTCATGCACGGCCCTGCCGGCGAACCGGTCCAGCGCGTCCCGCTGGGTTGCCGAGCGCCGCAGCCGGACCCCGTCCGCCTGCCCGTGCACGGCGACCAGCCGCTCCCCGAGGTCGGTGAGCACCGCGGCCGGGACGGACGCGCCGCCCAGATATGCCCTGGACCGTCCGGACGACGACAGCGTGCGGGCCACGATGACGGTGCCGTCCTCGACCTCACCACCGGATGCGTCCATCAGGTCCGCGACCCCCTCCACCCCGTCGACTGCCACCCGACCCTCCACCCGGGCTGTCTCGGCGCCGTGTCGCACCAGGCTCGGGTCGGCACGCTCACCGCGCAGCAGGCCCAGCGCCGTGACCAGCATCGTCTTGCCGGCCCCGGTCTCGCCAGTGATGACCGTGAGGCCGGGATCGAGCACCAAACAGGCGTCCTCGATCACCCCGAGCCGGCGCAGCCTGATCTCCTCCCACACCGCCGCCTGCCTCCGTCAGCTCCGGCCCGACCCGCGCCAGCCTGTCACCGGCAGCCCGAACTTGCGTACCAGCCGATCGGTGAACGGCGCCGGGTGCAGCCGGGCCAGCAGCACCGGGCGGTCGGCGGCATGGGTCTCGACCCGGGCGCCGGCGGGCAGCTCGTAGGTGCGGCGCCCGTCGCACCACAACACGCCCACGCCCGGTGTGCCGGCCACCACCTCCACCGCCACCGTGGAGCGCGGTGAGACCACCATCGGCCGGGCGAACAGGGCGTGCGCGCTCAGCGGCACCACCAGCAGCGCCTCCAGCTCGGGCCACATGACCGGCCCGCCGGCGCTGAACGCGTATGCCGTGGAACCGGTCGGGGTGGCGCAGATGACGCCGTCGGCACCCCAGCGGGACAGGGGACGGTTGTCGACCTCGACGACGACCTCGAGCATCCGCTCCCGCGCCGCCTTCTCGACGCTGGCCTCGTTGAGGGCCCAGCACTCGTGCACCACCGTGCCGTCGGCGTGCACGGCGACATCCAGCGTGAGCCGCTCCTCGACCCGCCAGCGCCGGTGCACGATGTCGTCCACAGTGGTGTCGAGGGCATCGGACTCCGTCTCGGCAAGGAAGCCGACGTGGCCCAGGTTGACCCCGAGCAGCGGCACGCCAGCCGGGCGGGCCAGCTCGGCCGCACGCAGGATCGTGCCGTCGCCGCCGAGGACGACGACCAGCTCGCAGCCCACCGCCGACTCCGGCCCCACCTCGACCGTCTCGACCGAGGCTGCGACGTCGCCGACCAGCCGCAGGTCGTCGGCCTCCCCGGCCAGCAGCCGCAGACCGACTCCCGCCGCCCGCAGCTGCCGGCTCAGGCTGCCCGCGGTTGCGCAGGCGTCGGCGCGGCCGGTGTGCGCGACCACCAGCACCCGTCGTTCGCTCATCGCCGGCTCACTGATTCAGCCTCTCACCCGCCGGACCGGCTCTCACCGCAGCATCCACGCTGACCCGCTCTGGTGCAGGCGCCCCGCGTTTCAGCCATACGAAGTACTCGACGTTGCCGGCCGGACCGGGCAGCGGGCTGGCGGTGACCGCGCGGGTACCCCAGCCGAGTGCGTGCGCCGAGTCGGCGACCGCGCCGACCGCGTAGGCGTGCAGCGCCGGCTCGCGCACCACGCCACCGCGACCGACCTGCCCACGACCCACCTCGAACTGGGGCTTCACCATGACCAGCAGATCACCGTCGGCGCGGCAGACCCGGGTCAACCCGGGGAGCACCAGCCGCAGCGAGATGAACGACAGGTCGGCGACCACGACGTCGACCGGCCCCCCGAGCTCGGCCGGCTCGAGCTGACGGACGTTTGTCCGGTCGTGAACCACCACCCGAGGGTTGCGCCGCAGCGTCCAGTCCAGCTGCCCGTACCCCACGTCCACCGCCACCACCTCGCGGGCTCCCGCCCGCAGCAGCACGTCGGTGAAGCCACCGGTCGACGCCCCGGCGTCGAGGCAGCGACGTCCGGCCACCTCGAGGTCGGCAACGGCCGCCAGCGCACCGGCCAGCTTGTGCCCGCCGCGTGAGACGTAGTCGACCTGGCTCGTCTCACCCGGTGGCTGCACGACGACGGCAGCGTCGGTGCCGACCGCGGTCGCCGCCTTGGTGGCCACGGCGCCGCCGACCCGGACCCGGCCCGCTGCGACAAGCCCGACCGCATGCTCGCGGGAGCGCGCCAACCCGCGTCGTACCAGCTCGGCGTCGAGCCGCTGCCGCCTCGGCATCTGCAACCTAGCCGGTTGTCACGACCCGGTCGGCCCGAGCGCGTCGGCCAGGTCGTGGTGCACGGCGTCATAGATCGCGGCGTGCTCGTCGATGGGCGCGTCGTCCAGTCCCCGGAGCCGCTCGTCGACGCGTGCGGTGATGTCGGCGGCTGAGCTGTCGGTCGGCAAGGCGGCCTCCTGGTCGTCGGGCGGGGGGCTCACGGCGGTGCCGATGCGAGCTCGTCGAGCTGCTGGGCCACACTGCCGAGCCCGACCTCGGCCGCGCCGGAGTCCCGGGCGGCCCATCCTGCCGCCACCACCGCCCGGAGCGCGGCAACACCCGCGCCCGGCGCGTCGACCGGTGCGTTGACCGGCTCGTCGTCCGGCGAGTCCCCGGGGACGCTGGGCCGCAGCCGGAGCTGGCCGTCGTCGACCCGCGCCGTCCAGCCGCAGCAGGTGGCCGCAGCCGAGCCGGCACTCATCACCTCGGGGTGGCGTGTGAGCAGCCCGGCGAGGTCGGCCGCGACGAAGTCGGGGCGTTCGTCTCCCTCGGCGGCGAGCAGGTCCGGCAGCGACGTCACGCCGGTGAGCACCAGCAACGAGGGCATCGAGTACCGGCTGGCGCCGCTGATGTCGGTGTCCAACCGGTCGCCGACCATGAGCGGTCGGTCGGCGCCGGTGCGCAGCACCGACTCGCGCACCAGCGCCGGCTCGGGCTTGCCGGCGACCACCGGTGCGACTCCCGTAGCCGCCTGGATCACCGCGACCAGGGTGCCGTTGCCGGGAGCGATCCCGCGGGGGGTGGGCACGGTGCGGTCGAGGTTCGACGCCACCCACGGCAGGCCGGTCGCCACGGCGTACGCACCCTCGGCGAGCATCTCCCAGCCCACGCTGCGATGGAACCCCTGCACCACCGCAGCCGGGCCGTCGTCGAGGCTCGAGCAGGCGAGCAGGTCGTGCTCGGCGAGCGCCTCCACCAGGCCGGGGCCGCCGATGACGAGCACCTGCGACCCGGCGGGCACCTCGGCTGCGACCAGCCGCGCCGCGGCCTGGGCAGAGGTCACCACGTCGTGGTCGCGCAGGTCTATGCCGAGGCCACGCAGGTGCTCGGCGACCTCGCGGGGCGGCCGGGACGCGTTGTTGGTCACGAAGCCCAGCTGCATGCCCGCGGCGCCCGCGGCGGCCAGGTGGTCGACTGCGCCGGCGATCGGGTCCGGCCCGCGGTAGACCACGCCGTCCAGGTCGAGCAGCGCCACGTCGTGCCGAGCAGTCAGGGGTTCCGCACTGATCGCCAGCCGCCGACGGGTCACCGTCGAAGCCTAGGATGCCCTGCGTGTCAGGTCCGGGGCTGGAGCCGCTGCGGGCCGTGACCTACCGCAGCGACGCGTCCCGCCGGCTCGAGGACGTCACTATGCGTCCGCCGGAGATCTGGGACGACGACCTGGTGCGGCGGCTCAGCGCGCTGCGTCCCGACCACGTGATGCACCTGCTGGCTCCCGGCTCTGACCTGGGGACCACGCTGCAGCGGTGGCACTCGGCGGGTGCGCTGGACATCGCGGGGACCTCGGGGCTGTACGGGTGGAGCTGGCAGGTGGCGGGCCGGCGGATCCGCGGGGTCGCCGGCGCCATGGCGCTCCCGGTGGGCCAACGGCTGATCCCGCACGAGCGGGTACGGTCCGACATCGTCGCGGCCAGGGCCGACGGGTTGGCCCGGGCCGTGGTCCAGGCCGAGCCGATCGTGGTCCTGCACGACGGGCACCCACTGGGTGCGGCGACGACGGGCCCGCTGCCGACCGACTCCCTGGTCGAGCTGTCCACAGCCGACGAGCGGCACCGGGTCTGGCAGCTCGGCACCCGCGACGCCGCTGACGTCAGCGCGGGATTGGCGGTCGGCCCGCCGCCGGTGGTCGCCGACGGGCATCACCGGTTGGCTGCCTTGGACTCGCTGGCGGTCGCCGGGTCGGCGTTCTCGCACGCCCTGGTGCTGGTGGTCGACGTAGGCGCCTCCGACCTGAGCGTGCGGACCATCCATCGGGTGGTGCCGGGCCTCGACGCTGACCGGGTCGCCACCGCCACCGGGGTGTCATTGGTGCCCGTCCCGGACGGTGCGGAGCTCCAGTTCCTGCGCCAAACTGGCCGCGGGCGGCTGCGGTTCGTCCTCGGTGACTCGGCCCGGCTGCTGGGCCTCGAGGTTTCGGTCGAGCAGGTGCACGCGCTGTGTCACCTGCACCGCAACCTGTTGCCCCGGTGGGAGGTGCCGGAGGCCCGGCTCGGCTATGCACACGAGTGGTCCGTGGCTCGCACCGCCGCCTCCACCGCCCACGGGCTGGCTATCGCCACGTCGGCCCCCGGGCTGCCGGAGGTGCTGGAGGCGGCCCGCTCCGGGCACCTGCTGCCGCACAAGGCGACGTCGATCGGGCCGAAGCCGCGGATCGGGCTGCTCATGCTCAGCGGCTGAGACGCCGGGCGCTTGCCACCTCGACCTCGACCCGGCTGCTCAGCCCGGCCGGTCCGCGGCGGAAGCGACGTCGTACGGCGCCCTCGACCTCCACCAGGTCTCCCGGCTGCCACGACAGCATCGAGCGCCGGCTGCGCGCCGACCACGCCTGGCAGTCCAGCGTGTCGACCGGCTGCCTCGATCGGGCCGGTCCTGCCGGTCGGCGGATCACCAGCCGCGCCGTGACGATCACGTCACCGCTCGGCAGCACCCGTTCGGTAGCGGCGGCCGACACCCGTCCGCGCAGGCGCACGGTGTTGACGTGGGTCCGGTCTGCGCTCGTCGCGACTGCGGGTTCAGCCATCGGGCACCACCTCCGGGCGCATCCTGGCCCGCACCGGCACCGAGTGGCGGGGTGAGCGCCGGGGGCTGTGGACTACTGCAGCTGCTCCGCGCGCTCGAGCGCGTCGGTGACGTGGTGGGCGTCGACCGCGGCGGCCCGGTGGAACCACTCCAGCGCGTCACCGTCGCGACCGGCGGCGGCCAGGGTGTCGGCGTAGGCGTACCGGAGCCGGGCAACCCAGTCCGCACGCGCACTTGTCCGCAGGTCGGCCCGCTCCAGCACCGCGAGGGCGGCGTCCGGCTCGTCCCGATCTCGGCGAGCGCCGGCGGTGACGATGGCCAACTCGGCCCGTCCGGCCGCGTCGAGCCGGGCCGCCGCCGGGTCCCTGGCGAGGGCCAGCGCCCGGTCGGGGCGGCCGAGGGCGCGTTCGCAGTCGGCGAGGAGCGGCAGGTGATCCGGGCGCCCGGTCATCCGGCGCACTGTCTTGAGCTCGCGCAGCGCCTCGGCCCATCGACCGGTGAGGTAGGCGAGCTCCCCGTACGCCTCGCGGACCACCGCCACCCGGGCGGCCCGAGCTCGCGCGGCCCGGGCGTGGGCGAACGCGGTCTCGGGGTCGTCGTCGGCCAACCGGCCGGCCAGCACCAGGTGCCTGGCGACCCGGGCGGCCAGCCGGTCGGGAAGGCCCCGCAACCCTTCGGCCACCTCGCGGGCCAGCTCGCGACCGGTCACGTCGTCGGGCAGCGGCGGACCGTCGTAGTCGGCCTGGCTGATGCCACGCCGCTCGGCCGGCGTCGGCGCGCTGCGGCGAGGCATCGGCATGTCCCTTCTCGCGGCTGCTGACGGCCCGCCGAAAACACGACTTGGCCACCAGCGAACCGGTGGCCAAGTCGAGGAAAGATGTCCGGCGACGTCCTACTCTCCCACGCGGTCTCCCACGCAGTACCATCGGCGCTGAAGGGCTTAACTTCCGGGTTCGGGATGGGACCGGGTGTTTCCCCTCCGCCATGGTCGCCGAAACATTATGGAGATGTCGGACCGACCGCATCTCGGGAACCGCACAGTGGACGCGCATATCTTTGTGGGACAAGCCCTCGGCCTATTAGTACCGGTCGGCTCCGTGCATTGCTGCCTTCTACCTCCGGCCTATCAACCCAGTCGTCTACTGGGGGCCTTACCAGGTTGACCCTGTGGGAGACCTCATCTCGAGACATGTTTCCCGCTTAGATGCCTTCAGCGGTTATCACTTCCGAACGTAGCCAACCAGCCGTGCTCCTGGCGGAACAACTGGCACACCAGAGGTTCGTCCATCCCGGTCCTCTCGTACTAGGGACA
>Ga0136622_10000146_pt1 | contig 26423 bp, 25 predicted proteins | sample AntDrymUQ4482106_2_FD_104803 | JGI IMG/M metagenome (GOLD analysis project Ga0136622, IMG submission 104803) | Polar desert sand microbial communities from Dry Valleys, Antarctica - metaG UQ448 (21.06) | ecosystem: Environmental > Terrestrial > Soil > Desert | place: Antarctica: Dry Valley...
ACCCATTCGTTGAGCAGCACCGCCCCCAGGAGCATGACCCCCAAGAACGCCTTCAGCCAGTTGTTGTCCCAACCTGCGTAGACGATGCCTTGGTTGGTCATGCCGTAGATCAGCGCGCCGAGTGCTGCGCCGATCGCCGAACCGTACCCGCCGGTCAGCAGACACCCGCCGACGACCGCACAGATGATGTAGATGAACTCCTGACCGACGCCGGTGTTGCTCTGGACAGTCGAGGTCGTGAACAGCAGGCACATCCCCGCCAGCCAGCCGGCGAACGCGGTCGTCATGAAAAGCCCGACCTTGGTCCGAAAGACCGGCACACCGACCTGGCGCGAGGCGGTCTGCGCACCGCCGACGGCAAAGATCCAGTTACCGACCTTGGTCCGCAGCAGCACCCAGGTGGCAACGGCGGTGACGCCGATCCACCAGAACACCGAGGCGTAGACGTTGCCACCAGCGACGTTCAGCGCCGAGCCGAAGAGCGCCTTGGGCTGGTCGTAGAACGGCACGTCCGACATGCCCTGGATGGCGACCTGGCCGATCAGCACCTTGACCACAGCGAGGTCGATGCCTTGCAGCACGAAGAACGTCCCCAGAGTCACGATGAAGCTCGGCAACCCGGTTCGCATCACCAGGACCCCGTTGAGCGCACCGATCACCAGGGCAAGCACCAGCGCCACCGCCATCGCCGCCCAGACGTTGAGCCCGTACTCGGTGGTCATGACCCCGACGGCCAGACCGGTGAACCCAGTCATCGCGCCGGCGGAGAGGTCGAACTCGCCACCGATCATCAGCAGCGCGACTCCCACCGCCATGATGCCGATCGTCGAGGCCGAGCGGAGCCAGGTGCTCGCGCCGCTGGGAGTGACGAACACGTCGGTGATCACCGCGAAGAACACGAACACCGTGATCGCGGCGATCAGCGCTCCCACCTCTGGGCGCTTGAGGATCCGCCCAAAGGTCGACGTGCTGGAGACCCGCTCGTCTGCCTGCTCGTCTGCCTGCTCGTCTGGCGCTGTTGCTGTGGTCATTGCGGTCCTTCCAGACACCGGAGGGGGCGCGCAAGGACGCGCCCCGCACGATCAGCGCGTACCTTGCTCCGCGAACTCCAACACCGTGTCGGCATTCTCTTCGGTGATGAACGCCGGGCCGGAGTAGATCGGCTCACCTCCACCGAGGTCGTTGCCGTTGATGTCCTTGAGGTAGAGCGCCGAGACGCCCTCGAACCCCTGGACGTAAGGCTGCTGGTCGACAGCGAACAGGATACTTCCGTCCTGGATGCCCTTGATGACGTCCTCGGAGAGGTCGAAGGTCGCGACCTCTGCACTGCTCCCGGACTCCTCGACCGCACTCACGGCGTCGATGCCGTACTGGCCGCCCAGGGTGAGCACACCGTCGATGGACTCCTCGGACTGCAGCTTGGAGGTGATCGTCGAGGTGACGGCGTTGTCGTCGGTGCCGTCGACCTGCAGGTTCGTCATGGTGCCACCCATCGCCTCGGCTGCGGCCTTGCAACGGTCCTCCAGGCCGACGTTTCCGGCCTCCTGGATCACGCAGATCACGTTCTGCAGGCCAGCAGCCTTGAGCTCCTCACCGGCCGCCTGGCCGGCTATGGTCTCGCTCTGACCGACGTGGGTGATCGCGCCGAAGGCCTCCCAGTCGTCGATACCGGAGTTGATGGTGACCACCGGGATGCCGGCGTCCACGGCTGCGCGGACGCTGGACTCGACGCCGTCGGGGTTCGCCATCGAGACGACGATGCCGTTGACGTCGTCCGCAACGGCGCCGTCGATCAGCTGCGACTGCTTGGCCGGATCGGCGTCAGAGCTGTACTCGACGGTCACGCCGTAGTCGCTGCCGGCCCGCTCGGCGCCGGACTTGACCCGGTCCCAGAAGGCGTCGCCAGGAGCGCCGTGGGTGATGACGGCGTATGTGAGGTCCAGATCGTCGCTGGACGACGGTCCCTCGTCCTGGCCGGTGCCGCTGCATGCGCTCAGAAGCAGGGCCGCGGCTGCCGCGGCGCCGGCGAACTTGAATGTCTTCATCTGTGACGTTCTCCTGTGTGGTCTTGGCCGAGCCAACAGTGTGATCCCGATTACGCCTCGCTGTCAATACTTTGTCAGGACATATTGACGTAGAAACATTGTCGGAACTTACTATGTGTACCGACGGCTCGGAAAGGGTGACACATGGGATCCCCCCCTGACATCTCCCTAGATCGCTCCAGCCCGGTACCGCTGTACTTCCAGGTGGCAGCCCAGCTCGAGCACGCGATCATCGACGGCGCGCTGGCTCCGGGCGCCAGGATCAACAACGAGATCGCGATGGCCGCCGAGCTCGGACTGTCCCGACCGACCATGCGCCAGGCCATCCAGGTCCTCGTCGACAAAGGCATGCTCGTACGCAAGCGCGGCGTGGGCACGCAGGTCGTGCACGGCAAGATCCGTCGTTCCGTCGAGCTGACGAGCCTCTTCGACGACCTGAGCGCCGCGGGAAAGCGGCCCCGGACCGAGGTTCTCGCGCTCGACCTGATCGCCGCGACGGACGAGATCAGCTCGGAGCTCCAGATCGCCGCCGGTGCCAGGGTGTGGTCCCTTGAGCGACTGCGCTACGTGGGCGACGAGCCGCTCGCCCACATGCACAACGTCCTCCCAGCGGACGTCCTGGATCTGTCGAGCGTCGACCTCGCGCAGGTCGGTCTGTACGCGGCGCTGCGCCAAGCCGGCGTCTTGATGCGGGTCGCTCGACAGCGGATCGGAGCCAAGCGTGCGGAGACGCGCGAGGCCCGACTCCTGCACGAGCGCCGCAACGCGCCGCTGCTGACCATGCAGCGGACCGCCTATGACGACGCCGGTCACGCGGTCGAGTACGGCGCCCACGCATACCGGCCAGATCTCTACGCCTTCGAGCTCACCCTCGTGGACCGCTGACGGACCTGAGCCGAAGCCCGGCGGATCAGTTATGACCTATTGTCCTGACAAAGTCTTGACGCTGATGGACGTGACACCTAAGGTGCTGGCATGTCCAGCGCCAATGCCCCGCCGGAGGTCCTGGCGTTCGGGCGCAGCGGTGTGGACATCTACCCGCTGCAGATCGGGGTGGGGCTGGAGGATGTCGAGACGTTCGGCAAGTTCCTCGGCGGCAGCACCGCTAACGTCGCTGTCGCCGCCGCCCGCCTCGGGCGTCGTACGGCGATCATCACCGGTGTGGGCAACGATCCGTTCGGACGCTATGTGCGCCGGGCGCTGCGCGACCTGCACGTCGACGACCGCCATGTCGTGGTCAGCGACGCTTACGCCACGCCTGTCACCTTCTGTGAGATCTTCCCGCCCGACGACTTCCCGCTCTGGTTCTATCGCAAACCCACCGCACCGGACCTGCAGGTCACCCCGGCCGACATCGACTTCGACGCTGTGCGGGGGTGTGACCTGCTGTGGCTCTCGGTCACCGGCTTGAGCGAGGAACCCAGCCGGGAGTCTCATCATCAGGTGCTGGCAGCGCGGGAGAGGTCCCCGTTCACCGTTCTCGACCTGGACTACCGCCCGATGTTCTGGGAGTCACCGTCGCACGCTACCGAGGAGGTGCAGAAGGTCCTGCCGCTCGTCACGGTCGCCGTCGGCAACACAGCGGAATGCAAGGTGGCGGTCGGCGAGACCGAGCCCGAGCGGGCCGCCGACGCGCTGCTGGCGGCGGGGGTCGAGCTCGCAATCGTCAAACAGGGCCCCCGAGGGGTGCTGGCCAAGACCCGCACCGAACGTGTCGTCTCGTTGCCGATCGTCATCGAACCGGTCAACGGCCTCGGTGCCGGTGACAGCTTCGGCGGTTCACTCGCCCACGGCCTGCTCGCCGGGTGGCCGCTGGAGCGCGTATTGCGCAACGCCAATGCCGCCGGCGCCATCGTCGCCTCCCGACTGGAGTGCTCGACGGCAATGCCTACCCAGGACGAGATCGACGAGCTGCTGGCCAGCCGGACAGCCGGGGGGCGGCCATGACCCTCGCGCCCGACTTCGCCAAGAGCATCGCGGACATCACCGAGATCCGGGCGGCCGACCCCCAGCGGGTCAAGGCGTTGCTCGCTGCTCGCAAGCGCCGCAAGCTGCTCGGACCGGACGGGCGCCTGATGATCGTGGCGTGCGACCACCCGGCCCGTGGTGCGCTGAGCGTGCGCGGGCGAGCCGGCGCGATGAACAGCCGCACCGAGCTCCTGGGCCGTCTCGTCACTGCGCTGGCACGCCCGGGCGTTGACGGGTTGCTGGCCACCGCGGACATCGCCGAGGACCTGCTGCTGCTGGGGGCTCTGGAGGACAAGGTGGTGTTCTCCTCGATGAACAGGGGCGGTCTGTCAGGTTCGGCGTTCGAGCTCGACGACCGGATGACCGGGTACGACGTCCAAGGCACCGTCGACGCCGGTTTCGAGGGTGCCAAGATGCTCACCCGCATCGACTTCGACGACCCGTCGACGGTCGCGACCCTGGAGCGATGCGCCCAGGCGGTCATCGGTCTCAACCGAGCCGGGCTGGTCGCGATGATCGAGCCCTTCATCGCCGGACGCGTCGACGGCAAGGTCACCAACGATTTGCGTCCCGACGCGGTGATCACCTCCGTCCACATCGCCCAGGGCCTCGGGGCCAGCAGTGCGTACACCTGGCTCAAGCTGCCGGTCGTCGCCGACATGGAACGGGTCATGGACGCCACGACGCTCCCCACCCTGATCCTGGGTGGAGACCCGTCCGGTACACCGCAGGAGACGTACGCCCAGTGGCAACACGCGCTCGGGCTGCCGTCGGTGCGGGGTCTCGTGGTGGGACGCGCGCTCCTGTATCCCGCCGACGACGACGTCGCCGGCGCCGTTGACACCGCCGTCTCGCTGATCCGCTGAGGAGGACATGACATGACCGGACGCGACAGTTCGCACTACCTGCCCGCCGGGTCCGCCGGTGCTGGCGCCTATGACCTCGTGGTGACACCTGAGTCCGCCGGTTGGGACTACTCCAGCCTGCGCACGCTGCGGCTCCAGCCCGGCTGCGAGGCCGTCGTCGACACCGCCGCCGACGAGACCTTCGTCGTGCCGTTGCAGGGCTCGGCGATCGTGGCCGTCGGCGCCGAGTCGTTCGAGCTCGAGGGTCGCTCCGACGTCTTCGCCGGGGCCACCGACCTCGCGTACGTCCCGATCGGAACCACCATGACGATCAGCTCGGCCACCGGCGGACGCTTTGCCTTGGCCGGTGCCAGGACCGACCGCGTCCTGCCGTTCCGTTACGGCCCGAAGGCCGCGGTGCCCGTCGAGCTGCGCGGCGCCGGCCAGTGCAGTCGCCAGATTCGTAACTTCGGCACGACCGAGGCGTTCGAGACGGCCGCGATCATCGCCTGCGAGGTCATCACACCCGGGGGCAACTGGTCCAGCTACCCCGCCCACAAGCACGACGAGACAACCCCGACCGAGTCCTGCTTGGAGGAGATCTACTACTTCGAGATCTCCGCCGGGCCTGGCGGCCAGCCCGGCTTCGGCTACCACCGCACCACCTCATCGCAGGGCGGCGAGATCGACGTGCTGGAAGAGGTCCGCGACAAGGACGCGGTACTCGTGCCGTACGGCTGGCACGGCCCGTGCACCGCTGCCCCAGGATTCGACATGTACTACCTCAACGTCATGGCGGGACCAGGACCCGAGCGCGCCTGGCTGATCTCTGACCACCCGGACCAGGCATGGGTACGCGACACCTGGACCGACCAGCCGATCGACCCCAGACTGACAACGGCGCCGACGGAAGGCCGATAGTGATGCAGACGATCCGGCTCACCGTCGCGCAGGCGATGGTGGCGTTCCTCGCGGCGCAGTTCTCCGAGCGCGACGGGGTCGAGCAGCGGCTCTTCGCCGGTTGCTTCGGCATCTTCGGCCACGGCAACGTCGCGGGTTTCGGACAAGCGCTGCTGCAGGCTGAGCTCGAGCGGCCAGACGCGCTGCCGTACGTGCTCGGCCGCAACGAGCAGGCGATGGTGCACAGCGCCGTCGCGTACGCGCGCATGAAGGACCGCCTGCAGACGTACGCCGTCTCCACGAGCGTAGGACCCGGGGCCACCAACATGGTGACCGGCGCGGCCCTGGCGACGATCAACCGGCTCCCGGTGCTGCTGCTCCCGGCTGACACCTTCGCCGACCGCACCGCGTCGCCGCTGCTGCAGGAGCTCGAGCTCGCCGGCGCCGGCGACATCACGGTCAACGACTGCTTCCGCCCGGTCTCGGCCTACTTCGACAGGATCTGGCGCCCCGAGCAGATGCCCCCGGCCATGGTCGCCGCGATGCGGGTGCTGACCGACCCGGTCACGACCGGTGCGGTGACGATCTGCCTGCCCCAAGATGTCCAGGCGCAGGCGACCGACTGGCCGACGGCCTTGTTCGAAAAGCGTGTCTGGCACGTCGCCCGTCCCGTTCCCGAAGCGGTGGCGCTCGAGCAGGCGGCGGCGATCATCGGTTCTGCCGAACGCCCGGTCGTCATCGCCGGCGGCGGCGTCGTCTACTCCGGCGCGCAGGACGCCCTTGCGCGCTTCTGCTCAGCCACCCACATCCCGGTGGGTCAGACCCAGGCGGGGAAGGGCTCGCTGACCTACGACCACCCGCAGTGCCTCGGAGCGATCGGCTCGACCGGCACCACCGCCGCCAACGCGATCGCTCGGGACGCCGACGTCGTGATCGGCATCGGAACCCGCTACACCGACTTCACCACCGCCAGCCGCACCGCATTCGCGTACGAGCAGGTGCGCTTCGTCAACATCAACGTCGCCTCCCTCGACGCGGTGAAGCAGTCGGGCACCAGCGTCGTCGCCGACGTGCGCGCGAGCCTGGACGCGCTCGCCGCGCTTCTCGACGGCTACCGCGTCCGCGAGGAGTACACCAGCGAGGTCGCATCCCTGCGGGCCACCTGGGATGCGACCGTCGACCGGGCGTACCACCCGGACGCCGACGCGGGTGGACTGCTCACCCAGAGTGAGGTCATCGGGATGGTCAACGAGCTCTCGGACCCGCGCGACGTGGTCGTCTGCGCCGCCGGCTCGATGCCGGGCGACCTGCACAAGCTGTGGCGAACCCGCGACGCCAAGGGCTACCACGTGGAGTACGGCTACTCGTGCATGGGATACGAGATCGCTGGCGGGCTCGGCGTGAAGATGGCGTGCCCGGACCGCGACGTCTTCGTGATGGTCGGTGACGGGTCGTACCTCATGATGGCGACCGAGCTCGTCACCGCGGTCCAGGAAGGGCTCAAACTCATTGTCATCTTGGTCCAGAACCACGGGTTCGCCTCGATCGGTGCGCTCTCGCAAGAGCTCGGGTCGCAGCGGTTCGGGACGAGGTACCGCTTCCGTTCGGCAGAGTCCGGCCGGCTCGACGGTGACCGCTTGCCGGTCGACCTGGCCGCCAACGCCGCGAGCCTCGGTGTCGATGTCATCTCGGTGACCAACGCCGAGGGGCTCGCCGACGCGATCGGTACCGCCAAGGCCGCGATCGCCACCACGCTCATCCACGTCGAGACCGACCCGCTTGTCGGCTCGCCGGCCTCCGGGTCGTGGTGGGACGTGCCGGTGAGCGAGGTCTCGACGCTGCAGTCGACACAGGACGCCCGCCGGACCTACGACGCCCACAAGGCCACCCAGCGGATCCACGTCACGCCACCGGAGCCGTACCCTCTCAGCTCAGATCAGGAGCCCACCCCGTGAGCGCACGACAATCGCGAATCCGCATCGGATCGGCCCCAGACTCCTGGGGGGTGTGGTTCGCGGACGACCCGAGCCAGGCTCCGGCAAGCAGGTTCCTCGACGAGGTTGCGACCGCCGGCTACGAGTGGATCGAGATCGGCCCCTACGGCTACCTGCCCACCGACGCGGGCGAGCTGAGCGACGAGCTGGAGAAGCGTGGGCTCAAGGTCTCGGCCGGCACCGTCTTCTCCGCCTTGCACCGCCCGGGCTCCTGGGACGACGTCTGGCGACAGGTCACGTACGTCGCGGACCTGACGCGGGCCATGGGAGGCCAGCACATCGTCGTCATCCCGGACCTGTTCCGCGACCACAAGACCGGCGCCGATATCGAGAGCCGTCATCTCGGCGACGAGCAGTGGGACCGTCTCGCCACCGGTACCGACGAGCTGGGGCGCCGGATCATGGATGAGTACGGTCTCAAGGTGCAGTTCCACTCCCACGCCGACAGCCATGTCGGCTACCAGGAGGACATCGAACGCTTCCTCGCCGCGACCAACCCCGACCACGTCAACCTGTGCCTCGACACCGGCCACGTCGCCTACTACGGAGGCGACAACCTGGACCTCGTCCGCAGGTTCGGTGAGCGGATCGGATACCTGCACCTCAAGCAGGTCGATCCCGGCATCGTCGCAAGGGTCGAGGCCGAGGACCTGACGTTCCCCCAGGCCGTCCGCCTCGGCGTCATGGTCGAACCACCACACGGCGTCCCGGACCTGGCGCCCCTGCTCGCCGCCGTCGGGGACCTCGGCACCGACATCTTCGCGATCGTCGAGCAGGACATGTACCCCTGTCCCCCCGACAAGCCACTGCCGATCGCGCGACGCACCCACACGTACCTCTCCACCTGCGGCGGCGCCGCAGTGGAGATCGGCACTCCCAAGATTCCGACGAACACCTCACTGTGACGAGAAGAGCTCACCATGGCTAAGACCATTGACCACTGGATCGACGGGGCCGCGTTCGCCGGAACGAGCGGCAACCTCGTCGATGTCACCGACCCCGCCACCGGCGAGGTCACCGCGCAGCTCGCGCTCGCCTCGCCCGCAGAGGTCGACATGGCTGTGGGGGCAGCGACGGCGGCCTTCGGCCGGTGGCGGGACACCTCACTCACCAAGCGCACCCAGGTCATGTTCGCCTTCCGCGAGCTGCTGAACGACCGCAAGGACGAGCTTGCGGCGATCATCACCTCCGAGCACGGCAAGGTCCTGTCCGATGCCCTCGGCGAGGTCTCCCGGGGCCAGGAGGTGGTCGAGTTCGCGTGTGGGATGCCGCACCTGCTCAAGGGCGCCTTCACCGAGAACGCCTCGACCGGCATCGACGTGCACTCGGTGCGTCAGCCGCTCGGACCCGTCGCCGTCATCAGCCCGTTCAACTTCCCGGCGATGGTGCCGATGTGGTTCTTCCCGATCGCGATCGCCGCCGGCAACACGGTAGTCCTCAAGCCGAGCGAGAAGGTGCCCTCTGCCGCGCTGTGGATGGCAGAACTCTGGAAGGGAGCCGGCCTACCCGACGGTGTCTTCAACGTCCTCAACGGCGACAAGGTCGCCGTCGACGGCCTGCTGACCCATCCCGACATCGCCTCGGTCTCGTTCGTCGGATCGACACCGATCGCCCGCTACGTCTACGAGACCGGCACTACCCACGGTAAACGCGTGCAAGCGCTCGGTGGAGCCAAGAATCACATGCTGGTGCTGCCCGACGCCGACCTTGACCTCGCCGCGGACCAGGCAATCAACGCCGGCTTCGGATCGGCGGGCGAACGCTGCATGGCGATCTCGGCTGTTGTCGCCGTCGGCGACATCGCCGACGACCTGGTGACCAAGATCGCCGAACGCGCGGACAAGCTGCGCACAGGTGATGGACGGCGCGGCTGCGACATGGGTCCGCTCGTCACCGCGCAGTCGCGCGACCGGGTGACGGGATACATCGATGCCGGTGAGTCCGCGGGCGCCAAGCTGGTCGTCGACGGACGTTCGGTCACCCCGGACGCGGACGGGTCGGGCTTCTTCGTCGGACCGACCCTCTTCGACAACGTCACGGTGCAGATGTCGATCTACACCGATGAGATCTTCGGGCCTGTGTTGTCAGTCTTGCGGGTGGACACCTACGAGGAGGGAGTCGAGATCATCAACTCCAACCCCTATGGCAACGGCACCGCGATCTTCACCAACGACGGCGGCGCCGCGCGCAGGTTCGGCAACGAGGTGCAGGTCGGGATGATCGGGATCAACGTGCCTGTCCCGGTCCCGATGGCCTACTTCTCCTTCGGCGGTTGGAAGTCTTCCCTCTTCGGCGACGCCCATGCCCACGGCACCGAAGGCGTCAAGTTCTTCACCCGTGGCAAGGTCGTCACCTCCCGGTGGCTCGATCCGAGCCACGGCGGCATCAACCTGGGTTTCCCGCAGAACCAGTGACAACCCCCATCGTCATGAGCGCATCCCGCTGAACATCGACGGCGCTCCCGGTTGTCTGCTGCGCGTACGCCGCCGGGCCGATCCGCTGCTGCGTCGCGGTCGGCGACGCAACGTGCGCGACATGTCAGCGGCTCCGATCATGCCGGCGTCGTTGCCCAGGTGAGCGCGCACGATCCGCGCCTCGGGTCGGAACCCGCGCCCGCTGAGCGTTCGGCGAAAAGCGTTCCGGGCGGGTTCGAGGAGCAGCTCGTCGGCGTCCGAGACGCCGCCGCCGATCACGAAGAGGCCGGGGTCGAACGCCGCCGCAAGGCCGGCGATGCCCACCCCGAGCCAGCGACCGACGTCGGACAGCAGCGCGATGGCCTCGTCGTCGCCGTCGCGCGCCAGCTGTGTCACCACGGCACCGTCGAGCACGTCGTCGTTGTCCGCGGCGACCTTCGCGAGTCGCTGGCCGAACGGCGTGGAGGCCGCCACGGCTGCCACTGACTCGCGGATCAGCACGTTTCCGCTCGCGTACTGCTCCCAGCACCCGAAGTTGCCGCACTCGCAGGCGTAACCGTCCTGGACGACCTGCATGTGGCCGAACTCGCCGGCGAGGCCGTACCGACCACGGTGCAGCTGGCCGTCCAGGACCAAGGCGCCGCCGATGCCGGTGCCGAGGGTGATGCAGATCAAGTCCTCCTCGTTCTGCGCAGCGCCGAACCTCCACTCCGCCCAGGCGGCGGCGTTGGCATCGTTGTCGACGAGCACCGACAGCCCGGTACGGCGGCGCACGGCATCGCGGAGGGGTTCGTGCCTCCAGGCGAGGTGCGGCGAGAACAGCACGGTCGAGCGGGTCGAGTCGACGAATCCAGCAGCGCCGATCCCGACCGATGTCACCTGGTGCTGGGTACGAAGCTCAGAGACGATGTCGGCGATCGTGTCGAGCACCGCCGCGGGGCTCGTCGTCGGTGTCGCCCGCCGGATGCGCTGGACGACGTGGCCGTCGAGGTCGACAACGCCCGCCTTGACCTTCGTACCGCCGATGTCGACGCCGATCGCGAGACGCTCAGCCATGCGGGGTCACCGCTCCGCGTACTGGTCGGCGGGCGAGGTCGGCCGCTCCGATCATCCCCGCCTCGTTGCCGAGGGTGGCCAGTCGCAGCTCGGCGACCGGTCGGTTGGTACCGGCAGGCAAGGTCCGCAGGAATCCTTCGCGTGCGGGCTGCAGGAGCAGGTCGCCGGCCGCGGCCACGCCGCCGCCGATCGCGACGACGACCGGGTCCAAGATCGCCACCAGGGAAGCGATGCCCTCCCCGACCCAGCGGCCGACGTCAGCCAGGAGGTCCAGCGACATCGGATCTCCGTCCTGGGCGTGCGCGGTGATCATCTGCCCCGTCAAGCCGTCGGGGTCGTCGGCGAAGAGCGCCGCCAGCGACGCGGACTCGGCGAGCCCTGCCTTGATCCGGTCCTCGGCCTCGCGGACCAGGGCCCGTCCGCTCCCGTACTGCTCCCAGCAGCCGTACTGTCCACAGCCACACTTGATCCCCGCGGGAACCACCCGCATGTGACCGATCTCGGCGGCGACCCCGTGGCTGCCACGGTAGAGCTCGGAGTCCACGATGATGCCGCCGCCGATGCCGGTGCCAACGGTCACCAGCACCAGGTCGTCCACGTCCTCGCCGGCCCCGAACCTGAACTCCCCCCACGCCGCCGCGTTGGCATCGTTCTCCACCACGACCGGAAGGTCGACCAGGGCCTGCACCCGCTCACCGAGCGGCTCGTCCACCCAGGAGATGTTGGGGGCGAACAACACGGTCGACCGCTTCTTGTCCACGAACCCGGCCGCCCCGATGCCGATCGCCTGGACGTCGTGCTGTTGACGAAGCCCCCGGACCAGCTCCGCGACCGAGTCCGCGATCAACGACGGATCGGTCGCCGGCGTCTCATGCTTCTGGTGGGCGATGATCTTGCCGGCCTCGTCGACGACCCCGGCGGCGATCTTGGTGCCCCCGATGTCCACACCGATGGTCAGTCCCATGACTCGTCCTCCGATAGCTCGATCTTCTTGACCCCCGGACGTCGTGTCGACCTGCTGCACCCAGACGTTGGTCGCGGCCTCAGCTCCCTTGCTCGGCCCGCTTCTTCAGACCCTTGAGCGCGGTGTCGATGATGACCTTCTCCGCCTTGCGCTTGAGCATGCCCAGCAGCGGGATGGACACGTCCACCGCGAGGCGGTACGTCACCCGGGTGTGCGCGCCGCTCTGTTCGCCGAGGACGTAGGCGCCATCCATCGCGCGCAGCATCTTGCCCGGCTCGGACAACGACCACGTCACCTCGTCGTCGTCGTGCCACTCATAGCTCAGGGTGTACTCATCGCGAATCGGTGGGGCGTCGAGCACGAAGCGCACCTCTTCGGCGCGCCCGTCGACACCGGTCTGCAGCACCTCGGTCTCCTTCACCCCCGTCGCCCAGCTGGGGTAGGACTTGAAGTCGGCGATGATCGCCATGATCGTGCCCGGAGACGCGTCGATGACGATGTCACTTGTCGTCTGGCTGGCCATCGGGTCTCTCCTGTCTGCGCTCGAGGACGTCTGATGAGCGCCGGTCGTCGCTGACCCTACCGTCTGCCGCCGGGGTCCGGGGGAAGCCGGCAGCCGGCTCCCCCGCGCGACGGTCGCGGTCGAGGTCGATCTTGACCGCGAGGACCTGCGTGCGGAGGATCCGTGCAGGAGCGTGCCGCGCACGGGCGCTCGTACGCCTTCGGCGTCGTGGCGGCGGTGGGTCGGCCTGGAGGAACGCGTGCACCACGGTGCCCATCGACACGGCTTCGAGCCAGATCTCAGCGGTGCCCACCAGCGCCCCGGTGAGCCGCCAGCGCTTCCCGAGCGACCCACGGTCGTGCACGCAGCACAGCTGTACGCCGGGGAACCACCGCTCCCACCGGGCCTCGTCGCACAGTCGCGCCCGCAGCACATCGGCCTGCGCCGCGACAAACACCTCGTCGATGACGTCGATGCTGGTCACGGGATCGGCGTCCACCCACTGGTCCTGACGCTCACGGGGCCTGACTGTAGCCTGCACGCAGAAACCGCACGCGTGCGTCGCAGCGACACCGGGGAGGATCTGTGCTGGCTTACGCCACTGCGCCGACGTACGACGTCCCCGTCCGCGGCAGCCTCACCGACGACGTCGTCGACGCGCTGCGCGAGCGCCCGGGCTCGGTCGCGTTCAGCCGCCAGGACGCGCGACGGTGGCGGGACGTCACCGTACGGACGTTCCACGGGGACGTGACGGGCGTCGCCAAGGGGCTGCTCGCCGCCGGCATCCAGTCCGGCGACCGCATCGCGGTGCTGTCCAAGACGCGATATGAGTGGACCCTCTTCGACTACGCGATCTGGTGGATCGGTGCGGTGACCGTGCCCGTCTACGAGACCTCCTCGGTCGAACAGATCAGCTGGGTCCTGTCGGACTCCCGCGCCGTCGCGTGCATCGTCGAGAACGACGGGCACGCAGCCAAGGTCGACGCCTCCCGTGCGGAGCTGCCCACCCTGTCGCACCTGTGGAGCATCGAGGGAAACGCCGTCAGCACCTTGACCTCGCTCGGTGCTGACGTCGAGGACGAGGCGCTGGAGAAGCGTCGGTCCGTCATCACCCCCGCCGACCTCGCCACGGTGATCTACACCTCGGGGACGACCGGCCGACCCAAGGGGTGCTGTCTGAGCCACGGCAACTTCATGTTCGAGCTCGGCGTCTGTGTCGACGCGTTGGACGACCTCTTCGACGGTGAGGACGCTTCGACGTTGCTGTTCCTGCCGCTGGCGCACGTCTTCGCGCGCATCATCGAGGTCGGCTGCGTCAGGAGCGGGGCACGGCTCGGACACACCGCCGACGTCAAGGACCTCATGGGCTCGTTCGACGCCTTCGGCCCACGGTTCATCCTGGCGGTGCCGAGGGTCTTTGAGAAGGTCTTCAACAGCGCGAGCCAGCGAGCCCACAGCAGCGGCCGCGGCAAGGTGTTCGATGCTGCGGCGGAGACCGCGATCGCCTACAGCCAGGCACAGGAGTCCGGCAAGCGGGTCAACCCGCTGCTGCGTGCCCGGCACGCGCTCTTCGACCGTCTGGTGTACGCGCGGCTGCGGGCAGCGCTCGGTGGCCACGTCAGCTATGCGCTTGCCGGTGGGGCGCCGCTCGGTGAGCGGTTGGCACACTTCTTTGCCGGCATCGGCGTACCAGTGCTGGAGGGGTACGGCCTCACTGAGACGACGGGAGCACTCACGGTCAACCTGCCGGGGCAGAGCAAGATCGGCACCGTCGGGCGGCCACTCCCAGGCACCGCGGTCCGGGTGGGCGAGGACGGCGAGCTGTTGTTCCGCGGCGGCCAGGTGTTCTCCGGCTACTGGGAGAACGACGCCGCCACCAAGGAGGTGCTCGACGACGACGGGTGGTTCCACACCGGCGACGTCGGCGAGATCGACGAGGAGGGTTTTGTGCGGGTGGCCGGCCGCAAGAAGGAGATCCTCGTCACCGCCGGCGGCAAGAACATAGCGCCGGCAGCGCTCGAGGACCGCATCCGCGCCCACCCGTTGGTCAGCCAGTGCATCGTCGTCGGCGACGGCAAGCCGTTCGTCGCGGCACTGATGACGTTGGACGCCGAGGCGTTCGATGCATGGCGGACCGATGCCGGCAAGAGCGGCGATGTGGGCCGCCTCCGGGCCGACCCCGTTCTTCTCGCCCAGATCCAGGTCGCCGTCGACGACGCGAACGCACAGGTCTCCAAGGCCGAGTCCATTCGCCGGTTCACGATCCTGGCCGAGGACTGGACAGAGGCGATGGGTCTGATCACTCCCACGCTCAAGGTCAAGCGCAACGCGGTGCTGAGGGAGTTCCACGACGACATCGAGGCGTTGTTCACCTGATGCCGCTGCGTGCCAAGCGTTCGAGCGAGCTTCGCCACAACGTGACGAGCTCGCCCTGCTCCAGTCCGAAGACGTTGCGGAGGGCTTGCTCGACGGGGTCGCCACGACGCACCAACTCATAGAAGCGCACCACGTCCCGATCACCGGCACGCTCCCCCAGCAACCGGAAGACAAGCCAGGCTGACTCGTACGTGGCGCCGAGACCGTGCCGCGTTGAGGCGAAGTCGGCCACCGTCGGGAGCCGGGCAGGAGCTCCGCGGTCGCGTACCTTCGCCAGGACCTGCGCAGCGCTGGAGCGCACCGGTCGACGGTCCGAGGCCAGCGCCACATAGTCGGCGAACCCCTCGACGACCCACGGAGTCAGAGCAGCTGCCGTCACACCGGTCATCGCGTGGGTGAGCTCATGGGTCAGGACAATCTGGGCGCCGCGATCGTCGAGCGACTCGAAGATGCCGGGGTTGAGGAGCACATAGATCGGTCCCGTTAGGCGAGTCGCTGGCGTCGATGGTCGTCGTCACCGCCGCGATCTGCCCGAGCGCCTGGCCGGGTTGACCCGTCAGTGCTGTCGCCTGTTCCGCCGTGGCCGGTAGTACCACCGTAGCCGTGCCGGTGTCGGTCGGGATGAGGTCGCGGATAGCGGTCACGCCGCGGCGGAGCATGGCGCGCACGCCATCGGCGTCCGCACCGTCGATGGCGACGAGGACAGAACTGCCGGAGCGTCGTACGTCCAGCGACCCGGCCAGCCAGAGCGGCAGCTGCCCGCGCGACGCGGCGGCGTCCTCCACCGCGAACCCCTCCGCCGCCGGACGCACCGCAAAGCCGACCTCGGCCGGCGCCGTCCTCACCTGCTCGAGCCCCGAGATCGGGCCGGCGTCCACGAGACCTCTACGTCGGTCTGAAACGTCCCGTCGGCCTGTCGCGAGGTGGCGTCGGCCGCGACGAACCGGGCGTCGAACTCCTGCACGTCGAGCATCCGAAGGGACGCATAGGTGCGCAGCGCCCAGGCGCGGGCAGCGGCCGACGCGCCCGCGGCAGCCATGAAGGCTCGCCTGTCCCGTTGCGTCCACGCCTCGGCCAGCGCGGCGGACTGGGCCGAAAGCCGAGCCGTACCCCGATTGCCCGCGTCACCGGGACCGGTAGAGGTCGTCCCAGATGCGGAGGTCGCCTCGGGAGTTGACGGCTCCGCGGCCCAGCGTTGCAGGACGAGCCCGAGAACCACCACCGCGATGACCGAGACCGCGACAACGTTGGCGCGCCCCGAGGAACGCGGGCGGTCATCCCACCCGGCGAACCGAGGTGATCGACATGGAGTTGACCGGCACGATCTCGACAGGTCTGGACGGATTCGCGGCGTGGACCAGCTGGCCGTTGCCGATGTAGATGCCGACGTGGCTGATCGGGCTGTAGTAGAAGACGAGGTCGCCTGGGCTCATCGCCGAGGTCGACACGGCGGAACCCATACCGGCCTGTGCTGAGGAGGAGTGCGGCAGCGAGACACCGGCCGCCCCGTAGGCGGCCATCGTCAGGCCCGAGCAGTCCCAGCTGTCAGGGCCGGCTGCGCCGTAGACGTAGGCATCACCGACCTGGGCCATGGCGAACTCGACGGCCGCGGCCGCTCGACCCGAAGCATCGACGCTCGGGGCCGACGGAGTCGACGGTGCTGACGATGGTGCAGCGGGCTCGGCGGGCTCGGCGGGCTCGGCAGCCTCGGCAGCCTCGGCAGCCTCGGCGGCCTCGGCAGCCTCGGCGGCCTCGGCCGCTTCCTGCTCGGCCCGGGTCAGGGAGGCGAGCAGAGCATCGGCCTCGGCGGCTTTGTCGTCGAGGGTGGCCTCCTCCTGGGCGGCGTCCTTCTTGGCAGTATCCAGGACAGCGACCATGGAGCGTAGCTGGTCCTGGCGGACCTCGAGCTCCCTGGCCTTCGTCTCATAGGCGGCCAGGGCATCGCCCTGGCTGCTGTTGTAGGACTGCAGCGCGCTCAGCCTGCCGAGGAACTCATCGGGGTCCTCGCTGGTCAACAACTGCGTCGTCGGGCCCATCGGCGAGCTCGTCAGCTCATCGGCAACGGTGGCGCCGACCTGCTTGCGCAGCTTGAGGAAGGTGCGGTTCTGGCGAGCGACATCGGCCTCAAGACCCTTGATCTTGGTCTTGGTGTCCACCATGTCCTCAGCGATCGCGTTGTAGCGCTCCGAAGCCTGCTCAGCGGCGTGATACGCGGCGGCGACCTGTTCCTCGACCTCGCTCAGGCTCGGGTCAGGTGTGGCGACGCTCGAGGACGGGACAGCGGTCAGTCCGAGGGTCAACACGGCGCAGGTGGCGACTGACAGGCGGACAGGGATGGAGTTGTTCAGGCCGCTCCGCACGATATGCGGTCTCCTACTCGTCTTCGACGCCTACCAGGTGAGCTGACGGATTCGGGCCAAGACAAGACAGCCCTACGACGCAACTGCGCGTCGATTCACCCCACACACTTGGGTCCCCGGCTCCGATCATCGACGTACTCGCGACTCTCAGATTCGGCGTTGTGCCCGCACCTTCTGGAATAGAAGGCTCCTACGGACACGTAAGGCCCCACTGTAGAGGTCGATGGGGGTCAGATCAATCTGATCCGCCGATTCGGTTTCGCTGTTGTCGCTCGCCGGGGCCTGCGACAACTGAATCAGGCGGAGTTCAGGTGCGGTCCGGCCACGGCGGTGACCAGTCGCAACGGTGGGACCAGCCCCGAGAAGGACAGCGCCGCGAGCGCGAGCTGCTCCTCGGCGTCGATCTCGATGCCTTGGGGCGGTCCGCCGAGAAGTACTGTCACGACGCAGTCACCACACGCACTCGGGCCACGGACGAGGCAGCTGTCACAGTCGATGACGACCGACTCCGCGCTCTCGCGGGAACGGTGGTCGGGCAGTTCGGTCATGGTGGCTCCTGTTCGCGTCCGGCCGGTCACCCGGTGCGGTTCGGTGCGTGCACGCGGTTCAGCACACGCCAGACACTATGACCAGCCACTGACAGAACATGACCAGCCGCTGACGAGAGGTGCTCGGGACGACACGCCGCCACCGTTGTGCAACTGCTTCTGTCGGAGCCGCGCCGTACGGTTCGACCATGCCCGCCAGCCCCTCCCCCGTCAGTCAAATCTCAGGAGGTCGCCTCCCCGCGGACCACCGCGGAGGGCGCCATGTGCAGGCCTGCTTCGACGAGCTCGGCCGCGACCTTCGTGACATCACGTTGTGCGTGGTCGACCTCGAGACGACCGGCGGCTCGGCAACGGCCGGCTCGATGATCACCGAGGTCGGGGCGGTCAAGATCCGCGGTGGTGAGGTCCTCGGCGAGTTCCAGACCCTCGTCAACCCGCAGGCATCGATCCCGGCGTTCATCGCGGTGCTGACCGGCATCACCGACGCGATGGTGGCGAGCGCACCCCCGATCGACTCGGTGCTCCCCTCTTTCTTGGAGTTCGCCTCCGGTTGCGTGCTGGTCGCGCACAATGCGCCCTTCGACATCGGGTTCCTGCGTCACTTCGCCGGGCAGCTCGGCCGTCCGTGGCCAGCCCCGGAGGTGCTCGACACCGCAACCGTCGCGCGCCGGGTCCTCACCCGGGACGAAGTGCCCAACTGCAAGCTGTCCACCCTCGCCCGCCACTTTCGGGCCACCACAACCCCCAACCACCGCGCTCTCGACGACGCACGGGCCACCGTCGACGTGCTGCACGCGTTGTTCGAACGCCTCGGCACCTTAGGCGTCCACACCCTCGAGGAGCTCGTCACCTTCTCCTCGCGGGTCACCGCCGCTCAACGCCGCAAGAGCCATCTCGCCGGGCATCTGCCGCCCAAGCCTGGCGTCTACGTGTTCCGGGACGCACACGACAACGTCCTCTACATCGGCACCTCCAAGAACCTCCGCGTCCGGGTCCGCTCCTACTTCACCTCCAGCGAAACGCGGACGAGGATGGGCGAGATGGTGGCGCTCGCCGAACGTGTCGAAGGCATCGAGTGCAGTACCCCGCTCGAGGCCCAGGTCCGTGAGCTGCGCCTCATCGCACACCACAAGCCCCCCTACAACCGGCGGTCTCGGCACCCCGAGCGCTCAACGTGGGTCAAGCTGACCAACGAACCCTGGCCGAGGTTGTCCCTCGTCCGCGCGGTCGGCGACGACGACGCCGACTATCTCGGGCCGTTCGGCAGGCGGCGGACCGCCGAGAGCGCCATTGCGGCGTTGCACGAGGCGTTCGCCGTACGCCAGTGCAGCGGCCGAATGGCACGACACCCGCGGCTCTCACCGTGCGCGTTGGGCGAAATGGGCGCATGCCTGTCACCGTGCGACGGCTCGGTAGAGCGCCAGGTCTACGACGCGGAGGTGCTTCGCCTGCGCAGCGCACTGGTGGCCGATCCCGGCCAGGTCGTGGAGGCGATGGCGACCAAGATGCAGGTGCTCTCCGCGCAGTCACGCTACGAGGACGCCGGCGTCCAGCGCGACCGGCTCACCAGCTTCCTGCGCGCCAGCGCCCGCACCCAACGGCTGAGTGCGCTCACCAGCTGCGCGGAGATCGTCGCTGCGCGACGCGATGAGGAGTCCTGGCAGGTGCACGTCGTCCGTCGCGGACGCCTGACCGCGAGCGGGACGATGCCCGGCGGCGCCGACGCGGCGTCGTGGGTCCAGGCGCTGCGTGGGACGGCGGAGACGGTCTTCGAGGGTCCGGGGCCCGCACCCTGCGCGACGCCCACTGAGTCCGAGCTAGTGCTCAAGTGGCTGGAGTCCGCCGGGGTACGCCTCATCCACGTCGAAGGCGACTGGGCCTGGCCGGTGCACGGCGCCAACCGGCACTTGAGCCGCCTGGACGCGATCGATGCGGCGCGGGTCCAGCTCACCCCGTTCGATGAGCAGAGCACCGGCGGCTGGCGGACAGAGCACCAACCGCCGCGGTGAATCCCTGGGCTAGTCTGCGACGGCACCCAAGTCCGTGGGAGGACCCGTGATCACTGCCATCGTGTTCATCAACGCCGACGTTGCTCGGATCCCCGAGATCGGCGCCCAGATAGCCGACCTAGACGGGGTCAGCGAGGTGTACTCCGTCACCGGTCAGATCGACCTGATCGCCCTCATCCGTGTGCGCCGGCACGAGGACATCGCCGCCGTCGTCGCCGACCGGCTCAACAAGGTCGAGGGCGTGGCGTCCACGCAGACCCACATCGCATTCCAGACGTTCTCTCAGCACGACCTCGAGGCCGCGTTCAGCATCGGCGTCGACGACCACTGACCGCCGCATCAGGTGACCGGGTCGGCCGCCATCTGTTCGGTCACAGCCACCCATCGAGCCAGCACGTCACGCGCTGCCCCGGAGTCCAGCGACCGCTCGACGCGCCCGCGCGCGGCGAGGAGTCGGTCGAGGAGGTAGGCGTCACTGGCGTCGTACGCCGCAAGGCCCGCTGCGGCGTTGAGCACCACGGCGTCTCGTACGGCTCCGGTCTCGCCGTCGAGCAGGCGCCGGAACACCTGCGCGTTGAACGCCGCGTCGGCCCCGCGCAGCGCCTCGGCCGTGCTGTAGCCGATCCCGAGGTCCTTGGGGTCGAGGCGTTGCTCGTCGACCGTTCCGTCGTTCACCACCCAGACGGTGCTCGTCGTGGTCGTGGTGAGCTCATCGACGCCGTCGTCACCGCGAAAGACGAGGGCATCGGTGCCGCGGCGCGCGAACACGCCGGCCATGATCGGCGCCATCGCCCGGTCAGCGACGCCGACCGCCATCGCCTGCGGACGCGCCGGGTTGGTCAGCGGCCCGAGCACGTTGAAGGTCGTGGCAATGCCGAGCTCACGGCGGGGGATGGCCGCGAACCGGAGCGAGGAGTGGAACATCGGCGCGAAGCAGAACGTGATGCCGACCTCGCGTACGACGTCACCGACCCGGTCCACCGGCAGGTCGAGCCGTACGCCAATGGCCTCGAGCACGTCCGCCGCTCCGCTCGCGCTGGAGGCCGCTCGGTTGCCGTGCTTGACCACCTGGACACCGGCGCCGGCGACCACCACTGCCGCCATCGTGGAGATGTTGACGGTCTTGGCGCGGTCACCGCCCGTGCCGACGATGTCGACCGAGCGCCCGGCGACCTCCAGCGGCGCGGCGTGGGCATACATCGTCTCGACGAGGCCCTCGACCTCGGCGACGGTCTCACCCTTGCTGTGCAGCGCAACGGCGAAGCCTGCGATCTGCGCTGCCGTCGCGCTGCCGGAGAGGATCTCCTGCATCGCCCACGCCGTTGCGGCGGCGTCGAGGTCGGTGCGCGCGACGAGTGCCGACAAGACGTCGGGCCAGGTGTGGGAGGTCAAGGCTGGATCGTCGCTCAGCGTGCGGCGGACTGCGCCGAGCGGGTACGCAACAAGGCGATGACCGCGTCGGCGAGCGAGATGGCGTCGATCGGGTGCGGCACGACGGCGTCGGCGTTGGACCAGGTGGCCAGCCAGGCGTCTTCGGCGCGGCCGGTAAGCACCAGCACCGGCGGGCAGAACGCGATCTCGTCCTTGAGCTGACGGGCGATCCCCATCCCGCCGGTGGGTACCGCCTCGCCGTCCAGGATCGCGAGGTCGACGGTGCGGGTGTCCATCTGTTGGATCACGACGGGCTCGGTCGCGCACTCGAGAAACTCCAGTGCCGGCAGGTCCGGGTGCGGTCGAGTACCGAGGGCCAGCATCACGTTGGCGCGGGTGTCGGAGTCGTCGCTGTAGACGAGGACACGCAACCGCGGTGCGGCCGCGCCGGTCGAGGAGTCGCTCACGCTCGCATCGTAGCCCGTGCGCGGGGCGCTGCGCGTAGGGGTCGGGATGCCCGAGCGACCGGCATGCGTTCATAATGACTGCGTGGCGACCACATCCTCGATCCCAGCGGCCCGCCTTCACGGCCAGCCCAACCGGCCCTCCATCGTGACGGTCGGGACGATCGTGTGGCTCTCCAGCGAGCTGATGTTCTTCGCTGCGCTGTTCGCCGCCTACTTCTCGATCAGGGCTGTCAGCACCGATCTGTGGATCGTCGAGACCGCCAAGCTCAACGTGCCGTTCGCGGCCGTCAACACGTTCGTCCTGGTGCTCTCGTCGGTGACGTGCCAGTGGGGCGTGTTCGCCGCCGAGCGCGGGCGCGCCGGACGTACCGGCACGATCCTCCAGGTCGGCCAGTGGGGCATGCGCGAGTGGTTCGTGCTCACCTACTTGATGGGTGCCTTCTTCATCGGCGGTCAGGCGTTGGAGTACGCCGAGCTGGTGAAGGAGAACGTCACCATCGCGGCGTCGCCGTACGGGTCCGTCTTCTACCTGGCGACCGGCTTCCACGGCCTCCACGTCATCGGCGGTCTGATCGCCTTCTTGCTGGTACTGGGCCGGACGTTCATGGCCCGCCGGTTCACGCACGAGCAGGCGATCACCGCTATCGTCGTGTCCTACTACTGGCACTTCGTCGACGTCGTGTGGATCGGTCTGTTCGCCACCGTCTATCTCATCAAGTAGGCAGTACCCGACGGGCGGACCGGGGCTACCCGTAGGTAAACTGACAGTGGTCAGCTGATCGGCTCACAAGACGGATCGAGGTCCCCTCCGTGCGGTTTCTCTCCAGGCGCCGTCGGCATCCGCTGGCCGGTTTCGTGGTGTTGCTGCTCGGGCTGGTCGTCGCGGGTGGTCTGTACTCGACTCTCGCCCCGCGCTCGGCCGGAGCCGACACGGCCGATGCACGCCAGGTCGAGACGGGACGCCAGTTGTTCCTGGTGGGCTGCGCGGGCTGCCACGGCAAGAACGCCGCGGGGATCCTCGCTGCGAAGGGCGGCAACTACGGCCCGTCGCTGGTCGGGGTCGGCGCGGCAGCTGTCGACTTCCAGGTCGGAACCGGTCGGATGCCTCTTGCCAACAGCTCGCAGCAGGCCCCGCGCAAGCCTCCGGTCTACACCGCCGAGGAGACCGCCGCCCTCTCGGCGTACGTCGCGAGTCTCGCGCCAGGGCCGGCGATCCCGGACACCGAGTACACCGACCCCTCCGACGAAGCCGACGTCACCAACGGCGGTGAGTTCTTCCGTACCAACTGCACCGCCTGCCACAACTCCGTCGGGGCTGGCGGCGCCCTGCCCGGTGGGCGCTACGCTCCCCCGCTCGACGACGTCAGCGGCAAGTACATCTACGAGGCGATGATCACCGGTCCGCAGCAGATGCCGGTCTTTGCCGACAGCGTGATCACGCCGGAGGACAAGCGGGACATCATCGCCTACATCGAAAGCGTCAGCGAAGAGCCGCGGTACGGCGGTCTCGCCGGCGGTGGGCTGGGCCCGGTGTCCGAGGGACTGTTCAGCTGGATCATCGGGATCGGCGGGCTGGTCGTCGCCGCGATCTGGATTGGTGCCCACGGTGCGAGAGTGAAGAAGCAGACATGAGCAGCGAGCTGCCGGTACAACGCCCGCGCAACGACATCGAACCCGCCGAGCCGCTGGACAACCCCGGCCTGCCCGAGCACCTGCCACGCCCGACCGACGTCGATCCGGCGATGGAACGTCGCGCCGAGCGTCAGATATCGGCATTTTTCGGGCTCGCCACGCTGCTGACCCTGGTTTTCTGCGTCGCCTACTTCGTCGTGCCCAAGGACGCGACGTTCCTGGGCTGGTCCGCGCTCAACTTCAGTCTCGGCGCGTCGCTCGGCCTCGCACTGCTGGCGATCGGGATCGGCGCCATCCAATGGGCCAAGAAGCTCATGGACGACCACGAGGTGATTGAGATGCGCCACCCCGTCGCGTCGTCGGAGGAGGACCGCGCAGCGACGCTCGGCATGCTCAACGACGGGATCAAGGAGTCAGGTTTCGGCCGGCGTCCGATGATCCGCAACAGCCTCCTCGGCGCGCTCGGCGTGCTCGGGCTCCCGGCTGTGGTGTTGCTCGGTGACCTCGGCCCCCTGCCCGGCCGAACGCAGTTCAGCACGGTGTGGACGAAGGGGATGCGGGTCGTCACGGACGTCTCGGGCCTGCCGATCAAGGCCGCGGACCTCGAGGTGGGCGAGCTGGTCAACGCCGAGCCCGCGATCTTGTTCGAGACCGACGAAGAGGGCGAGCGGGTCCTGGAGGGCACCGAGGCGCTGCAGGCAAAGTCCAAGGCCGCGGTGATCGTCGTACGCATCCGACCGGAGGACATCACCGCCCCTGCGGGTCGGGAGAACTGGGGTGTCGACGGCATCTTGTGCTACTCCAAGATCTGCACCCACGTGGGCTGCCCGATCAGCCTCTACGAGCAGCAGACCCACCACGTCCTGTGCCCGTGTCACCAGTCCACGTTCGACCTTTCCGACGGGGGTAGTGTGATATTCGGGCCCGGAAAGCGGCCGCTGCCACAGTTGCCCTTGTCCGTTGACGAGGAGGGTTATCTCATCGCTACCAGCGACTTCACCGAACCTGTCGGGCCGAGCTTCCCTGAGATCGAGCAGGAATCATGAGCGACACCAAGACACCAACGCACACTCCGGTCGAGCAGACGAAGTTCGGCAAGCGCGCAGGTGGACCGGTGAAGTGGCTCGACGAACGTGTCGGCGCCGCCGGAGTCGCACGCGGGCTGATCCGCAAGGTCTTCCCCGACCACTGGTCGTTCATGCTCGGTGAGATCGCGCTCTACAGCTTCATCGTGCTGCTGTTGAGCGGCACCTTCCTGACATTCTGGTTCCAGCCGAGCATGCAGGAGATCACCTACACGGGGTCCTACACGCCGCTCTACGGGCTGGAGATGTCCCAGGCGTATGCCTCGACCCTCGACATCTCCTTCGACATCCGCGGCGGACTGCTGATGCGGCAGATCCATCACTGGTCCGCGATGCTCTTCATCGCCGCGATGTACGTGCACATGCTGCGGGTGTTCTTCACCGGCGCGTTCCGCAAGCCGCGTGAGCTGAACTGGGTCATCGGTGTCCTGCTCATGGTCCTGGGCCTCATCGAAGGCTTCGCCGGCTACTCGCTGCCCGATGACCTGTTGTCCGGCACCGGCCTGCGGTTCGTCGACGGCCTGATCCGCTCGATCCCGATCGTCGGCTCGTACCTGGAGTACTTCGTTTTCGGCGGGGAGTTCCCCGGCAACGAGATCATCCCCCGCCTGTACATGGTGCACATCCTGCTGGTCCCGGCACTTCTGCTCGGGCTGATCGCTGCCCACATGTTGCTTCTCGTCTACCACAAGCACACCCAGTGGCCCGGGCCCGGCCGCACCGAGAAGAACGTCGTCGGCTACCCGGTGCTGCCGGTGTACGCCGCCAAGGCCGGCGGGTTCTTCTTCGTGGTGTTCGGCTTCACCGCGCTGATGGGCGCGGTCCTGCAGATCAACCCGATCTGGGCGTACGGACCGTACAACCCCTCCGAGGTCACCGCGGGCTCCCAGCCCGACTGGTACATGGGCTTCGTCGAGGGGGCGGTACGCCTCATGCCCAACTGGGAGTTCACAACCCTCGGCTGGACCTTCAGCCTGAACGTGTTCATCCCCGCCGTGCTGCTGCTCGGTGCGTTCTTCACCGCCATCGGGGCGTACCCGTTCATCGAGCGCTGGGTGACCAAGGACGACCGCGAGCACCACCTGCTCCAGCGTCCGCGCAACGCCCCGGTCCGCACCGCGCTCGGCGTGGCGGCCATGACGTTCTACGGCGTCCTGTGGATTGGCGGGGGCAACGACATCATCGCGACCCAGTTCCGTCTGGACATCTACGCGATCACCTGGTTCTGCCGCGTGATGGTGTTCGTCGGCCCGGTGATCGCCTTCATCATCACCAAGCGCATCTGTCTGGGCCTGCAACGCGCCGACAAGGAACAGGTCCTGCACGGCTACGAGTCCGGAGTGATCGAGCGTTCGCCTGACGGCGGCTACTCCGAGCGTCACACGCCGCTCTCAGAGGTCGGCCAGTACGAGCTCACCACCCACGAGCGTGTCGAGGTGGCGGCTCCCCCGCCGGCTGCCGACGACCGCGGCGTGCGCGTATCCGGCGCTCGAAAAGCCCGCCGTCATGCGTTCGTGTCGAAGTTCTACTACGGCGACGTGGTCGACAAGCCGTCGCGCGATGATGTCGACGAAGCCCGTCACCACGCTGGCCACGACGGCCACGAGCTGGAGGCGGACGAGGAGTTCCGTGGCGTCGGCGAGACCGGCGTTCCCCGCTCCCACTGACCCGTCATCCGCGGAGGCTGGGGTCAGGCGAGGGCGGAACCGGCTTTGAAGTCCTGGTACGACTGGTCCCAGTCGGTCCAACCGTTGCCCTGCTCCAAGGTCCGCGAGGAGTTGACGAACTTCACGACGTCACCGATCTGGCTGCTGCCGTAGAACCACCGCGCGTTGGAGGTGCTCATGCCGACGCAGCCGTGGCTGACGTTCGCCGTGCCTTGGGAGC
>Ga0136622_10000147_pt1 | contig 26397 bp, 27 predicted proteins | sample AntDrymUQ4482106_2_FD_104803 | JGI IMG/M metagenome (GOLD analysis project Ga0136622, IMG submission 104803) | Polar desert sand microbial communities from Dry Valleys, Antarctica - metaG UQ448 (21.06) | ecosystem: Environmental > Terrestrial > Soil > Desert | place: Antarctica: Dry Valley...
AGTCCACCCACGGCGACACCCACCTCGGTGGCGACGACTGGGACCAGCGCCTCGTCGATCACATGGTCAAGAAGTTCAACGCCGACAATGGCATCGACCTGTCCAAGGACAAGCTCGCGATGCAGCGACTCCGGGAAGCGGCGGAAAAGGCCAAGATTGAGCTGTCCGGCTCGCAGTCGACGGGTATCAACCTGCCCTACATCACCGCCGGAGCCGAGGGCCCGCTGCACCTGGACATCACGGTGAGCCGGGCGGAGTTCCAGCGGATGACCCAGGACCTGCTGGAGAAGTGCAAGTCCCCGTTCAACCAGGCGGTCCGTGACGCCGGCATCGACGTCAGCAAGATCGACCACGTCGTCCTCGTCGGCGGCTCCACCCGGATGCCCGCAGTCAGCGACCTGGTCCGCGAGCTGACCGGCGGTAAGGAGCCCAACAAGGGCGTCAACCCCGACGAGGTCGTGGCAGTCGGCGCTGCCCTTCAGGCCGGCGTGCTCAAGGGCGAGGTCAAGGACGTCCTGCTCCTCGACGTGACCCCGCTGAGCCTGGGCATCGAGACCAAGGGCGGCATCATGACGCGCCTCATCGAGCGCAACACGACCATTCCGACCAAGCGTTCGGAGACCTTCACCACGGCCGATGACAATCAGCCGTCGGTGCAGATCCAGGTCTTCCAGGGCGAGCGGGAGATGGCGGCGTACAACAAGAAGCTCGGCATGTTCGAGCTGACTGGCCTGCCGCCGGCGCCGCGCGGCGTGCCGCAGATCGAGGTCACCTTCGACATCGACGCCAACGGCATCGTGCACGTCAACGCCAAGGACCTCGGGACCGGCCGCGAGCAGTCGATGACCATCACCGGCGGCTCCGCGCTGCCCAAGGACGACATCGAGCGGATGATGCGCGACGCCGAGTCGCACGCCGACGAGGACAAGCAACGCCGCGAGGACGCCGAGACGCGCAACATCGCGGAGTCGCTGCAGTACCAGACCGAGCGGTTCCTGGCCGAGAACGGTGACAAGATCCCCGACGACCGCAAGAGCGAGCTGACCGACGCGCTGTCTGATCTGCGCGGCGCGCTCGGTGGCAGTGACACGACGGCCATCAAGGCCGCGCACGAGAAGGTCGCCAAGATCTCTCAGGACATCGGCGGTGCCATGTACGCCCAGCAGGCCGCCGACCAGGCGGGCGCCGGCGCGTCGATGGGTGATCCCGGTACGCCGGATGCTGACGGCTCGAGCGACGACGATGTCGTCGACGCGGAGATCATCGACGAGGAGCAGGGCCGGGACCAGAAGTGAGCCGGCCGGACCGCTCGGAGACCGAGGAGGTGCCGCGCGTCGTGATCCGTGACAAGCGACGCCTCGATCCGGTCACCGGTCAGGTGCGCGAGACCGCAGGTTCGTCGGAACCGGCGCCAGAAGCTGGGTCGCCGGGCGGCCAGCCTCCCGACGGTCAAGGGGGACTCCGGGACGAGCTCCTGGAACGCACCGCGGACCTGCAGCGGCTCAGCGCGGAGTACGCGAACTACCGGCGGCGGGTCGAGCGGGATCGGGTGGCTGTGGTCGACATCGCCCAGGATCGGGTGCTCGCCGCCCTTCTTCCGGTGCTCGACGATGTGGACCGGGCGCGGGAGCACGGCGACCTGGACGGCGCGTTCAAGGCCGTGGCCGAGCAGTTGGTCGCCGTACTGGCCAAGCATGGTCTGGACGCCTTTGGTGCGGAGGGCGAGCCCTTCGACCCGACCCGGCACGAGGCGGTGATGCACTCGACCAGCGAGGACGTCGACGGCCCGACCTGCATCGGGATCATGCGGCGCGGTTATCAGCGCGGTGACCGCGTCCTGCGGCCGGCGATGGTGGCCGTCGCAGACCCGGCCGAACCGACCGCGGAGACCGCCGAAGCGCGCGCGGGCGCAGACTCAGTCGAGCATTGAGGGGCGGCGACCCCAGATGAGCACAAGGGATTACATCGAGAAGGACTACTACGCCGCGCTGGGCGTCGCGAAGGGCGCCACCGGCGCGGAGGTCAAAAAGGCATACCGGGCGCTGGCTCGGGATTTGCATCCGGACAAGAACCCGGGCGATGCAAAGGCCGAGGCTCGCTTCAAGGAGGTCTCCGAGGCCTACGACGTCCTGTCCGACGACAAACGACGCAAGGAGTACGACGAGGCTCGGGCGCTGTTCGGCAGCGGCTTTCGCCCCGGCGGGTTCCGTCCGGGCCAGGGCGGCACCACCTTCGATGTGGGCGACATCTTCTCCTCGACCGGGCAGGGCGGCGCCGGCGGACTCGGGGACCTCTTCGGCGGCCTGTTCGGGGGATCTGCCGGCCGCAGCTCGGGGTCCAGCACGCCGCGACGAGGTCAGGACCTCGAGAGCGAGGCCACGCTCGACTTCGACGACGCCGCGAGGGGTGTCACGCTGCCGCTGCGGATCACCAGCCCCGGCGCGTGCACGACCTGCCGTGGCTCGGGCGCGCGGCCAGGGACGACGCCGCGGACCTGCCCGAGCTGCGGCGGCGTCGGCCTGGTGTCTCGGAGCCAGGGAGCGTTCGCTTTCAGCGAGCCGTGCCGCGACTGCCGCGGAACCGGCCAGGTGGTCGACGAGCCGTGTCCCGACTGCCTCGGCAGCGGGGTCACGAACCAGACCCGCACGATCACGGTGCGGATCCCGGCCGGCGTCAAGGACGGCCAGCGGATAAGGCTGGCCGGCAAGGGATCCCCGGGGGCTCGGGGCGGGCCGGCCGGAGACCTGTTCGTCGTCGTCCACGTGCGGCCGCACAACCTGTTCGGCCGCTCCGGTGACAACCTCACCCTCACGGTGCCGGTGACCTACGCCGAGGCAGCTCTCGGCAGCACTCTCACCGTTCCGACGCTGGACGGCGCGGTCACCCTCAAGGTCCCCGCTGGTACGTCGAGCGGCCGCACGTTTCGGGTCAAGGGCCGAGGTGTCGCCAACAGGCAGCGCACCGGCGATCTGCTCGTCACCGTCGAGGTGGCCGTGCCGCAGAACCTGTCCGTGGACGCCAGGCGGGCGCTCGAGGCGTACGCCGCCGCCCAGACCGAGGACCCGCGACCGAGGATCACCGAGCGGGTAGGCGGCACGGGTGGCTGATCTCGAGACTGGCGTTGCTGAAGACGCTCCCGTATTCGTCATCTCGGTGGCCGCGCAGCTAACCAGAATGCATCCGCAGACGCTGCGGCAGTACGACCGGGCCGGTCTGGTCAGCCCGGGGCGTACTTCCGGCGGCGGTCGGCGCTACAGCCCCCGGGATGTGGCGTTGCTGCGCGAGGTGCAGCGGCTGTCCCAGGAAGAGGGCGTGAACCTGGCCGGCATCAAGCGGATCATCGAGCTGGAGTCGCAGGTGGACGCGCTGCGTGACCGGATCACCGAGCTGCTCACCGAGCTGGCCGAGACACACGCCGCCGTGGTGGCGGCGACCAGCGCCGTGCATGCGTCGTACCGGCGCGATCTCGTTCCGCTGTCACAGCAGGCGCTGACTGTGTGGCGTCCGCAGCGTCGCCGTTGATGTTCCACAGCCGCCGTCGGCGGCCGCCGCGGCCGGTTGCCGCGGATTACGATGCGCACGTGGAGGTCGTCCCGTATCTCGGCACCGTGGTGTCGCCTTGTGCGCTGGCGATCGGCGCGATGTACGTGACCGTCGGCCAACTCGGTCACCGGATCGACGTGCTCGCCGGCACCGTCAACTCGCGCTTCGCCGATGTGAACCAGCGCTTCGATGACGTGAACCGACGCTTCGATGGTGTGGACCAGCGTTTCGACGACCTGCGGGCGGACATGAACACCCGCTTCGACGCTGTCGACAACCGGCTGGGCCGGCTCGAGACGCGGGTCGGCAGGTTGGCGTGGTGTTCGGCGCCGTAGGCGAACACCGAGGCGTCTGCGGGCAGCGCAGCCGCCACCAGGTTGATGGCGTCGGTGGTGTTGCGGGTGAACACGACGGTGTCGTCGTGACGAGCCCCGACAAAGGAGTGCACGGCCTCCCGGGCGCCTTCGTAGGCGGCGGTGGCCAGCTGCGACTTGTAGCCGGCTCCTCGGTGCACGCTGGAGTACCACGGCAGCAGCGCTTCGACCGCCTCGCTGACCGAGCTGAGGCAGGGAGCGCTGGCCGCGTAGTCGAGATTGACGTACCGCCGCCATCCGCCGGTCACCAATGGCACGTCCACGTCGGCACCGACCAGGGCCAGGTTCGCCGACCCCCGCAGTCGTGCCGGCACCGCCGCGTCGCAGCTCACAGTCCACCGCCACTTCGCCGCCGGCGTTGTCGCAGGTGTCTGTGCCGGAACCGCCGTCGAACGAGTCGCCGGCCGGGGCCTCCGACGACGCTCTCGGCTGCGGGTTCGGTCCGTGCGGCGGGCACCGCGAGGAAAGGTACGAGGGCGCAGGCTGCCAGTGCCAACAATGGTGATCTCATGGCCGGAGTACGGCGGAAGCGGCCCAATCGGTTCGCGCCCGGCCCGGCGCCGTACCCGGGCACGACTCGACGGACTGGGCTCGGGCACGCATGCTGGTGTGTGTGTCAACTGAACGCGGGGGCTGCCGGAACGGCAGGCGGCTGACCGGAGTACTCGTTTCAGTGCTGCTCACGGCCGGTTGCACGCAGGCTTCGTCCGAGGCGCCGGCGGAGTCCAGCCGGGCCACCACCCCCGAGTCAACCCCGGAAGTGTCGGTGACCGCCGAGCCGCTGGTGGCCGCAGTCGAAGTCGACCTTCGTGCCGGTATCGACGCGGCGACGGCGTTCGGCACCAGTCAGGGGCTCTCGGTCAGCATTGCCGTGATCGATCGGGCCCGCGGCGAGGAGGTCGCCAACGGCGCCGCCGCCGATACGCCGATCTGGGGAGCCTCCCTGGTCAAGCTGTTCATCGCCGACAACCTGCTGCACCGGCAGCGAGATGGCGAGTTCCAGCTCTCCGCTCAGGACCGCAGCGAGCTGGAGTCCATGCTCGTCGCGTCGGACGACGTCGCGGCGGACTCGCTGTATACCCGTTTCGGTGGGGAAGCCATGGTCACCGAGGTGGCGCAGCGCTACCAGCTGCCGAGCGTCGTCCCGACGAACCAGGCCGGCTTCTGGGAACTGACGATGATGTCCGCCCGCGACGTCGCCCGCTACTACGACCGCTTCCTGGTCCGGACGCCACCAGCGGATCGGGACTACCTACTCGACCTGCTGCGGCGCACGGCGATGATCGCGATTGACGGCTTCGACCAGTTCTTCGGCATCCCGACCGCCCTGCCGGCGCAGACGTGGGCGATCAAGCAGGGCTGGATGTGCTGCCCCCGGGATACCAGCTATCTGCACACGACCGGCGTCCTCGGCACCGACGACCGGTACGTCGTGGCCATCCTCAGCAGCGATCCGGGCGTCTTCTCCACTGCCTATTCCACCGACGTCCTCAGTAAGGTCACGTCGCTCATCTTCCCGCCGGGATCGATCGAAGGGGGTGAGACCCGACGGTTGAGCGGAACAGACTCAACTCTGTGCACGTTGCAGCCTGCTGGAGACTGAGTATCCGGAGGCTCGATGGAATCCAAACTGACCACCCAGTCACAGGAGGCGGTGGCCGCGGCGCAGCGGCTGGCCGTCGACCGCGGCAACCCGGCATTGGAGCCGGTGCATCTACTGTCTGCCCTGCTGGCCCTGACCGAAGGAATCACGGCCCCGCTGCTGCAGGCGGTGGGCGCCGACGTCACCGCGGTTCGAACGGCAACCCAGGTTGCGGTGGCGGCGGTGCCCAGTGCGAGCGGAGCCACCCTGTCCGCCCCGCAGGCGTCACGGGACTTCATTAAGGTTCTGTCCGAAGCGGGATCCCAGGCCACCGCGCTGGGCGACGAGTACATCTCGACCGAGCACCTGCTGGTCGGTCTCGCCGCCGCCGGCGGTGCAGCCGCGACGATCCTGACCAGCAACGGGGCGACCTCTCCGGCGCTTCTCGCCGCGTTCAGCACCGTCCGCGGTTCCCGCCGGGTGACCAGCCCCGACCCGGAATCGACGTACCAGGCCCTGGAGAAGTACGGCGTCGACCTCACCGAGCGCGCCCGTGAAGGCAAGGTCGACCCGGTCATCGGCCGGGACACCGAGATCCGGCGGGTCGTGCAGGTGCTGTCCCGGCGTACCAAGAACAATCCGGTGCTGATCGGTGAGCCGGGTGTCGGCAAGACCGCAATCGTCGAGGGGCTGGCCCACCGGATCGTTGCCGGTGACGTGCCGGAGAGCCTCAAGGGCAAGCGGCTGATCGCTTTGGACCTGTCCAGCATGATCGCCGGCGCCAAGTACCGCGGCGAGTTCGAGGAGCGGCTCAAGGCCGTCCTGGCCGACATCAAGGATTCCAACGGCGAGATCGTCACGTTCATCGACGAGCTGCACACCGTCGTCGGCGCCGGCGCAAGTGGCGAGTCCGCGATGGACGCCGGCAACATGCTCAAGCCGTTGCTTGCTCGCGGCGAGCTCCGGATGGTCGGCGCGACGACGTTGGACGAGTACCGCAAGTACATCGAGAAGGACGCCGCGCTGGAGCGGCGATTCCAGCAGGTGTACGTCGGAGAGCCGTCGGTCGAGGACACGATCGGCATCCTGCGCGGCCTCAAGGAGCGCTACGAGGTGCACCACGGCGTACGCATCACCGACGCGGCAATCGTCGCGGCCGCGACGCTGTCCGACCGCTACGTCACCGCGCGTTTCCTTCCTGACAAGGCGATCGACCTTGTCGACGAGGCCGGATCCAGGCTGCGGATGGAGATCGACTCCCGGCCCGTCGAGATCGACGAGGTGGAGCGGATCGTTCGCCGGCTGGAGATCGAGGAGATGGCACTGTCCAAAGAGGACGATGCCTCTTCGCGTGAGCGGTTGGAGCGGCTGCGAGGCGATCTCGCCGACCGGCGCGAGACGTTGAGCGGGCTGACCGCCCGCTGGCAGCGGGAGAAGGGCGGCATCGACCGGATCCGCGTCCTCAAGGAAGAACTCGAGGCGGCGCGAGGCGAGTCCGAGCGGGCCGAACGAGACGGCGACCTCGCCCGCACGGCAGAGCTGCGCTACGGCCGAATCCCTGCGCTGGAGCGGGATCTGGCGTCGTTGACCGACCACGCGCCGGCCGAGACCGCAGATGCTCCAGGCGGCCGCTCGCCGGCCGCACCAATGCTCAAGGAGGAGGTCGGCCCCGACGACGTCGCCGACGTCGTGGCTGCCTGGACCGGCATCCCGGCCGGGCGGCTGCTGGAGGGCGAGACCGCCAAGCTGCTCCGGATGGAGCTGGTGCTGGGCTCCCGTGTTGTGGGGCAAGACCAGGCGGTGCGGGTTGTTTCAGACGCGGTCAGGCGTGCACGTGCAGGCGTGTCCGACCCGGACCGGCCGACCGGATCGTTCCTTTTCCTCGGCCCGACCGGTGTGGGCAAGACCGAGCTTGCCAAGGCGCTCGCGGAGTTCTTGTTCGACGACGACCGGGCGATGGTGCGCATCGACATGAGCGAGTACGCCGAGAAGCACTCGGTGGCTCGCCTGGTCGGAGCGCCTCCCGGCTACGTCGGCTACGACGCCGGCGGCCAGCTCACCGAGGCGGTACGCCGGCGGCCGTACTCCGTCGTACTGCTGGACGAGGTGGAAAAGGCGCACGCCGACGTGTTCGACGTGCTGCTGCAGGTGCTCGACGACGGCCGGCTGACCGACGGGCAGGGTCGCACCGTCGACTTCCGCAACACGATCCTGATCCTCACGTCGAACCTCGGCTCTGCGTTGATCGCGGAGTCCGGCTTGGACAGTGTGGGGGTGCGGGACGCGGTGATGGGCGTGGTGCGGCTGCACTTCAAGCCGGAGTTCATCAACCGGCTCGACGACGTCGTGGTGTTCGCCTCGCTCGGTTCGGAGGAACTGGCGTCCATCGTGGACATCCAGGTCGACATACTGGCGCGACGGCTGGCGGCTCGCCGGCTGGACCTGCAGGTGACGCCGGCGGCGCGAGAGTGGCTCGCGGTGAGCGGCTTCGACCCGGTGTACGGCGCCCGCCCGCTGCGCCGGCTCGTCCAGTCCGCCATCGGCGACCAACTTGCCACCGCGCTGCTCGCCGGTGACATCCGCGACGGAGACATGGTTTTGGTGGACCTCACCCCCGGCGCGGACGCCCTCAGCGTGACCGCCGCCGATCGCACGCCGACCGCGGAGCCGGTCGGCGCCTAGCCCGGCCGCCGGCCGGTCAGCGGTCAGCCGCGGTGATGACGAGTTGCACGACGGTACCCGCGGAGTCGGTGGTGCCCCGGGTGGTGATGGTCCCGCCGGGTGGTGAGGAAGTCGACCTCGCACTGCTTGATGCCCGGTTGCAGGACGCTCGCCACGACACAGGAGCGGCGGTGTGCCCGGAGACGTCCCCGGAGACGGCGTGGCTGTAGACGTAGAACGAGTCGCCGGCCGACGGTCCCACCGGAGCGACGTCGATGGGAGTGAGGGTGTCGAGCGCAGTGGTGAACTCGATGGTTTTCACGATGCGCGCCGATGCCCCTTGGGTACCCGCAGAGACCAGCAATACCGCCATGCCCAGCACGAAGGACTGTCTCGTTGGCTGGTCCGGTCCCGCTTCCGTGGAACCCGCAATCCGGTGAGGATGAGCCGGTGCTCGTAGGCCGCGACTCTGAGCTGCGACGCGTCGCGCTGCTACTGGCGGACGCTCACTCTGGGCGAGCGGGCATCGCCGGGCTGGTCGGTGCTGCCGGGGTGGGCAAGACCGCGCTGCTGGACAGCGCCGCCGATGCTGCTGGCCGGGCGCGCCGACACCGATCTGCCGCCAAGTGTGGACCAGCGGGTCGCGCTGGAAGGCCTCGACACCGAGGGCGCCGGGCAACTCCTGCAGCAGCGTCGCCCCGAGCTGCACCCTGACGTCGTACGGCCGCTCGTGTCGCGGTGCGGCGGCAACGCCCTCGCGTTGGTGGAGTCCGCGGCCGACCTGGATCAGGAGCAGGTGCGCGGCCATTCCGCCCCGGATCAGGACAGTCGGGTGCCGGCCCGGGTCCGTGCCGCGTACGGAGCACGCCTGGCCGTGTTGCGCGCTCGGGGGCTGCGACTACGTGCCCTGCTCGCCCCGCGAGGTGACTACGACGCTGGCTTCGACGCCTCGGTTGCCCTGGACGAGGCGGTGGGTCTGCGCTTTCACGCTGCCCGGACCCTGCTGTGTCATGGCGAGCGGCTGCGCCGAGACCGCCGGAGGGTGGACGCGAGGGCGCGCTTGGCGCGCTGCCTCGATGTGTTCCAGGCGCTGGAGGCGGGCCCGTGGGTGGCTCGCGCGAGGCGGAACTCGTGGCCGGAGGACCGCGCAACCGTGAGATCGCCGGAAACCTGTTCCTGTCCCTGCGCACGGTGGAGGTCCACCTCAGTCGCGTCTTCCGCAAGCTGGAGATCTCCAGCCGCACCCAACTGGTGGCCCGGATGGGCGACTGACGCCGGCTGCCTGCGCCGCCGGACTGTCGGTGGTGCGGCGTACGGTCCCCGCCATGCGATTCGCGATCAACATCCCGCCGTTCACCGACGCCGGCACGGTCGTCGACATCGCGGTCGAGGCGGAGACGGCGGGCTGGGACGGCGTGTTCCTGTGGGATCACCTGCAATGGATCCCGGACCAGCTCATCGACGTCCACAACCCGTGGGTGCTGCTCGGAGCGATCGCCCGTTGCACGGCTCGGGTGCGCGTTGGAACGTTGGTGACACCGCTGTCCCGCCGGCGGCCGTGGCAGGTGGCGAAGGAGTTGATCACGCTGGACCACCTCAGCGCCGGTCGGGCCGTACTCGGCGTCGGTCTCGGCGAGACACCGGAGTCGGACTTTGCCGCGTTCGGCGAGCCCGACGGCACCCGCGACCGAGCAGTCCTGCTGGACGAGGGGCTCGAGGTCCTGGATGGGCTGCTGCGTGGCGACCACGTCGCCCATCGGGGCCCTCACTTCCGGGTGGACACGAGGGTGTCGCCACGACCGTTACAGGAGCCGCGTCCCCCGATCTGGGTCGCCGGAATCGTCCCCAACCAACCTCCACTGCGCCGCGCCGTGCGCTACAACGGGATCGTCCCCATCGGCCGCGAATTACTCCTACCGGACCAGCTGGCGGCGTACATCGGACCGCACCTGCGGCCGGAGTGGGACGTCGTGTCGCCGTGGGCGCCGGGCGTGCCAGCCGAGGAGTACGCCGACGCCGGAGCCACCTGGCTGGTCGAATCGACCGAACCGCTCGGGGACTGGGTGCCGGAGTTCCGGCAGCGGGTGAACGCGGGTCCGGTGCTGCGGTAAGCCATCGGTAACGCCGGATTCCCCTGCGGAGGACGCCACCGGCGCACAATGACTGCATGCCCCCCTTACGAACGCCGCTCGGCGGCGTTCGTGCGGCGATCACGGGGGTGGCTGCCGCCGGGGTTGCACTGGGCGCAGGCGAGTTGGCCGCCGGACTGATCGATCCGGGATCCTCGCCGGTGCTGGCCGTCGGCGCGGCCGCCGTGGACCTGAGCCCGCGGGCGACCACCGAGTTCGCTATCAGCACGTTCGGGAGCAACGACAAGCTCGCCCTCCTGATCGGGTTGCTCGTCGTCCTCGGCCTCGCCGCCGCGGCGCTCGGAAGGCTGGCCGCCCGCCGGCGGATCGCCGGCGTCCTCGGGCTGGGTGTCCTGGGCATGCTCGGCGCGGTAGCCGCGCTGAGCCGTCCCGGTGCGACCCCGCTGGCTGCGGTGCCGTCCGTGCTCGCCTGGGCAGCGGGCACCGCCGCGCTGATCGTCCTTCTCCGCCTGCTGCCGGTCGGTCCGAAACCCGCTGCCAGTCCGTCAGCAGCAGCGGTGACACCGGGGGAATTCGAACGCCGACGCTTCGTGCTCGCGGCGGGGGCGGCGGCCGGTGTGGCCATCGTCACCGCCGGTGCCGGCACGCTGGTCCACCGTTCCCGGGACGTCGCACAGGCACGCGAGGCGCTGCTCGTGCCGGCGGCCGCGGCTCCGAACGCGCTGCCGGAGTCCGGATCAGAAGCCACCGGATTCCCTGAGCTGGCCGGGCTGAGCCCGCTGCTGACGCCGAACGAGCAGTTCTACCGGATCGATACGGCCCTGCGAGTGCCGCAGATAGCACCGGCGGACTGGTCGCTGCGCATTCACGGTCGGGTGGACCGCGAGTTGCGGCTGAGCTTCGACGACCTGGCCGGCCGGGACGACCTGATCTCAGCCGACATCACCCTGACCTGCGTATCCAACGAGGTCGGCGGCCCGCTGGCCGGCAGCGCCCGATGGGTCGGCGTACCGCTGGCGCACCTGCTGGCCGAAGCCGGCGTGGAGCCGGGAGCCGACCAGGTGCTGACCCGCTCCGTGGACGGCTGGACCTGCGGGACGCCCACGATGGACTGCCAGCGCACCCCCAACGCGATGCTCGCCCTGACGATGAACGGCGAAGCGCTGCCGCTCGAACACGGTTTTCCGGTCCGCATGATCGTGCCGGGACTGTACGGCTACGTCTCGGCGACAAAGTGGATCGTGGACATGGAGCTCACCACGTTCGGCGAGTCCGACGCCTACTGGGTGCAGCGGGGGTGGGACGTGAGCGGGCCCATTCAGACGTTCTCCCGGATCGATCTTCCCCGGCCGGGCCGCAGCCTCAGCGCGGGCACCGCCGCTATCGCCGGCGTCGCACATTCCGGTTCCGGTGGTATCGGCGCAGTCGAGGTGCGCATCGACGATCTGCCATGGCAGCAGGCCCGGTTGGCTCCGAGCACGAGCACTCAGCTGTGGCGGCAGTGGTATCTGCCCTGGGAGGCCGAGCGTGGCCTGCACATGATCGCCGTGCGGGCCATCGACGGAAAGGGCAGGACGCAGACCAGCGACCGCTACCGGCCGTACCCGAATGCCGCCTCGGGGTGGCACTCAGTTCGCGTCGACGTGGCTTGACCGCTATCCGGTCAGCCTGTCCGTCGTGCACTCCTGGAGCTCCTGCGAGGTCGGCGTGCCGCTGAGTTCATCGGTGCAGTCGGAGAAGACGTTCACGAAGACGACGAGGAACACGATCCCGATGGCCGCTCCGATCAGCCCGGTGATGAGGCCGGCAATGGCCACTCCGCGGTTCGTCGCACGACCCTTCTTGGCCCGGCCGATGCCGACCGCCCCGAAGATGATGGCGAGCAGGCCGAGCAGGATGCCCACCGGGAAGAAGAACACGCCCAGCGGGATCGAGAGGATGCCGAGCACGAGTGCCGCGATGCCCAGGCCGTTCTTGGGCGGTTGCTGCTGGCCGCCGTACCCGGGACCTGGCCCGTAGCCCACCGGCCCAGGCGCGGTCGGATACTGCCCCGGCGCCTGCGGGTAAGGGCTCGGTCCCTGCTGAGGGTACGCACTCGGTGCCGGCGCTGCGGCGTATGGCGGCGGCTGCTCGGGTCCCTTCTGCAACGACGGGCGACCGTCCGCCGGTCGCTGGCTTCGCGGGTCCGGGTCCTGGCTCATCGCTCACTCCTCGCCTGCGGCGCCGATCGCACCGCGCCAGCCTAGGGCTTGCCGCGAGCATCCTGGAACGGCGGGCCGGTAGGTTCGCAGCGTGAGCGAGGGCAGCGCGGGCGGGGATGACCGACCCGCTCAGATGCCGCGCGAGGTCCGGTTGGCCAGCGCACTGCTGACCGCCCTGGGTGCGGTGCTGGTCGTCAACGCGGTCGTCGCCCTGCTCTATCGCGACGATCTCCGAGCGGCCGCCGAGGACGGTGTCAGCACGGTGCTGTCCTCGGCTCAGGTGAGCGCCATCCTGATCGTCGTGACCGTGCTGCTCCTGCTGCTCGGCGGACTGCTCGTCTTGACCGGTGCGCAGATCCGCCGCGGCCGGCAGTGGGCCCGTGTGCTCGCCTTTGTGACTGCCGGCATCCTGATCCTCATCACCGGCATCGGCGCGTTGGCCGGCGGCGGGCTGCTCGCCGCGGTGCTCCTCGGCGCGGCGGTGGGCGTCGTCGCGCTGTTGATGCAGTCATCCGTCGCCGCCTTTTTCGAGCACCGCGCCCATGGCCGCTGAATCGGCGCCCAGCGCCCTGCCGCAGCAGGTGCGGCTGGCGGCCATCATGCTGCTGGGGCTCGGTGGCCTGCTCGTGCTGAGCGGCGTCCTCGTCTTCGTCGTCCGGACGAACATCGCCGACGGTGTCGTGACCGCGGCGCAGGAGCAGGCGACCAGTGAGATCCCCAGCCGTTCCGAGCTCGTCGGGAGCTTGTCCGTCGTCGGAGTGATCTTCGTGGCCCTCGGCGCCGGCTCGCTGATCACCGGCTACTACGTTCGAAAGCGCAAGTCGTGGGCCCGTTTCGCCGGCGTCGGGCTCGGTGTGCTGTTGGGCGTCCTGGGTGTCCAGTTCCTGTTGGCCGGCGGTGGCGGGCTGCTTGCGCTGTTGCTGCCGGTGGGAGCCATCGGCGTCGCCGTCACGGTCGTGTCCGCATTGCTGAGCGTTTCGGCCGCGCGCTGGTTCCGCGGCGAGCCGGCATGACCCGGGCGCTGATCACCGGTGCGACCGCCGGGATCGGCGCCGCTTTCGCCGCGCAGCTCGCCGCGGCCGGCACGGACCTGGTGCTGGTCGCCCGCGGCGAGGAACGGTTGGCCTTCGCCGCGTCGGCTCTTCGGCATTGGTAGGCCCGTCGCAGCGGACCTGCTCCAGGCGGACCTGTCGATCCGCGCGGACTGCGCCCGGGTCGAGCAGCGGCTGCAGTCACCGACTGATGCCGTGGACCTGTTGGTCAACAACGCGGGCATCGGCGTACGCGGGACGTTCCTCGACTCCGATCTCGCCGCCGAGGAGGAGATGCTGGCGGTCAACGCGGCCGCGGTGATGCGGCTGACCCACGCCGTACTGCCCGGGATGATCGGGCGGGGCCGCGGCGGGATCATCAACGTGTCATCCATGGCCGGTTTCATCCCGACCCGGCACGGGTGCGTCTTACGCCGCGACCAAGGCTTGGGTGACGCTGTTCAGCGAGTCGCTGTCGATGACTGTGGCCGGAAGGGGCGTCCGCATCACCGCGGTCTGCCCGGGTTACACGCGGACGGAGTTCCACTACCTGATCCGTGACGAACCGGTCGACGTTCCACGCCGGCTCTGCCTGCGCGCCGCGACCGTGGCACAGGCCGCCCTCGCCGCCAACCGGCGCGGCCGTGTGCTGAGCGTGCCCGGCCGGACGTACCGGGCGGCCGCACTCGCCTCCCGGTTGGTTCCGCGGCCACTGCTTCGAGTTGCTAGCGCGCGGGTGGCTGGACGCTGATCGGCAACTCCACGTGATCTCGGTTCAGCGGACCGTGACCAACTCGTGACCGCGAAAACCTGAACCGCTGACCCATGCTGGTCTAACGACTGGCGTGATCGACACCGAGACCGTTGCGCCGGAGCGGGCAGTGAACCCGTGGCCGCGCCGGGTTCGCGCCGCCATTGCGGGCATCATCGCCGCCTTGGTTGCACTCGGCGTGGCTGAGTTGATCGCCGGCTTGATCGGGCCGAACTCCTCCCCGGTGGTTGTGGTCGGCGGGGCCGTCATCGACGCCACGCCGCGCCCGGTCAAGGACTTCGCGATCACTACGTTCGGTGAGTCCGACAAGATCGCGCTGGTCATCGGAACCCTCGCGCTGATCGTGGTTTTCGCGCTCGCCATCGGTCTGCTGTCGTTGCGCGACCGCCGGATCGGTGTCGCCGGGATCGCCCTGTTCGGGGCCTTGGGTGCGCTCGCGGCGTTCACCCGGCCGACCGGAGACATCCTCGACACACTGCCGTCGATCCTCGGCGCCGTCGTCGGGGCCGGGGCGCTGCTGCTGATGATCGCGGCGCTCACGCAGCCGGCCGTCGAGGCAGCCGACTCCGATCGCTCGGTCGAGGCCAGGCGGTCCAATCAGTCAACCGGGCTACTCGACAACCTCAGGCAGAATCTGGCCCGACGCGACCGCAAGTCCACCTCGATGGACCGCCGCGGTTTCTTCATCGCCAGCGGTGTGGCCGCGGGAGTCGCGGCAATCACCGGCAGCGCCGGCACTCTGATCCAGCGCCGGTTCGACATCAGCAACGCCCGGGCGGCCCTGGACATCCAGACGCCGGCCGACGCCGCGGCCGCTGTGCCCGCCGGTGCCGACCTCGCTGCAGAGGTCCCCGGTCTGACGCCGCTGTTCACCGACAATGCCGACTTCTACCGGGTCGACATCAACATCACCGTCCCGCAGGTGTCACCGACGGACTGGTCGCTGCGGATACACGGCCGGGTGCGGAACGAACTCACCTTCAGCCTGGCCGACCTGATGAGCCGCGACGACATCATCGAGCGCGACATCACCATCACCTGCGTCTCCAACACCGTGGGCGGCGACCTGGCCGGCAGCGCCCGCTGGATCGGCGTACCGCTTCGGAACCTGCTCGACGAGGCCGGCGTCGAGGACGGCGCCGATCAGGTCCTCACCACGGCGGTCGACGGCTTCACCATCGGTACGCCGACCGAGGACTGCCTGCGCACCGAAAACGCGATGCTGGCTTTCGCGATGAACGGCGAACCGTTGCCGGCCGAGCACGGGTTTCCGGTGCGGATGCTGGTTCCGGGCCTGTACGGCTATGTCTCGGCCACCAAGTGGATCGTTGACATGGAGCTGACGACGTTCGATGCGGTCGACCCGTACTGGGTTCAGCGAGACTGGGATGTCACCGCTCCCATAAAGATCTCCGCCCGGATCGATACGCCGGCCTCGGTCGGCGTCAAGACCGGCGATCTGGTGATCGCCGGGGTGGCCTGGGCGCAGACCCGGGGCATCGACAGGGTCGAGGTGCGGATCGACCGCGGCGACTGGCAGGAAGCCGAACTGGCCGCGGAAACGAATGTCCAGATGTGGCGGCAGTGGCGACTGCCGTGGCGGGCCGAGACCGGCCAGCACACATTGACCGTCCGCGCCACCGACCAGTTCGGCGAACTGCAGACCGAGGAACGGGCCGAGCCCTTCCCGAACGGCGCCGCCGGCTGGCACACCCTGCAGGTGTTCATCCAGTGACACCGGCAGCAGCACGACCCGTGACACGCCTCGCCAACGGCGAGCGATGACTTCCTCGCCGACGGCGAGAGGAGATACCGGCCTTGGGCGACAGTCGCCTGGCCAATCACCATGGAAGGAGCACCACCGGTGAAAAGCACCATGCGGATGCGCGCCATCCTGCTCACCGCCGTGGCCGGCATGACCCTCTCGGTCGCCGCCTGCGGAAGTGACGAGCCCACTGACACCAGTACGGGCGGGGGAACCACGGAAGAGACCACCGAGAGCGAAGAGGCAACCGAGGCCGAGGAGACCACGGAATCCGAGGCGGAGACAGCGGGCGAGAACTTCGGCGATGGCTGTGCCGCGGTTCCCACCGAGGGTGAAGGCAGCTTCGAGGGCATGACCGACGACCCGGTCGCGACAGCGGCCAGCAACAACCCTGAGCTGGAGACCCTGGTTGCGGCTGTGACGGCTGCTGATCTGGTCGACACGCTGAACGGGCTGGAAGCGGCAACCGTGTTCGCTCCGGCGAACTCGGCGTTCGATGCGATTCCTCCGGCCGACCTCGACGCGCTGCTGGCCGACCCGGCGGCTCTGGGCAGCATCCTGACGTACCACGTCATCGGCGAGCGGCTCAGCCCGGAGGACCTGGCCGGGACCTTCACCACGGTTCAGGGTGCAGAGCTGACCATCGAGGGCAGCGGTGAGGACTTCACCGTCGGCGACGGCGGCTCCACGGTCGTCTGCGGCAACGTGCAGACCGCCAACGCCACCGTCTACATCATCGACACGCTGCTCAGCCCGCCTGCGTGATCTGAGTTGACAAACTGTGCCCCCGGAGCCAACGGCTCCGGGGGCACAGTGCTGTCGGCCGGAGGGCTGGTCAGCCAGTCCCGAGGAGGACGGTCGCCAGTTCCTCGCGGCGCGACCGCCCGGTGCCGTCGAAGGCGGTGATCCATTGGGCGCGTTTGTAGAAGCGGTGCAGCGAATGATCCCAGGTGAAGCCGATCCCGCCCATGGCCTGGATCGCGTTCTCACACGCGAGCACGGCGCCCTCGCCGGCGGACAGCACCGCGACCGTCACCGCCTCCTCGGCATCGGCTGCCGCAGCGGCGACGCTCCACGCGGCGCGGTAGGCAAGCGATCGGCCGAGCTGCAGCGCGGTGTAGATGTCGGCGATCCGATGCGACACGCCCTGGAAGGTGCCGATCGGTCGACCGAACTGGGTTCGCTCCCGCGCGTGCGCTGAAGACAGATCCAGAGCGTGCTGCGCTATCCCCACCGCCTCGCAGGCCAGCAGCGCTGTCGCTCGCAGCCGGACCGCGTGCAGTGCATCCTCGGCCGCTCCCGGTGCGAGCACCAGCTCGGCCTCGATGTCCTCCAGCCGGAGATCGGCGAATCGGCGCGTGGTGTCCATCGTGGACACCGGACAGACGGTTGCCGCGTCGACCGCGACCTGCCAGACGCCGATGCCGTCCGGTCCGGCCGCGACGACCAGCACAGCTTCTGATTGGGCCAGATCCGGTACCTGCTGCTTACTCCCGGTCAGCCGCCACACCCCGGACCGCTGCCTCGCTGTGGTCGCCGCGGACACCGCGGCCGAGCGCAGATCCGTCGTACCCCGCTCGGCCCACGCAAGCGTCGTCGGTCGCTCGGGCACTGCACCGAGCACCGGCGCGGCCAGCGCGACCGAGGACCACCACGGTCCCGGGTACAACGCGTAGCCGCTCTCTTCGGCCAGTACGGCGTACTCCAACATCCCGAGGTCCGGGTCCAGCCAGCCGAGGGCGCCGAGCTGCCGCCACGACGCCGGATCCCAGCCGGTGTCGCTGTCCGCGAGCCGAGCCACCTGCTCGGTCGGGTAGCGCCCTGACAGCCAGGATCGGGCGGCGGCGCGCAGCATTTCCTGCTCCTCGGAAAATGCGAAGTCCACTGTGCTGAGTCCTATCGGGAGCGCGGCAGGCCGACGACCCGCTCGGCGATGATGTTCCGCAGCACCTCAGACGTGCCTGCCTCGATGGTGTTCCCTCGACTCCGCAGCTTCTGGTACTGCCAGAAGCCCGACCAGAACCCACCGTCGCCGTCCAGCTGGGCATCCGAGCCGAGCAGCTCCAGCGCCAACGTGGTCACTCGCTGGTTTGTCTCCGACCAGCACAGCTTGGCCACCGATCCCTCCGGCCCGGGGACTCCGGTCTTCATCAGTGTGGTCAGGGACCGGAAGTTGGTGTATCGCAGCCCTTCCAGTTCGACGTACAGCGCCGCGACCCGGTTGCGCACGACCGGATCGCCGGCCGCCCCCACCGCCTTGACGGTTTCGAGCAACCGGGCCATGTTTCCCTCCAGCGAGGAGGTGAGCGCGAAACCCAGTGTGCCGCGCTCGTGCAGCAGCGTCGTCATGGCGACCGCCCAGCCGTTGCCGGGCGCGTCGACGACGTCTTCGACGGGTATCCGGACGTCGGACAGGAAGATCTCGTTGAACTCGGGATCACCGGTGATCTGGCGCAGCGGGCGGACCTCCACCCCGGGCGCGTGCATGTCGAGGATGAAGTATGTCAGCCCGCGGTGCCCCGCCGCGGCGGGGTCCGTGCGGGTCAGCAGGATGCAGTAGTCGGCGATGTGCGCCCAGGACGACCAGACCTTCTGGCCGTTGACGAGGTAGCTGTCCCCGTCGAGCTCCGCGCGGGTGGCGACACTCGCCAGGTCCGATCCGGAGCCGGGCTCGGAGAAACCCTGACAGAAGATCGTCTCACCGGACAGGATCGACGCGAGGTGCTGCTTCTTCTGGGTGTCGGTGCCGTGCACCATGATCGTCGGGCCGGCCATCCCGAGGCCGATGACGCCGATGTGCTCCGGGGCATGAACCCGTCCGGTCTCCTCGAGGTAAATCGCCTGGTAGCTGTACGGTTTGCCGCCACCGCCGTACTCCGTTGGCCAGGTCAGCCCCGCGTAGCCGGCGTCGAAGAGCCGTCGGGTCCACTCCCGGCGTAGGGCGACGTCCTGGTGGCCGACCTGCGGCGGCCGGTCGGCCCAGTCCGTCGGCAACGCCTCCCGGAGCCACCGGCGTAGGTCAGCACGGAAGTCCGCCTCGTCCGGGGTGTCTCTGAAGTCCATGCCGCTCCTCGGCTCAGGTCCGAATCGGACTCTAACCCGTTATCGGCGGTTGCCACGCTGGTCCCGCCGCGCCCCCGCATAGGGTCGGTTGATGATCGACCGTGACCGACTGCTGGAACTCATCCGGGAGATCGCCGTCGTCCGCGGACCGGTCAGGCTGTCCAGTGGTCTGCAGGCGGACTGGTACGTCGACCTGCGGCGGATCACCTTGCACTGCGAGGCCGCCCCTCTGGTCGGCGCGGTCATGCTGGAGCTGACCAGGGACTGGAATTACGACGCAGTCGGCGGGCCGACGCTGGGCGCTGACCCGGTTGCCGCGGCCATGCTGCACGCCAGCGGCGGTCGGCTGGACGCCTTTGTGGTGCGCAAGGAGGAAAAGGCGCACGGGATGAACCGGCGGATCGAGGGGCCGGACATCGCCGGGCGGCGCGTGCTGGTCGTCGAGGACACCTCGACCACCGGCGGCAGCCCGCTCGGTGCGGTCGAGGCGGTGCGTGCGGCAGGTGCCGAGGTCGTCGGCGTTGCGGTGATCGTCGACCGCGGTGCGGAGGCCGCCGTGACTGCCGCCGGCCTGAGTTACCGGGCGGCGTACGGCGTGGCCGACCTCGGCCTCTGACGCCGGCGGGAACGGGACGGGTGGGGTCAGTCGCGGTCGCCGGCAGCGGCGTCAGGTGAGCCGGGCCAGCACCGTCCGCGCCTCGTTGGCGAACTCGGAGTCGACGACGACGTCGTAGCGCCCCGCGGACAGCTGCTGCCGGGAGACGAAGTCGCGCTTGCCCCCGGACAAGGCGTGTCCCGCCAATCCGAACGCGGCGCCGGCAAGCACACCGAACAGCAGCCCCCAGAGCAAGAGCCCGAGGAAGCTGTCGACCTCCGGCGCGAACAGCCCGAGGAACAGTCCGATGAGCAGGCCGAACCAGGCGCCGCTGGCCGCTCCGGCCAGCGCCGCCCGGCCGTAGTTGAGTCGGCCGTAGACCAGCTCCACCATGCGTAGGTCCGATCCGATGATGGCGGTGCGCTCGACCGGGAACTTCTCGTCGGAGAGGAAATCCACAGCACGCTGTGCCCCGGCGTACTCGTTATAGGAACCGACCAGCTCACGGGCGGCCAGGCTGCGGGCGGGATTCGGATTCATCGGCGACCTCCGTCGCCAATGGTGCCACGGTGCCAAGGGGTCCCGCCGGAGCACAACGCGCTCGGCCATGTCAAGGTCCGCACAGGAGCACCGGAGACTGCCTGCGGCTGGCTACCGTTGCCAGCATGGACCTGAACTCCCTGGACGTGGCCACCACCGAGACCGGATCGCTGATCGTGTTGGGCATCCTGCTCCTGCTGGCGGTGGCGGTCCTGCTGCTCGTCGGCAAGGTCTTCGTCAAGCTCGTCGTGGTCGGGTTGATCGTTGCCCTCGGCTTCGCCGTCTACAGCCAGCGGGCGGACCTGGCCGACTGTCCGCGGACCTGCGCGTGCTCGTTCTTCGGCTATGAGCTGGAGATCAGCGAGGAGACGGTCGACAGCGCCTGCCGCGAGATCGTCAGCCGGGTCCGGGCGGCGGTGGACTGACCAAGCCAATCTCACTCACTGTGGTTTTGCTTGGACGTTGCGGCATCAAGTAACGCCTCGTTCGGGCTCACCTCCCGTAGCCGACTACGCAGCGTATGCTGCCTCGCTGGAGGGAGGTTGCTGTGAGGCGCTCAGCACCTCGGGGACCTGCCGACCGGCCCGAGGGTGCCGGTACGGCTGTAGCAACGGGGACGGACCCGCCCTCCGGCAGTGCGGCCGACGGCATCGACCGCACGCACCCGCCGAGCCATGGACGGTGGCGGCTGCGCAACTGGCGTCTGCTGACGAAGTTCACCGCCCTGCTCGTCATCCCGCTGGTTTTGGCGGTGGCACTGGGCGCGGCCCGAATCGGGACGTCGGTAACCAATGCCGCAGAGCTGCAGAATCTGCGTCGCCAGGTCGAACTGAGCCAGCAGGTCGCCGGCATCGCCCACGAGTTGCAGCGCGAACGGCACCTCGCCGCGGCGCTGACGGCGACCGACAGCGAGGCGGACCGGGCCGCGGTCGACAGCCAGATCGTCGAAACGGATGCCCTGATCAGCGCGCTGCGCTCGACGACCGTGGACCAGGACGACCTCACCGCAGAAGCCGCCGCGGCGTACGTCGACGTCCTGGCCGCGCTCGATGAACTTCCACCGCTCCGGGACGCCGTACTCACCCCGAACGCGAGCGGCGAGATCGCGATCGGGCGGTACGGCGGGCGGATCGGCGTGCTGTTGCGGTTCGACCGGCTCGCCCTGGCCGGCGCGAACGCGGCGCTGCGCGGGACTGCCAGCGGCGTCGATGCGCTGGCCGACGCCAAGGAGCAGGTCAGCGTGCAACACGCGGTGCTGGTGGTCGCCGGCCTGACCGGCGACCTGCTGGCCTTTCAGCAGGACGTCCTGCGCGAGAGCGACACCCGATTCGACGCAGCGATCAGGCAATTCACCGAAACCTCGGCGACTTCGGCCGGGCAGCTGTACTTCGCGACCGTCAACGGGGCCGAGGTGATCGACCGGGGACGGCAGCTGAACGCCGCGCTGAACCTGCCTGCCGGTTCTGCGGTGTCCACCGTTCCGGCGGACTGGGACGCCGCCTCGGCCGAGACCGAAAGTCTCATGCGGCAGGTGGAAGACACGCTGCTGGCGGGGTTGGCCACGCAAAGTGCGACGCTCAGCGACCAGGCGCGCACCGACGCGATCCGACTGGGAATCATCATCGCGGCGGTGGTGCTCATCGCCCTGCTGTTCCTGCTGCTCGTGACCAGGTCGGTGCTGGGGCCGCTGGGAACGCTCCGCACTGCCGCCTTCGACATCGCCCAGCGTCAGCTTCCCGCCGTCGTGGAACGGATCAGGACGTCGGGTGGCCGGGGCACCGACCAGGTCCGCCCGGTGCCGGTTGACACCCGCGAGGACATCGGGCAGGTTGCCCGCGCGTTCGACGCCGTACACGGTGAGGCGGTGCGCCTCGCCGGCCAGCAGGCCGAACTCCGCACGAACGTCAACGACATGTTCGTCAACCTGTCCCGACGCAGTCAGGGCCTGGTCGAGCGTCAGCTTGCGCTGATCGACCAGCTCGAGGACGGTGAACGTGACCCGGATCAGCTCGCCGCGCTGTTCCGGCTGGATCACCTGGCAACGCGGATGCGGCGCAACAGCGAGAACCTTCTCGTGCTCGCCGGCGCCGATCTGCGGCGCCGCAGCCCGCAGCCGATGCCGGTGCTCGACGTGCTGCGCGCTGCCACGTCGGAGATCGAGCAGTACCGGCGGGTCCGGGTGCAGCCGCCTCCCGATGCGCCGGTGGCCGGACCGGTGGTCAGCGACCTCGTGCACCTCATCGCCGAACTCTTGGACAACGCAACGGCGTACGCACCTCCGGAGTCGACGGTCAACCTGGCCAGCGTGCTCGGCAAGGACGGCAGTCTGCTGCTCGAGATATCCGACACTGGCGTGGGATTGACAGCGGATCAGCTCGCCGGTATCAATCGGCGGCTGGCCGAGCCCCCTGAGGTGGACGTGTCGGTGTCCCGCCAGATGGGCCTGTTCGTGGTGGGCCGGCTGGCCGCCCGGCACGATATCACCGTGCGGTTGACATCGTCGGTGGTCGTGGCCGGCGTGACGGCGCACGTGCGGGTGCCCGACGCGCTGATCCGCGGTGACGGCGCAGCCGAGCCGACCCCGGATGCGCCGGCGCAGACCGGTCGAGGTGCTGTGGTCCCGAAGACAACTGCCCCCTACGCCGAGCTGTTCGGGCCATCGGTGGCCGGCGGCGCCGAGGATCCGCTGTTCGGCCCCCACTCCCCCACGACCACACCCGATGCGGGCACCCCGATCTTCGAGGAAGTCGCGTCGGCCTGGTTCCGCGACCTGCGCAGGGTGCCGGTGTCGGTGCCAGGTCAGCACAGCGCCCCAGCGGTCGAGTGGGCGTCTGACGCCGACGAGGGATGGCTCGCGGCGCGGGCACTGGAGGATGTACAGGACGCGGGGGAACTCACCGCGGTCGGACTGCCCAAGCGACGCCCGGGCGCTCAGCTGGTTCCCGGCGGGGCCGGGTCGGGCAGTGGCAGGTCGGCCGTAGGTCGGGACTCGACGCCACCGCCGCGGACTCGGGACGCCGCCGCAGTTCGTGGCAGGCTGAGCAGCTACCAGCGCGGCGTACGCGAAGGCCGGTCGCGCGGAGCCGGCGTCGAAACCGAGCAGAACACAGGGGAAGAGAAGTGACTGCAACATCGGCCGATCAGGTTTCTCGACGTGATCGGTTCGGCTCGCTCGTCAACAACTTCGTCGACACCGTGGCGGGGGTCGCCCATGCGACTGTCGTGTCGTCGGACGGGCTGCTGCTCGTGGCATCCTCCGAGCTGCCCCGTGACCGGGCCGACCAGCTCGCCGCCGTCACGTCCGGTCTGCTGAGCCTGACGCAGGGCGCCGCCCGGTGCTTCGAAGCGGGCGAGGTCGTGCAGACAGTGGTGGACATGGAACAGGGATCAATGCTGGTGATGTCCATTTCAGACGGGTCTTCACTGGCCGTGCTGGCCGCGCCGGGCTGCGACATCGGGCTGATCGGCTACGAGATGGCCCTGCTGGTCCAGCGAGTCGGTGAACTGCTCACCCCTGAGCTGCGCCAACAGCCGGGGACCGGCGCGGGCTGAGGCGGCGCACCCAGGTGGTCAGCGAGCGCATCGAGGTGTGCCAGTGAGCCTCGACCCCGAGGAAGTGACGTCGCTCGTTCGGCCCTATGCCCGGACCGGAGGACGGACCACGTCCGACTACGACCTGGCATTGGAGGCGCTGGTGTCCACCAGCGAGCTGGGTCTGGACCGGAATGCCCTGGGCCAACCGGAGCACCAGTCGATCGCGAGCCTGTGCCAGGACGTCCGTTCCGTCGCGGAGGTGGCCGCCCTGCTATCGGTGCCGCTCGGCGTGGCGCGGGTCCTTGTGGGGGACATGGCCGCGCTGGGATTGCTCGTCGTGCATCCCACGGCTTCGGCTCAGACCGGGCAGCCGGACGTTGCCTTCCTGGAGAGAGTGCTCGATGGCCTCCGCCGGCTCTGACGGATCGAACCCCCGGGAGCACACCTCCGGCAAGATCGTGGTGGCCGGTGGATTCGGTGTGGGTAAGACGACGTTCGTCGGGTCGGTGTCGGAGATCCTGCCGTTGACCACCGAGGCGGTCCTCACCGAGGCCAGCTCGGGGATCGACGAGCTGAGCTTGGTTCCGGAGAAGTCCACCACCACGGTGGCGATGGACTTCGGGCGAGTCACCCTTGATCGGGATTTGATCCTCTACCTGTTCGGCACCCCCGGACAGCACCGGTTCTGGTTCATGTGGGACGACCTCGTACGCGGGGCGATCGGAGCCGTCGTCCTGGTCGACACCCGTCGGCTGGCTGACAGCTACCCGGCGGTGGACTTCTTCGAAGCCCGCGGCCTGCCCTACCTGGTGGCGGTGAACTGCTTCGACGGCGCTCGGCGGCACCACATCTCCGACGTTCGAGAAGCGATGTCGATCGACGACCGGGTCCCGATCATCACATGCGACGCGCGCGAGCGTCAGTCGACGAAGCAGACGCTCATCCGGCTCGTCGAGCACGTCCTGCGTCAGCGCGCGGCAGCGGGCGTCTAGCGGCGGGTCCACTCCAGGAGCTCGTCGGCGGAGCGGCTGTTCAGCACCCGGTCGGCGGGGATCTCACAGTCCTCTGCTCGTGCGCAGCCGTACGGCAGCCAGTCGAGCTGACCGGGAGCGTGAGCGTCGGTGTCGATGGTGAACCGGCAGCCGATCTCCAGCGCCGCCCGCAGCAGCCGTCGAGGCGGGTCCAGCCGTTCGGGCCGGCTGTTGATCTCCACCGCCACGTCGAAGCGCCGGCACGCCTCGAAAACCAGCTCATGCTCGAACTCCGATTCCGGCCGCCCTCTGCCGCTCCGCAGCCGGCCGGTGCAATGCCCGAGTACGTCGGTGTGTGGGTTGGCGATCGCGCGCACCATCCGACGGGTCATCTGCTCACGGTCCATCCGGAGCTTCGAATGGACGCTGGCGACGACCAGGTCGAGCCGGCCGAGCAGGGCGTCGTCCTGGTCCAAGGTCCCGTCCTCCAGAATGTCCACCTCGATACCGGTGAGGATCCGGAACGGCGCCAGCTCCGCATTCAGTGCGGCGACGACGTCGAGCTGTTCAAGCAGCCGGTCGGCGGTCAGCCCGTTGGCCACCGTCAGGCGCGGTGAGTGGTCGGTGAGTACGACGTACTCGTGGCCGAGGTGGCGAGCTGCCTCGGCCATCTCCGCGATCGGGCTGCCTCCGTCGGACCAGTTGGAATGGGTGTGGCAGTCCCCCCGCAGGGCAGCCCGCATGTTCTCACCGCCCGCGGTGACCGGCTGGTCGGCACCACCTTGAAGCTTGCGCAGGTACGACGGCAGTTCGCCGCCGCAGGCCTCCTCGATGACGGTGGCGGTCACGGCTCCGACGCCGCGCAGCTCTTGGAGCGTTCCCGCCGCGGCCCGTTGCCGGAGTTCGTCGGGGGCCAGCCCGGAGGCGACGTCCGCAGCCGTCCGGAACGCCCGCACCCGGTACGTCGGCTCGTGCGAGCGCTCCAGCAGGAACGCGATGCGCTTCAGCGCCTCGACCGGATCCACGCCTGCCATCCTGGCCCACGTGCGAACAACTACTCTCGGGCGGTGAACACCACGACGGTCGCCCTCGGCCCAGAATGGCTGGACCCGCTCAAGATCATCGAGTCGCTCGGCCCGTACGCGCTGATCGGGATCCTGCTTATCATCTTCGCCGAGTGCGGCCTGCTGGTCGGGTTCTTCTTCCCCGGCGACTCCCTGTTGTTCACCGCTGGCCTGCTCGTCGCCGCGGGCACGCTGGACACGCCGCTGTGGCTGCTCTGCCTGTTGGTCACGGCCGCTGCCCTGCTCGGCAACCTGGTCGGCTACTGGATCGGACGCAAGGCCGGTCCCCCGATCTTCGAACGCGGCGAGTCGCGCCTGTTCAAGCAGGAGTACGTCGACAAGACGTTCGCGTTCTTCGACCGGTACGGCGCTCGCGCCATCGTGCTGGCCCGGTTCGTGCCGATCGTGCGGACGTTCATCACCGTGATGGCCGGCGTCGGGAAGATGAACTTCCGCCGCTACCTCACCTACTCGACCATCGGTGGCATCCTCTGGGGAACCGGTGTCACGCTCCTTGGCTACTTCCTGGGGCAGTTCGAGTTCGTCACGAACAACATCGAGTTGATCCTCATCGCGATCGTCGTCGTATCGGTCATCCCGATCGGCTTCGA
>Ga0136622_10000148_pt1 | contig 26135 bp, 23 predicted proteins | sample AntDrymUQ4482106_2_FD_104803 | JGI IMG/M metagenome (GOLD analysis project Ga0136622, IMG submission 104803) | Polar desert sand microbial communities from Dry Valleys, Antarctica - metaG UQ448 (21.06) | ecosystem: Environmental > Terrestrial > Soil > Desert | place: Antarctica: Dry Valley...
CCCCGACCAGATCCGGCGACCCGCCACCGACTCGTCGGCCGGCTATCTCGAGCTCGACAGCCAGCAGGGCGCCTGGTCCACCGGGTACACCGGCGAGGGCGTAGTGGTCGGGGTCATCGACACCGGCATCTGGCCCGAGCACCCCAGCTTCGCCGGCGACACCTACCGCGGTCGTCCCGACGGGTTCACCCCCAGCGGCTGCGACTTCGGCGGCACCGCCTTCAACACAGCCGACGCCGCCTTCGAGTGCGGCGGCAAGGTGGTGACGGCCCGCGCCTTCGGGGCGGCGATCCACGGGGGCACCGGCGACGGTATCGCCGCCGGCGAGTTCCTCTCCGCCCGCGACGCCGACGGGCACGGCAGCCATGTGGCGGCAACCGCCGCAGGCAACGGCGACATGGAGGCGTCGGTGCTCGGTGCGGCCCGGGGCACGGTGTCGGGCATCGCCCCCAGGGCACGCCTCGCCGTGTACAAGGCGTGCTGGGCGACAACCGCCGGGGAGAGCAGGTGCTCGAGCGCAGACCTGGTTGCCGCCATCGATCAGGCCGTCGCCGACGGGGTCGACGTGATCAACTATTCGGTCGGCTCCGGCTCGACCGCCTTCGGAGCCGACGAGCTCGCCTTTCTCTTCGCCGCCGCCGCCGGCGTGCTGGTGGCGACCCCGGCGGGGAACGGCGGCCCGGGAGCAGGCACCATCTCCTCCCCCGCCACCGCCCCCTGGGTGACGGCGGTGGGTGCGGCCACTCACGACCGCACCTTCCAGGCCCTGGTCACCCTCGGGGACGGGACCGTGCTCGACGGCGTCAGCGTCACCGGTGGCACCGATGCCAGGCCGCTGATCTCGGGTGAGCAGGCGGGGAACGCCCTGTGTGACCCGGCGCTCACTTTCACCGAGGACATCACCAGGGCGATCGTGGTATGCGAACGGGGCGGTGTGTCCCGCGTGGCCAAGGGCCAGGCGGTGAACGAGCAGGGCGGTTCGGGGATGATCCTGGTCAACACCCTGTCCGACGAGTCGCTCGACACCGACAACCACTACCGCCCCACGGTGCATCTCCCCGCATCCGCCGCCGCCACCATCGATGCCTACCTGGAGGCGGCCGGCCCCGAGGCGACCGCCATCCTCAGCGGGGGGGTGCCGGCCGCGGGCGACGGAGGGGTGGTGGCGGCATTCTCGGGACGGGGGCCCAACCCACTCAGCCCGGACATCCTCAAGCCCGATCTGGTCGCACCGGGGGTCGACATCCTCGCCGCCACCAGCCCCGATCAGCTTCTCGGTGTGCCCGAACAGACGTTCCGGGCGCTCAGCGGCACCTCGATGGCCGGCGCTCACGTCGCCGGGGTGTTCGCCCTGCTCGCCCAGGCCCATCCGGACTGGTCGCCGGCGATGGCCAAGTCGGCGCTGGTCACCTCTACCAGACGGGACGTGTACGCCGAGGACGGCGAGACACCTGCCGAGGCCTTCACCATGGGTGCCGGCTACCTGTGGCCCGGCCCCAAGGTGTACCAGAGGGGAAGCGCCTTCAACCCCGGGCTGGTGTACGACGCGGGGATCCTCGACTACACCGCCTTCGCCTGCGGGGTCGGGCTCGGCTCGCTGTGGGTGTCCGGCACCTGCGCCGGTCTCACCGATCTCGGGTACTCCACCGATCCCAGCGACCTCAACCAGCCTTCGATCGCCGTCGCCGACGTCGCCCGCACCCAGACCGTCACCAGGACGGTTACCTCGGTGGCGGACAAGACCCGGGTGTTCACCGTCGAGGTCCGCCAGCCCCCGGGGTTCACCGTCGAGGTGAGCCCGACCACCCTGGCCCTGGCGCCGGGCGAGTCGGCGTCGTTCACGGTGACGATCACCCGTGACCAGGCCGACCTGGCGGCGTGGCGCTTCGGCAGCCTGACCTGGGCCACGGACGGCTACCAGGTGACCAGCCCGATCGCGGTGCGTGCCGTCGCCTTCTCCGCCGCCGAGGTGGCTGCCGGTGCCGGGGTCTCGGGTGGGGCCGGGTTCCCCGTCGGGTTCGGGTACACCGGCGAGTACCGGGCGGAGCCGGCCGGTCTGGTGGCACCGGAGATCACCGAAGCGTCGGTGGAGGCCGACCCGTCCCACGACGTCAACACCGCCCTCGGCTCCGGGATCGGCGTGTCGCTACACACCATCGAGGTCACCGACGACACCCGGCTGGTCAGGGTCGCCCTCACCGCCGAGGCCGGTGACCTCGACCTGTACGTGTTCGGGCCCGACGACGGCTTCATCGCCGGGGGCGGCTCGGCCCTATCCTCCGAGCAGATCGACTTCGTACCGGCTGGGGCGGGCACGTACACGGTGGCCGTGCACGGCTTCTCCACCGGCGGCGACTACTCGCTGTCGACCTGGCAGGTGGTCGAAGACGAGGCGACGGACCCGAGCGACGACTCCGATGTGGACGAGACCGACACCGACGCCGCCGAGGCGGGTGTGCTCGAGGTCATCGATGCCCCGGAGAGCGCGGTCACCGGCGCCCCCGCCGAGGTCGTGGTGACCTGGTCGGGGCTCGAGCCGGACACCCGGTACCTGGGTGTGGTCGAACACCTCGGCCCCGATGGGACGCTCGGCCGGACGGTGGTGACCGTCGACACCGGGGCTTCTGCGGCGACGGTGCCGCCGACCGAGCAGGCCGCCGGCACCGGGCACCCCGTCCGCTGATGTTGAACCTGAGGTTCCAGGGTGTCGCCACGACACGCGATCCGCTCATGTTGGGGCAAGCCGCCGAACCTAAGGTTCTGCGTACCCCTGGCGAGTACCAATCCGCTGAAGTTCGAGACCGACGCGATCCGCTGAGCAGCCCGCTGAGCAGCCCGGTCAGCCCGCCCGCCGCCGCTTGCCCACCTGGGCGACGACGACCCTGAAGTCACCAAGCCCGCGCGGATGCAGCAGCGTCCCGGCGTCGGTGTGCTCCGCCCTGGTCCTGAGCCGCTCCATCGGGTCCCCGTCGACCGCCAGCGCCCGCTCCTCATCCACCAGCCGGGCGATCACCTCCCCCAGCCCCCACCGCTCCAGGAACTCGGCCTGGGTCAACAGATCGACATCGGCGTAGGCCCGTTCCGCTGCGGCCACCACCGCGGAGAAGTTCACGTCCATCGTGATGTCGGTGGCGCCCGGCTCTGCCAGCGGGTCCGGACCGAGATGATGCCCGTGGTAGGTGCGGATGGTGCCCTCGCCCCGGCGCGGGGCGAGCTCCTCGGCGGTCCCCCCGTAGTCGAACACCACCACGGTGCCGTTGCCGATCCGGCGCAGGGTGGTGGTCACCCACCCGCCCGCTTCGAGCTGAACCTCGACGATGCCGCCATCGGCGACCGGCCCGGAGAAGCGGTCGGCCCAGGTGACCACCTCGGGTCTGGGATGGGCTCCCACCGGGGCGAGGACGCCGTCGACGACGCCGACATGCCGCTCCTCCCACCCGGTGCCCGACCGGACGGCGAGGGCGGCGGGCAGGTTGTCGAGCAGCTCGTTGGCGATGACCACGCCGCCGGAGGTCAGCGGGACGTCATCGAACCTGTGGTGGACGGTTAGCCCGGCGACGGTCCCGAGGGATGACCGCGCCGCCGGGGACACCTCGACGGCGTGGGCGTCCACCGTGTCGCCCAGCTCGGCCAGCAGCGGCCCGAGCAACGAGCCGGACCCGGCCCCCACCTCGACCACGGTCGTCCGGTGCGCCCGGGGATGGCGGTTGGCGGCCACGAAGCGGGCCAGGATCCGCCCGAACCACGGGCTCACCTCGGGCGAGGTGAGGAAGTCACCGGACGCGGCCGAGCGCAGCGACCCGGTGGCGAAGTAGCCGTGCCCGGGGTCGTACAGACACATCCGCATGAACTCGTCGAAGGGGATCGGCCCGGTGGCGGCGATCCGGGTGGCCAGGATGTCGGCGAGCGGGGTGCTCACGGGAGGCGGTGGAGCCGACCCGGGTCAGGGGCCGGCGGCGAGCGAGCTCGCCAGCTCGCCGATGGTGGCCGCCACCGGCGGGTAGAAGCCGATCACCAGCACCCCGACGGCGGTGAGGATGAGGGCGAACCGCAGCGACGGGACGACCTGGCTGGCCATGCCCTTGAGTCGGGCGGCCGGGATCCAGGTCGGCACCGGGTCGAACCAGGCGGCCTTGATCACCCTGGCGTAGTAGTAGAAGGCGACCACCGAGTTGACGGCGGCGATCACCGCCAGGGCCACCCCCCAGCCGGTCTCGATGCCGAGCACCGACGAGAACATCACCAGCTTGGCGAACCAACCGGCGATGGGGGGGATGCCGGCGAGCGAGGCGAAGAACAGGGCGAGGAGACCGGCCAGCCCGGGGGCATAGGTCGACAGCCCGGCCCAGTCGGCGATGGCGGTGCTCTTGATGCGGTTGGCGCCTGCGATGACCACGGCGAAAGCGCCGAGGTTCATCACGGCGTAGATCACCAGGTAGGTGATGGTGGCGAAGAAGGCGGTCTGGAGCTCGTCTGCGGTGGCGTTGGCGGCGGCGGCGGCACCGAAGGGAACGAGGATGAACCCGCCCTGGGCGATCGAGGAGAAGCCGAGCAGCCGGACGATGTCGTCCTGCCGCACCGCGATCAGGTTGCCCACCGTCATCGAGAGCGCCGCCAGGATCCACAGCAGCGGGCCCCACACCGAGCGCAACTCGGCGAAGGCCAGGTAGCACACCGAGAGCAGCCCGACGAAGCCGGCCGTCTTGGACACCACGGACAGGTAGGCGGTGACCGGGATGGGGGCGCCCTGATAGGTGTCGGGGGTCCAGAAGTGGAACGGGACCGCAGACACCTTGAAGGCGAACCCGAGCAGGGTCAGGATCACGCCGACGGTGAGCAGCGGCGAGGTCGGCAGGGTGGCGGTCGCCTCCCTGATCCCGTCGAAGGTGAGCTGACCGGTGTAGCCGTATACCAGCGACATCCCGAACAGCAGGATCGAGGCGGAGAGCACCCCGACGATGAAGAACTTGAGCGCCGCCTCGTTGGAACGGGCGTCGCCCTTGCGCCACCCCGCCATGAGGAAGGTGGGCCCGGTGACCAGCTCGAGCCCGACGAAGATGGTGACCAGATCACGGCTCGACGCCATCACCAGAGCCCCCAGCGCCGAGCACAGCATCAGGAAGTAGAACTCGCCCTGCCAGAAGCGCTCCTCCTCGAGATACCCCACCGACAGGAGGATGGCGATGAAGGTCGCCGCCAGGAACACCCCCTTGAGCACGATGGCGAAGGTGTCGAAGACGTACGAGCCACCGAACAGCACCCGGTCGCCGGTGTCGGCGCAGAAGCCCAGCGAATCGCAGAAGCCGAGGGTGAGCACAGGGACGAAGGCGGCGAACAGCCCGACCAGCCCGATCGTCGCCGTCCAGTACTTGGGCACATCGAGCAGGTCGACCACCAGCACCACCACCACGGTGACGGCGAGGATGATCTCCGGGAGGAGAGCGTGGTAGTCGAGCGGCGGCACCGGTTCAGCCTCCGAACACGGTCTGGACGAGGGCGGTCACGGCGTCGTTGGTGGCGCCGAACACGATGCGGGGGAACACCCCGACCACCAGGATGGTGATCACCAGCGGAACCCAGGCCGCCATCTCCCAGCGGTCCACGTCGTGGAAGTGGTGACCCTCCCACTCCACCTTGGGCTCGCCGAAGTTCACCTTCTGCAGCATCCACAGGAAGTAGCCGGCGGTGAGCACGGTGCCGATCGCAGCCGCCACCATCAGGGTGCGGAACAGGCCGGTGCTCAGACCTTCGAGCGGGTTGAACGACGCCAGCATCGCCATGAACTCGCCCCAGAACCCGGCCAGCCCGGGCAGCCCGAGCGAGGCCATGACGGTGAAGGCGAGGATGGCGGCCATGATCGGCATCTGTTTCTGATTGCCGCCCAGCCGGGCCATCTCCCTGGTGTGGAACCGGTGCGACATCGACCCGGCGAGGAAGAACAGCAGACCGGTGATGATCCCGTGGGCCACCATCCCGATGATGGCGGCGTTGATGCCGATGTCGGTGAGGGTGGCGATTCCGAGCATGACGAAGCCCATGTGCCCCACGGAGGAGAAGGCGATGAGTCGTTTCATGTCGGTCTGGGCGAGACACGCCAACGAGGCGTAGATGATCCCGACCACGGCCAGGATGCCGATGACCGGCGCCCAGTTCTGTGCCTCCTCGGGGAGGATCGGCAGCGAGATCCGGATAAAGCCGTAGGTGCCCAGCTTCAGCAGGATGGCGGCGAGGAGCACCGACCCCACCGTTGGGGCGGCGGTGTGGGCGTCGGGCAGCCAGGTGTGCAGCGGGAACATCGGGACCTTGACCGCGAACCCGATGAACAGGGCGCCGAACACCCAGAAGGCGAAGGTGCCGGTGAACAGGTCGCCCCGGGCGGCCAGCTCCACCATGTCGAAGGTGCGCTCCGCTCCCCCGTCACCGGACCGGAAGAACAGCGCCAGGAATCCGAGCAGCATCAGCGCCGAGCCGAAGAAGGTGAACAGGAAGAACTTGATCGAGGCGTAGAGCCGCATCTCGGTCACCCGGTTGAACACCGGGATGGTCACCTCGTTGCGGTCGCCCCAGATGCCGATCATGAAGTACATCGGGAGCAGCACGATCTCGAAGAACACGAAGAACAGGATCAGGTCGAGGGCGACGAACGTCCCGATCATCCCGGTCTCCAGCGCCAGGATCAGGATGAGGAACGCCTTGGGGTTGTGCGGGTCGGGCCAGTGCTCCCACGAGTACACGATGCAGAGCAGGGTGACGAAGGTGGTCAGCACCACCAGCGGCAGGCTGATCCCGTCCACCCCGATGTGGTAGTTGGAGTTGACCGCGCCGATCCATTCCAGGTCGGTGCCGAACTGGAAGGTCTGGGCGTTGCCGAAGTCGAAGGCGAAGACGAGCACCACCGACAGCACCAGCGCCGCCGCCGCGGACACCAGCGCCGTCATCTTCTGCAGCTGCTCGTTGGCCTTCGGGATGGCCAGCAGCACACCCGCCCCGATCAGGGGAAGGAACACCACGAGGCTGAGGCCCCATCCGTTCTCCAACATCGGTCCTCCTATAGAAAGATGACGAAACCCGCCACCAGGGCCACCGCCCCTGCGATCATCCCGACGGCGTACTGCTGAATCCGTCCCGATTGAGACCTGCGCAACACGCTGCCGGCGGCCCCGGTGGCGGCGCCGGCGGCGTTGATCGCCCCGTCCACGCCCTGCTGGTCGAAGGCGTACACCAGCTTCCCGATGCCCCTGGCGGCGAATCCGGCGCCGTTGATGACGAAGTCGATCACGTGCCCGTTGAACCAGTCGACCGCCCGAGCGATCGGGCCCCGAACCGGCTTGATGATCCCCTCCATGTAGAAGTCGTCGATGCCGTACTTGGCGGAGAGCAGCGGGTACAGAACCGGGATGCTGAAGGTGTCGCGGGCCTCCTGCGTGTCCTGGTCCGGCCCCCAGATGCGGTAGCCGAGGGCGATCCCGGCGGCGGCGGCGGCAAGACCGAGCACCATGGCCAGGTAGTCGAAGCTCTCGGCGTGATGGTCGGCCACCAGGTGGAACCGGGCCCCGACCACGTCGGTGAAGGTCGAGGTGATGCCCGGAATATTGATCCAGCCGGCCACGATCGAGAAGACCCCGAGCGCCGCCAGCGGCACCCACATGACCCGGGGCGACTCGTGGGGATGGCCGTGGCCCTTGTAGCTACCGTAGAACGTGAGGAACACGGTGCGGGCCATGTAGAAGGCGGTGACGAAGGCGCCGGCGATGGCCAGCACCAGCACCACGTTGGCCAGCGCGGCGCCGCCCTGGGCACCCGTGAACCCGGAGTCCCCCGACCCGGCGAAGCGGAGCGAGGCGAGGATCTCGTCCTTGGAGAAGAATCCGGCCAGGGGCAGGATCCCGGCCAGGGCGAGAGAGCCGACCACGAAGGTGCGGAACGTCCACGGCATGTCCTTGCGCAGCCCACCCATGTCCGTCATCTCGTTGGAGCGGACGGCATGGATCACCGACCCGGCCCCGAGGAAGAGCAGCGCCTTGAAGAAGGCGTGGGTGAACAGGTGGAACAGCCCGGCGGTGTATGCCCCCGCCCCCATCGCCGCCGTCATGTAGCCGAGCTGGGACAGGGTGGAGTAGGCCAACACCCTCTTGATGTCGTTCTGCACCAGGGCGATGAGCCCGGTGAGGAACAGGGTGAGGGCTCCGATCACGATGATGACGCTGCGCACCTCGTCGGCGAACCCCTCGGTGAGGTACAGCGGGTACACCCGGCCCACCAGGTAGACCCCGGCGGTGACCATGGTGGCGGCGTGCATCAACGCAGACACCGGGGTCGGCCCGGCCATGGCGTCGGGCAGCCATACGTGCAGAGGGAACTGGGCCGACTTGCCCATGGCTCCGATGAACAGCGCTATCCCGGCCCAGAAGGCGTACCGGGCCAGGGTCGGGGCTCCGCTCTCCACCCCGTCGAGGACATCGCTGAACCGGAACGACCCCACGGAGACGGCGACGATGATCGCCCCGATGAACAGCCCGACGTCCCCGACCTTGTTGGTGAGGAACGCCTTGATCGCCGCCGACGAGTTCTCGTGATCCTCCCAGTAATGCCCAATGAGCAGCCACGAGGCCACTCCCACCAGCTCCCAGCCGACGATGAGTTGGATCAGGTTGGGGGCCGACACCAGCACCAGCATGCCGCCGGCGAACAGGATGAACGAGGCGAAGAACCAGGTGTACCGGATGTCGCCCTCCATGTAGCCCTTGGCGTACAGGAAGACGAGGAAACCGACCACCCCGATGATGAAGTACATCATGATCGACAGCCCGTCGACGTTCCAGCCCCACTCGATGGGGAACGACCCGATGCGGGCGACCTCGATCGATCCCTCGTAGCCGATGGGGTTGGCGATGTGGCTGAGCAGCAGCACGGTGCCGTACACCGCCTCGAACCCCATGACGGCGATGGCCACGTCCCATCCCTTGTAGGGGAACCGCTTGCCGAACAGGGCGATGACCCAGGCGGCCACCATCGGCACCACCGGGATCAGCCAGGCGGCGGAGGCGAGCAGCCCCCCCGATGACAGCTCGGCGGCATGAGCCTCCTCGGCGGCCAGGATCACCGGGGCGAGCCGAGCGATCACAGCTTGAGCAGCTCCAGGTCGTCGACGTTGGAGGTGCGCCGGTTACGGAAGATCAGGAGCACGATGGCCAGCCCGATGCCGACCTCGGCGGCGCCGATGGCGATGGTGAACAGGGCGAACACCTGGCCGCCGGCGAGCTGGTCGGCGACGTGGCGGTCGAAGGCCACCAGGTTGATGGTGACCGCGGCCAGCATCACCTCGACCGACAGCAGCACCAGCACCGCGTTGCGTCTGGTGAGCAGCCCGTACACCCCGATCGAGAACAGAGCGGCGCCGAGCAGGATGAACTGGGTGATGGTCACAGCCCGCCTCCCTCGCCACTCCCCGGATCGCGCCTGGCCAGCACGATGCCGCCGATCAGCGCCGCCAGCAGCAGCACCGAGATCGCCTCGAAGGGGATGACGAACCGGGTGAACAGCACGGCGCCCAGATCGCCGGTGCGGGTGGCGTCCGCCGGCTCGGTGAGTGGCTGGGCGGAGAAGGCGTCGATGACGGCGAAGCCGATGAGGGCGAACAGGGCGAAGGAGACGGCGGCGGCGGCGATCTTGACGTTGCGGGGATGGCTCAGGGTGACCTCGCGTCCCATCGGCGCCCTGGTGATCATGATCCCGAACAGGAACAGCACGACCACGGCCCCGATGGAGATCAGCACCACGGTCCAGCCGACGAACTCGGCGCCGAGCAGGATCAGCATGGCAGCCGACGCCGCCAGCGTTCCCACCAGGTACAGGGCGGCGTGGACCACGTTGGTGGTGGTCACCAGCTTCACCGCCGCCGCCAGCATGGGCAGGGCGATGACGAGGAACACCCAGTTCTCCGAGGTCGACAGCCAGTCGTCGAAGCTCATGAGCTCTCCAGCGGCGGGGGCGGGGGCACGGTGGCCAGCCACTCGGTCAGCCGCTCCTTGTCGTGGAGCATGTCGCTGATCGAGAACTCGCTGTACTCGTAGTCGGGGCTCCAGAACAGGGCGTCGAACGGGCACACCTCGACGCAGATCCCGCAGTACATGCACAGGGCGTAGTCGATGTCGAAGCGGTCGAGGGTCGACCTGGTGCGTACCCGTCCCCCCTCCTTGTCCGGGGGGATCTCCTGCTTGTGGCCCTCGATGTAGATGCACCAGTCGGGGCATTCCCGGGCGCACAGCATGCACACCGTGCACGCCTCGACGTCGAGGGCGATGACCCCGCGGGCCCGGGGCACCGGGGTCTCCTTCTCCTTCGGGTAGTTCACCGTCACCGGCTTGGTGACCATCGCCTTGAAGGTGACCTTCATCCCCTTGAGCAGGCCCCACAGCGGCAGCTTGGAGATGTTCTTGTCGATCAGCGCCATCAGAGCACCACCTTGGCGATCCCGGTGAGGACGATGTTGACCAGCGCGGCCGGGATCAGCCACCGCCAGGCCAACGACTGGAGCTGATCCTCGCGCAGCCGGGGCCAGGTCCACCGAAACCAGATGAACACGAAGCAGATGATGGCGACCTTGGCCACCAGGACCAAGGGGCCGACCACGTTGAGCATGTCGGGGTCCACCCCGGGCACCCAGTAACCGCCCAGGAACAGGGTGGACACGATGGCCGCCATCGACACCATCCCGGCGTACTCACCGAGGAAGAACATCGTGAACCGGAGCCCCGAGTATTCGGTGAGGTAGCCCATGGTCAGCTCGGACTCGGCGATGGGCATGTCGAACGGGATCCGGCTCAGCTCGGCGAGACCGGCCACCACGAAGATGGCGAAGCCGATGACCTGGCCCTTGAGCAGGAAGGGGAGGGCGACGTCGAAGCCGCCGATGCTGAACACGGTCTCGGTCTGGGCGGCGACGATCCCCTGCAGCGACATGGTGCCCGCCTGGACCGCAACCGCCACCGCGGCCAACACCAGCGGGAGCTCGTATGCGATGAGCTGGGCGGCGGCGCGCAACCCTCCGATCATCGAGTACTTGTTGCCCGACGACCAGCCGGCCATCAGCACCCCCAAGGTGGTGAGCGACGACACCGCCAGCAGGTAGAACAGCCCGAGGTCGAGGTCCTCGGCGATGAGGTCGGGGCCGAAGGGGACGATGACGAAGGTGGCCAGGGTGCCCATCATCACGACGTAGGGGGCGAGACGGAAGACGGCGTCGTCGGCGGCGGCCGGGACCAGGTCCTCCTTCTGCATGAACTTGAGCCCGTCGGCCAGCGGCTGGGCCCAGCCGAAGCGGCCCCCGGCGAAGTAGGGGCCGATCCGGCTCTGCATGTGCGCCGAGATCTTGAGCTCGCCGTAGATGACCACCAGGGCGCCGGGGAGCATCACGGCGAGGATGAGGGCGATCTTCACCAGCAGCTCGAGCCAGAAGTTCATCGGTCGACATCCCCGAGGACGAAGTCGAGGCTGCCCATGATGGCGACCAGGTCCGGCACCAGGGCACCCTCCAGGATCCAGGGCAGGATCGACAGGTTGGAGAACGAGGCCGAGCGGATCTTCACCCGATAGGGGATCTTCCCCCCCTGCGACACCACGTAGTAGCCCATCTCCCCCTTGGGGTTCTCCGCCCTGACGTAGGTGGTCCCGGTCGGGACCTTGAGAATGCGGGGGACCTTGGCCTGGAGCGGGCCCGAGGGCAGCCCGTCGATGGCCTGCTGGATGATGCGGGCCGCCTGCCGGATCTCCTCGAGCCGCACCATGTAGCGGTCGTAGCAGTCGCCGTTGCGGCCCAGCGGCACCTCGAAGTCCATGGAGGAGTAGGGGAGGACGTCCTCGTGCTTGCGGAGGTCGAAGTCGACCCCCGAGGCCCGCAGGTTGCCTCCGGACAGCCCGTACTTGAGGGCGATGTCCGCAGGGATGACCCCGACGCCGACGGTGCGGGCGTGGATCACCTCGTTGCCGGTGACCAGGTCGTCGATGTCGACACAGACGTCGATCACCTTGTCCATGGCGTCCCTGGTCTCCTGCAGGAAGCCCTTGGGCAGGTCCTGGGAGACCTTCTTCTGGTCGGTCCCTCCCCCGGCCACCGGCTTGACCCCGCCGACCCGGTTGAAGTTGGGGTGGAAGCGCCCGCCGGTGACGCTCTCGATCAACTCGAGCACCCGCTCCCGCTCGCGCAGGGAGTGCATCAGCGGCGTGGTCGCCCCCAGCTCGAGCGGGTACGAGGACATGAAGACGAGGTGCGAGGCGATGCGGGCCAGCTCGGTGAGGATCATCCGGATGTACTGGGCCCTAGGTGGCGGCTCGATCCCGGCCAGCTCCTCCACGGCACGGATGAACGGGATCTCGTTGGCAAATCCGGACACCCAGTCGATCCGGTTGACCAGGGCGGTGATCTGGGCGTAGGTCCTGACCTCGCTCAGCTTCTCGTAGCCGCGGTGCATGTACCCGATCACCGGTTCCACCGACTCGACCCGCTCGCCGTCGACCTTGGCCACCAGCCGGAGCACGCCGTGCGTCGACGGGTGCTGGGGCCCGATGTTGAGCGTCATGTCCGGGGTCTCCAGCTCGACGGACACCGCCGCCTCGGAGATGTGCATGGCGGTGCGGGGATCGAGCGTGGTCATGCCTCGTCGTCCTCACCCTCGGTGCCGTCGCCCTCGGTGTCGGCTTCACCGGCCTCGACGTTGGCGGTGCCCGGCATGCCCTCGACATCGACGGTGCCGGGCCACGGCTTCACCTCGCGGCTGAGCAACGGGTAGCTCTTGCGCAGCGGGTGACCCTCGAACCGGTCGGGCAGGTAGAGGTGCTTCTTGTTGGGGTTCCCCCTGAAGTCGAGCCCGAACATCTCGGCGGCTTCACGTTCGTGCCACCCGGCGCCGGGGAGCAGGTCGACGATGGAGGGCATCCACGGGTCGTCCTTGGGCACGTCGGTCATCACGATCGCCCCCGAGGCATCCGTGACGGACGACAGCCGGCACAGCACCTCGTAACGCTCCTCCAGCTCCTCGGCTCCCTCGGCGGGCTCGCCGACGGCAACCTCCCGGGCCCAGTCCACCGCGGAGAGCCAGGAGAAGAACGGGAGCCGCCCCGAGGCGGCGGCGACGGCGCCGTGCCAGCGGTCACGGTCGACCTTGACCCGCACGGTGCCGTGATCGGCGTCCCATCCGGTGGCTCCCAGGGCTTCGGCCAGCTCGGCGGCGAACCGGGCCAGCTCATCGGCGGCGGCCTCATCGGCGGCGGCCTCATCGGCGGCGGCCTCCTCGACGGCAGCCCCTTCGGCGGCGGCCTCGGCCGCTTCCTCGGCGGGTTCCTGGCCCTCGGCGGGTTCCTCCCCGGCAGGCTGGTCCTCGGCAGGCTCCTCGTCGGGCTGCTCCTCGTCGGGCTGCTCCTCGTCGGGCTGCTCCTCGGCAGGCTCCTCGCCGGCCCGCTCCTCGTCGGGCTGCTCCTCGGCGGGCTGGTCCTCGGTGGGGGCGGTTTCTTCGGTGACCTCGGGCTCTGCCGCCGTCTCGGCCCCGTTGTCCGCATCGGCGGGGGCGCCCGACTCGCCAGACACCGGTTCTTCGACCACGGCTTCCCCACCGTTGGTGGGATCAGACGGGCTGGTGGTCACGCCGGTTCCATTTCTCGCGCACGTCCTCGTTGCCGATCATCTGCTGCAGCAGGACGATCCCCTCCATCAGCGCCTCGGGCCGTGGTGGGCAACCGGGGACGTACACGTCAACCGGGATGACCTGGTCGACGCCCTTGGTCACCGAGTACGAGTCCCAGTAGGGACCGCCGCAGTTGGAGCACGACCCCATCGAGATCACATACTTGGGTTCCGGCATCTGGTCGTAGAGGCGACGCACCGCCGGGGCCATCTTGTCGGTGACGGTGCCGGCCACGATCATCAGATCGGACTGTCGGGGCGACGCCGGCAGCGGGATGATCCCGAACCGCATGAAGTCGTAGCGGGGGCTGGAGGCTGCCATCACCTCGATGGCGCAGCAGGCCAGCCCGAACTGGAAGTACCACAGCGAGTACTTGCGCGACCAGTTGAGCAGCCAGGACACCGGCTTGGGCGCCCCGAACTTCTCGATCACTCCCACCGCAGGACCCCCTTGCGGATGGCGTAGACCAACCCGAGCACCAGGACGCCGATGAAGATCACCATCTCCACCAGGACCAGGGCGCCGATCCCGGCGGCTGCGAAGTCCTCGAGCCTGACCGCCCACGGGAAGATGAACACCGCTTCGATGTCGAAGATCAGGAAGAGCAGGGCGAAGATGAAGTACCGGATCTGGGTCTGGGACCAGGTGCTGGCGACGGCGTCGATCCCGCACTCGTAGGTCTCCGACTTGACCTTCTCGGGCTTGTCAGGCCGAAGCAGCTTGGAGGCGGCCATGCCGCCGAGCACCAACAGCGCCCCCAGGGCGAGGAACGCGGCCACGGTGATGTACTCACCGAGGTACTGCTCCAACACGTCTTTCGGACCTCGCAGGTCGGGGGCGGTGTCGTTTCCAGGGCCTGTCTCCGTCGGCGAGTATAGGTTGGGGTCCTAGGGCGCCAAAGTTCCCGGAGACGGCGGGGATACGGCTACGGTCGCGGCGGTGACCGCCGATCCCCGCACCGCTCCGACGCCGTCCGCAACGGTTTCGGGGGACGCCGTTACCGGGCCACCGGACTACGGCGGCGGATCGCTGGTCAACCTGGTGGCCGAGCTGGAGCACCGGCTCACCGGGTCGGCTCCGTCTCCACGGCTCCACCACCGGCTCGGCGTTCTGATCCCCGATGCGCCGAGCTTTCTCCTGGTGGTGTGCGACGGGTTGGGAGCGGCACAGCTCGAGCATCCCGCCGCGGTGTCGCTTCGACGGTCGATGACCGCCGCCATCGACGCCGCCTTCCCCACCACCACGACGGTCAACCTTGCCACCATCGCCACCGGTCTGCCCCCTTCCGGCCATGGGATTCTCGGCTACCAGCTCTACCTGCCCGACCTCGACGCCGTGGCCAACACCATCAAGTGGACCACGCTGTGGGGCGTCCCCCTCGAGATCGACACCGCCGCCATGCTCCCCTCCCCCAACCTGTGGGAGCGTCTCGGAGCCGCCGGGGTGGAGGCGATCACGGTGCAGCCCGCCAACTTCGCCGGGTCGCCGCTGTCGAACCTGGTGTACCGGGGTTGTCGGTTCGAGCCGGTCCACACCATGGGGGAGCTGGTGGAGGCGGCGGTCGACCTCGCCGCCGTTCCGGGGCGTCTGGTGCTGGCCTACCTGCCCCAGGTCGACTTCTCCGCCCACGTCCACGGCCAGGACTCCCCCGAGTACGCCGCCGCCCTGTCGCTGGTCGACACCGTATGGAGCCGGATGGCGCGGCGGCTTCCCGGCGGGGTCGCCATGGTCGGGACCGCCGACCACGGCCACGTCGACTTCCCCACCGACCGCCAGATCCGGATCGCCAAACCGCACCACGAGGGCAGGGTGTTCTCCGGCGATTCCCGGGTGATGTTCGTCAACGGCGACGGCGCCGCCCTGGCCGACGACCTGCCGGCGACCTGGGTCCCCGCCGCCGAGATGGAGGGCTGGTGGGGGCCGGGACCGCACCACCCGGAGTTCGCCGGCCGCCGCCCGGACGGGGTGCTGGTCGCCGACGACGGCTTCATGGTCCTGCACCGCTTCAGCGACCAGCGGCTGATCGGCAACCACGGCGGTCTCACCGCCGCCGAGCGCCGCATCCCCCTGCTGATCGAAGGGCGGGCCCGACCGTAGCGGCACGTCCCCGGGCGTCTCCGGGCGGCGTTGACGATGGTCTTCTGTCAGAGCGGTGGCGCGTGGGCCAAGCATCATCATTGGTGGTGACCGCACCGGTCACACGTCCCCAGGGGGCCATCGCCCGGTGAACAACCGGCCAGGGGTGTACCATTCGCTAGCCAGGATCGTATCCACCGGGTCGACCAGAGGGGGTGGAAGATGTCGGCATCCGAGCCCACCACACACACCCCCCGCCGGGCGTCTCACGCCGGGAGCGAGCGCGAGCGCGGCGCCACCCTGGTGGAGATGGCCCTCGTGCTCCCGTTGTTCTTCGTTCTCGTGTTCGGGATCATCGAATTCGGCTGGTACTTCGCCCAGGTCAACGAGGTCCGGTACGCCGCCCGCGAGGCGGCCAGGGTCGCCGGGGTCGACGGCGACCTGGACGATGTCCACCAGGCGGTGTGCGGCAATCTGAACCTGGTCAATGGTGGCGCCGAGTACACCATCCGGGCATCGACCTCCGAGACGGGTGGCAACGGCGAGGTCAACGTCACGGCTGTCTATGAACCGCTCACCGGCTTCCTGAGCCTGCCGGTGCTCCCCGACTTCCGCTCACAGCACAGCTTCTTCGTGGAACCGGAGAAGCTTCCGGATCTGGCGACGGGCCAGCCATGCTGAAGCGCGGCAGGGAGGACGGAGTTGCCGCCGTGGAGATGGCGATGGCCGCCCTGCTCCTCGTCACCTTGGTGCTCGGCATCGTCGAGGCTTCGTGGGCGCTCGCTCAGCAGAGTGCGGTGCGAGGCGTGGCACGGGAGGGTGCCCGGACGTCGGCGGCCGGTGTGAGCTTCGACTGCACCGGGACCGATATCGCCGGGGGCGCCTCCTGCTCGGTGTCGCTTGACGGCAGCGAATGCCAGGGAACCCATGGGACGTTCACGGTGGCCGCACCCTATACCCCGCTCACCGAGTTCTTCGGGGCGTTCAATGGACTGACCATCGACTCGCAGGTCGAGTTCGTCGTCCTCACCGACGAGGGTTCCGGATGTTGAGAGGATGCACCCGGAGGAGCGAGGGCGGCGCCGTGCTGGTGATGACCGCCATGCTCCTCTTGGTGTTGATGGGGTTCGCCGCCATCGCCGTCGACGCCGCCATCGCCTGGTCCGACAAGCGCCGGGTGGGGACCGCCGCCGACATGGCCTCGCTCGGAGCCGCCGAGGCCATCGCCGGCACGTTGCGCAGCGAGGTCGACGGCGTGGTGGCCGGCGTGGCCACCGCCCTGGTGGCCACCAACGCCCCGGGCGCCACCGCAGTCGTGGGGCCGGCCACCGCTCCCGAGTCGGGTGACCCGGCCTGCGCCGACGCCCAGCGGGAGTGCCTCACCAACGTCGCCGTCGAGGTGGACGACAACCCGGACGATGCCTTCGCCCCCGCCATCGGGGCTAGCATCGACTCGGTGGGTGCCGGCGCCGAGGCCCAGATCTACAAGATCGAGTACCCGGCTCTCAAGCTGCTTCCCGTGGGCGTCGAGAACGCCGCCGGCGAATCGCCGTTGCGCTGTGCCCCGGCGCCGTGCGGGGTGTACGAGAAGCCGGAGCCTCCCGATCCACCGCCACCACCCCCACCACCTCCGCCGCCTCCCCCACCACCTCCGCCTGATCCGGAGCCGCCGCCCACCGAGCCGATCGGGTCCGGCGACGTCACCCTGCTCGGTCTGTTCCGGGTCGACACCGGGTGCGCCGACGCTGCCGCCTCCACCATCACCAACCTGGCCGAAGGCGCCGATCACCTGGTGGGGGCCGATCCGGCATCGGGGATCCGCTCCGAGGCGACGGCGTGTGCCGACGGCCACGAGTTGACCATGCCCAACGAGGGGCCGACCATGGGTCCCGATCCGGGCATCGTCGGCGGCGGGATCGACCCGATGGTCCCCGACGATCCGGATGGCGACCACCTGTGGAGCCACCTCACGCCGGCCAACGTGGGGGCGTGCTCCCGGGACGCCTTCAGTCCCGACGTCCTCATGCCGGAACCACCCCCGCCCCCCGACCCCCAGGTGCTCTTCTCGCGGCGGACCGTGCAGATGGAGCTCTGCCTGCGCACGCCTAACCCGATCCTTGCCCTGCCCGCCGGCGACCCGAGGCTGGGTTGGGCGATCGACCTGAGCGGAACGACCTACGAGAGCTTCGTCCCGGTGTGGGTCCATTCGGTGATGACCACCGACGACAACGGCAACCGCGTCATATCCACGACCGGCTCGGAGGGCTATAGCGTGTTCGTGCTCGACGTCGCCTGGCTACCCGCCGATCTCACCGAGATCGATCCCACCGGGCGGCTCAGCTTCAAGCTGGTCGACTGACTCCTTCGACCCGAGCTCGGCGGATCTGCCAACCGGCCATGAGCCAGGCGCCCAGACCCCAGACCAGGGCGACGGTGTAAGCGACGGCGCCCAGCAGCGGTGACACCACCGCCACCGCCGCCCAGATGACGGCGCCGAGGACCAGACCGCCGAACACCCCGCCCCGGCCGGCCAGGAGTCGGCTCCCCACCGCGGTCACCAGCGGCACCGAGCCGAAGGCGACCGCCACCACCAGTGCCAGCAGCACGGCCAGCGCCAGCGGGATTCCCACCAGCGACACCACCAGGGCGGCGAACAGCACGGGGAGCAGCACCAGGGCGGCGAGCCCCACCCCCATGCTGGGCCACGGTCTGGTGGCCGCCACCTCGACGGCGCGTCCGGCGGTGGCGTCGAACAGCCACAGCGCCACGATCCCGCCGACGATGAACCCGAACAGCCCGAACAGGGCGAGCAACCGCATCACCATCGCCACCATGAACGGCGCCCGCACCGGGATGGGCACGACCTGGCCGTCGACCGCGGTGGGGTCGATCGAGGCGTCGCCGCTCGACCGGTAGACCACGTCGCCGCCCACCTCCCCGGCCACGGAGAGTCTCGACACCGCCACGTCGACATCGTGGCCGACGCTCCCGGCAACGGTGGCGGACGAGAACCGGCCCAGGATGTCGCGGCCGACCTCGCCGGTCATCCCCAGCCGCCACGACCAGGCGGCGACGTCGCGGCCCACCTCCCCGGCGAGGTCGAGGCTGAGGGCGGCCACGGTCAGGTCGTCGCCGACCGAGCCGGTGACGATCAGGGAGCGGACCACCCCCCGCAGCGATCCCTCGACCACCCCGCTCACCGTGACCGAACCGTGGCTGAGCACGGTCATGTCGCCGGTGACCCGGCCGCTCAGCTCCACCGACCCGGCGGCGACGACGAGATCACCGTCGATGGTGCCCTCGACCCGCGCCGTGGTGGCGGCGAGGGTGAGGTCCTCGGTGACCACCTCGTCCCGCCCCAGCAGGTAGATGTCGCTGCCGATCACGGAGGCGAGCGCCGCCGCCGGCACCCCCAGCAGGACCAGGGCGATCAGGGCGAGGAGGAGCGGCCGGAGACGGCGCGGTGGCGGGTCAGAGCGGGAGGGCATGGCGGACCAGCTCGAGCAGCGGCCAGGGGATCAACCCCAGCCCGAGCGTGACCGCGGCGGCGGCCCCGAGCGCCACCCGGGAGGCGGCGTCCATTTGGGGGGAGGCCGTCGCCGTGCCCGGGGCCTCCGCCAGCACGGGCTCGGTGAAGTACATCAGCACGATCACCCGCAGGTAGAAGAAGAGCCCGGCCACCGACACCACCATCGCCAGGATGGCCAGCCACAGGTAACCGGCGTCGATCGCCGCCGAGAACACCGACAGCTTCCCGACGAAGCCGGTGGTCAGCGGGAACCCGCCCAGACCGAGCATGAACAACGCGAGCAGGCCGGCCAGCACCGGGGCGCGGGAGGCGAGCCCGTGGTACGACTCGAACGGCGAGCGGTCCGAACGCGGGCCGGAGACCACGGCGACGACGGCGAACGCCCCGACCAGCTGGACGGCGTAGGTGGCCAGGTAGAACCACAGGGCTGGTATCCCCCCGTCACCCGCCACCAGCGCCGTCATGATGAACCCGGAGTGGGCCACCCCCGAGTAGGCCAGCATCCGCTTCAGGTCGGTCTGGGCGATGGCGAGCAGGGTGCCGACGACGATGGAGAGGGTGGCGATGGCGGCGATGGCGGGCGCCCAGTCGTCGATCAGCGCCGGGAACGCCGAGGTGAGGATCCGGGCCAGGGCGGCGAACCCGGCGATCTTCACCCCGGCCGCCATCATCGGCACCGCCGCCGCCGGCGCCCCCTGATAGACGTCGGGCGCCCACTGGTGGAAGGGCGCCGAGGACACCTTGAAGCCGAGCCCGACGATGATCAGCCCGACGGCGATGAGCAGGATCCCAGGCTCCAGCACCACGGTGTTGGCCAGGAACGAGGGGATGCCGCTCACCCCGTAGATCGTGGTCGATCCGGTGGAGGCGAAGGCCAGCGCCACCCCGTACACGAAGATGGCCGAGGCGAACGACCCGAGCAGGAAGTACTTCATCGCCGCCTCGTCCGAGCGGACCTGGTCCCTGGTGAACCCGGCGACGACGTAGAGGCCGATCGAGGCCGTCTCCAGCCCGATGAACAGCAGCACCAGGTTGGACGAGATCGCCATCAGGTGGAGGCCGGCCACGGCGATGAGGAACAGGGCGACGAACTCGGCGCCCCTGGTCTGCAGCGACGAGATCAGCCGCCAGGCGCTGAGCATCGCCAGCCCGGCAACCACGAACAGGGCGATGCCGGCGAAGGCGGAGAAGTGGTCCATCACCACCATCGGGTTGGAGACGGTGGGGACGCCCCGGGTGGTGAAGTTGAGCTGCGGCCCCAACTCGTCGACCCGCAGCCACTGGAGCACCGAGAACCCGAGGCAGAGGGCGATGGCGGCGCCGGAGATCACCGCCCAGATCCGGTGCCCCAGCGACAGGGTGACCTCGGTCATCAGCACCAGCAGCGCCCCCACCAGCAGCACGATCTCGGGGGCGATGGGGAGGAAGGCGATGGTGTCCATCAGCCCTCACCCTCGACGGCGGCGATCTCGACCTGGTCCATGCGTCCGAACTCGGGTACCCGGTGGTCGGTGACGGCCTCGATGCGGTCGAGGATGGCCTCGACCGACGGCTCGATCCGGTCCATCGCCGGCTTGGGATAGACACCCAGGAAGATGATGAGCACGGCCAGCGGTACCAGGATCACCGTCTCCCGCAGATCGAGGTCGGGCAGCCTGCGGTTCTCCGGCCTGTCGATGGCCCCGGTGAACACACGTTCGTACGCCCACAGCAGGTAGATGGCGGCCAGCACCACACCGGCGGTGGCGACGATGGCGTGCACCGGGAAGGTCGGGTAGCTGCCGATGAGCACGTGGAACTCGCCGATGAAGCCGTTGAGCCCGGGCAGCCCCGCCGAGGCGAACGTGGTGAACAGGAAGAACCCGGCCAGCACCGGCATCACCGCGGCGACCCCGCCGTACTCGTCGATCTGCCTGGTATGGGTGCGGTCGTAGAGCATCCCGACGAGCAGGAACAGCGCCCCGGTGGTCAGCCCGTGGTTGACCATCTGGATGACCCCGCCCTGCAGCCCCTGGGTGGTGAGGGCGAAGGTCCCCAGAACGATGAAGCCGAGGTGGCTCACCGACGAGTAGGCCACCAGCCGCTTCAGATCGGGCTGGACGACGGCGACGGCGGCACCGTAGATGATCCCGATGACCGCCAGCGCCACCAGCCAGGGGGCCAGGTCAACGGATGCCTGCGGGAAGAGCGTCAGGTTGAACCGGACGAACCCGTAGGTGCCCAGCTTGAGCAGGACCCCCGCCAGCAGCACCGAGCCGGCGGTGGGCGCCTCGGTGTGGGCGTCGGGCAGCCAGGTGTGGAACGGGAACAACGGAACCTTGATGGCGAAGGCGATCCCGAACCCGAGGAACAGCCAGAACTGCTGGGTCGAGGTCAGCTCGATGTCGAGCAGCTCGACGAAGTCGAAGGTGACCCCGCCGGTCTGGTTCCCGGCGATGATCCCCAGCGAGATGATGGCGATCAGCATCAACGCCGAGCCCAGCGACGTGTACAGGAAGAACTTGACCGCGGCGTACACCCGGTTGCCGCTCCCCCACAGCCCGATCAGCAGGTACATCGGGACCAGGGTCATCTCGAAGAACACGAAGAACAGCACCAGGTCGAGCGCCACGAACACCCCGAGCAGCCCGGTCTCGAGCACCAGCATCGCCACCAGGTAGAGCCGGAGGTTGCTGGTGATCGACTTCGAGGCGAGCAGCGACAGCGGGAAGAGCACGGCGGTGAGCGCCACCAGCAGCAGCGAGATCCCGTCGATCCCCACGTTCCAGGAGATGTCCCACGGCTGGTACCAGAGCACCCGCTCGGTGAACTGGAACCCGGCGTCGCCGGTCTCGAAGACCACCAGCAGGTAGGCGGCGATGGCGACCGGGACCATGGAGACCAGCACCGCCACGGGGAGCAGCAGCTCGGGTCGGCGTCTCGGGAGGAGCAGCAGCACCAACGCCCCCAGCACCGGGACCACCACCAGCAGGGCGAGCACCGGCATCAGCCAGCCCCCCGCACCAGCAGCCACACCACCAGGCCCAGGGTGCCGGCGACGATGCCAAGCACGTAGCTGCGGGCAAACCCGGTCTGGAGGGGACGGAGCAGGGTCGAGAAGACCTGGACCAGGCGGCCGGTCCCGTTGACGGCGCCATCGACCACCTTGGCGTCGGCGGTAAATGCGAGCGCCTCGGCTCCCTTCCTGCCGGGGATCACCAGCGTCTCGCCGTAGAGATCGTCGACCCGGTAGCCCTGCTCGACCAACTCCCAGACGGGACCGGTCTCGTCTGGTCTGGTCTCCCCCAGGTAGCGCCGGGCGGCGTAGGCGATCCCGACGACGCCGGCGGCGACGGAGACGGCGGCGAGCACCCACGGGGTGATCCCCTCGGGTATGTGGGCCTGCTCGACCAGGTCGAACGACGGTTGGAGGAAGTGCTCGAGCACCGGTTTGAAGGGGGTGTTGATCAGCCCGCCCACCAGCGAGAGGCCACCGAGCGCCACCAGCGGGAGGGTCATGGTCACCGGCGACTCGTGCGGGTGGACGCCATCGTCCCAGCGGGGCTGGCCGAAGAAGGTGAGGTAGATCATCCGGCTCATGTAGAAGGCGGTGAGGGCGGCGGTGACCAGCCCGACCGCCCACAGCGCCAGCCACCAGCCACCCCGGCCGAAGAGGACGGCGAGTATCTCGTCCTTCGACCAGAACCCGGCGAAGATCGGGATGCCGGAGATGGCGAGCCAGGCCACCACCATGGTGACGAAGGTGACCGGCATCACCCTGCGCAGCCCGCCCATCCTCGCCATGTCCTGCTCGCCGGCGACGGCGTGGATCACCGAGCCGGCCCCGAGGAAGAGCAGCGCCTTGAAGAAGGCGTGGGTCAACAGGTGGAACACCCCGGCCACGTAGGCGGCGGCGCCCACCGCCATGAACATGTAGCCGAGCTGGCTGATGGTCGAGTAGGCCAGGACCCGTTTGATGTCGCGCTGGGCGATGGCGATGGTGGCGGCCATCAGGGCGGTGGCGGCCCCGACCACGGCCACGATGGCGGCGGACACCGGGGCCAGCTCGAACAGCACCCCGCTGCGGGCGGTCAGGTACACCCCTGCGGTCACCATGGTGGCGGCATGGATCAGGGCCGACACCGGGGTGGGGCCCTCCATGGCGTCGGGCAGCCACACGTGCAGCGGGATCTGCGCCGACTTTCCCGCCGCCCCCACCAAGAGGAGCAGGGTGATGGCGGTGGCCCCGCCGGTGGTGAGCACCTCAGGAGCCCGCTCGAACACCGGGGCGAAGGCGAGGGTGCCGAAGTTGGCGAAGATCAGCATCAGGGCGATGAGGAAGCCGAGGTCGCCGATCCGGTTGACCACGAACGCCTTCTTGCCCGCCGCCGCCGCCACCGGCTTCACGAACCAGAACGAGATCAGCAGGTACGAGCTGAGCCCGACCAGCTCCCACCCCACGAACAGCAGCCCGAAACCGTCTGCCAGTACCAGGATCAGCATCGAGGCGATGAACAGGTTGAGGTAGGTGAAGAACCGCCCGAAGCGCTCCTCGCCGTGCATGTACCCCACCGAGTAGAGGTGGATGAGGAAGCCCACCCCGGTGACGATCAGGGTCATCATGGTCGACAGCGGGTCCCACAGCAGCGAGGCCTCGACCCCGATCGCCGGGATCCAGGTGAAGAGGTGGATGGTGTGGTGGGGCGCCTCGCCGGTGACCACGTCGATCGAGGCCAGGACGGCGACGGCGAAGGCGGCGCCGACCAGCAGGGTGGCGATCCACCCCGCCGCCGGCTCCCCGATCCGCTTCCCGAAGACCTGGAGCAGGGCGTAACCCGCCAGCGGTAGGGCGATCACCAGCCACACGAGGTCGACGGCGGGCTGCATCAGCCCTTCATCTCCGCCAGGGCGTCGACGCTGGCCGTGGATCGGAGCCGGAAGACGGCGACGATGATCGCCAGACCCACGGTCACCTCCGCCGCCGCCACCACCATCACGAACAGCACCGACACCTGGCCCTCGAGCAGGCCGAGGTGGCGCCCGGCGGCGACGAAGGTGAGGTTGACCGAGTTGAGCATCAGCTCGATCGCCATGAACATCACCAGGGCGTTGCGGCGCACCAGGACGCCGACGGCGCCGATGGTGAACAGCACCGCAGCCAGCGCCAGGTACCAGCCGGGGGTGACGATCATTCGTCGCCCTCCTCGACGGCGGGGCGGGGGCGGGTGGTGAACTGGGCGAGGGCGATGGTGCCGACGGCGGCGACGGTGAGCAGCAGGATCGTGGCCTGGAACGGGATCATCCAGGTGCCGAACAGCAGCTCGGAGATGGCTTCGATGGTGCCGTTGGTGTCGCCCCCGCTCTGCGGGCCGACCAGCCAGGCGGCCCTCGCCGCCAGCAGCACGACGACGAGCAGACCCCCGCCGAGGAGCAGCGCCAGCGGCCGCTGCAGGGGGATCCGCTCACCCGGATCCTCGTCGCGGTCGACCCCGATCAACATGATCACGAACAGGAACAGCGTCATCACCGCCCCGGCGTAGATGATCACCTGGACGGCGGCGACGAAGTGGGCGTCGTTGAGCACGTAGAACACCGCCATCGAGAACATGGCGGTGAGCAGCCCCATCGCCGAGTACACCGCGTTGCGGGCCAGGACCATCACCAGACCGCCGGCGACGGCGGCGATGGCGAACACGATGAACACGATGGTCTCGGCGTTCACTCCGCCGGTCCCCCGTCTGGCCCGGCCTCGGCCCGCTGCCCGCGCTCGGGAGGCCGCAGCCCCACCCCGGCGGTCGGGGTCCACCCCGGGATCCCCTCGTATGCGGCGCGCCCCGATGGCGAGGTTGCCCGCATCCAGCCGTCGGCGAGACGCAGCTCGTTGAGGTCGATCAGGTTGCTCGCCGGCTCGGGGTGCGGCACCGTCCCGTCGGGGCTCATCAGCAGCTCGTCGCGGGTGTAGATGGCGTCGTCGCGGTTCTCCACCGACATCTCGAAGAGCTGGGTCATGGTGATCGCCTCGGTGGGGCACGCCTCGACGCACAGCCCGCAGAAGATGCAGCGGAGCATGTTGATCTCGTAGACGTAGCCGTACCGCTCCCCGGGACTCACCGGGGCCTCGGGCGGGTTCTCGGCGCCACGGACGTAGATGCAACGGGCGGGGCACACCCCGGCGCACAGCTCGCACCCGATGCATTTCTCCATGCCGTCGGGGTAGCGGTTGAGGACGTGGCGGCCGTGGAACCGCTGCGGCTTCACCTTCTTCTGGTGCGGGTACGACGTGGTCACCCGCGGCTTGGTCATCTGCCGCAGGGTCACCGCGAAGCCCTTCATGGGTCCGAGCAGATCGGCGAACCAGCCCATATCAGTACCTCATGCCCATGGGAGCCCGATCCTCCGGACGGCGACGGCGACGGTGGCGAGCACCAGCCACAACAGGCTGATCGGGATCAGCCGCTTCCACCCGAACGCCATGAGCTGGTCGTAGCGAATCCGGGGCAGCGACGCCCGGATCCACACGAACACGAACAGGAAGAAGGTGGTCTTGGCCAGGAACCAGAAGATTGGGAACACCCAAGAGATCCACGATGGGGTCCCGAAGTCGGGGCCGTGCCAGCCTCCGAAGAACAGGGTGACGGTGAGCGCCGACATGTTGAACATGTTGATGTACTCGGCCAGGAAGAACAGGGCAAACCGGAACCCGCTGTACTCGGTGTGGAAGCCGATGATCTCCGACTCGGCCTCGACCAGGTCGAACGGTGCCCGGTTGGTCTCGGCGACCCCGGCGATGAAGAAGATGAGGAACGAGGGGATCAGCACCACGTTCCATACCCCCAAGAAGCCGAGGACGCTGCCCGCCTGGGCGTCGACGA
>Ga0136622_10000149_pt1 | contig 25982 bp, 25 predicted proteins | sample AntDrymUQ4482106_2_FD_104803 | JGI IMG/M metagenome (GOLD analysis project Ga0136622, IMG submission 104803) | Polar desert sand microbial communities from Dry Valleys, Antarctica - metaG UQ448 (21.06) | ecosystem: Environmental > Terrestrial > Soil > Desert | place: Antarctica: Dry Valley...
CCCGGCTCGTCGGCGATCCGGACACCGTGGTGCTCCCCCGCCTGCCAGATGCCGAACACCGACCCGGCCGGGTCCACCGCGATGGCCATCCGGCCGACCTCCATCACGTCCATCGGCTCCATCAAGACCTGTCCACCATGCTCCTTGACCTTCCCCACCGCATCCTCGACGTCGTCGGCGGCAAGGTAGGTGACCCAGGCGCTCGGTTGCTCGGGTTGCTGCTTCGGCCCCACGCCCGCGGCGGAGCGCGCACCCTTCAGGCACATCGTGTACCCACCGGCCTCTGGCGGGCCCGGATCCATCTGCCAGCCGAACAGCTCCCCGTAGAAGGCGCGCGCCTTGTCCATGTCATCGACGCCGAGGTCCACCCAGCACGGGGTGCCGACCGGCCACGGCTCGCTGCGGGTGACCACTGTCGTTCTCCGATCGTCGAGGGACGGCTCGGTCCGAGCCTGTCACGGCCGGAGACACGCGGCTACTCTTCTCGGCGAGTCCCCTCACGAAAGGCGTGCATGCCCTTCTCACGCACGGACCTCACCTTCTCCTCCGGCCCCTCCGGCTCGGAGACCTGCGCTGCCTGGCTCTACCTGCCCGACAGCCACCAAGACACCGACCGCCGCCCGGTGCTGGTGATGGCGCACGGCTTCGGGGCGCTCAAGGAGATGCGGCTCGACGCGTACGCCGAGCGGTTCGTGGCCGCGGGATACGCCTGCCTGGTCTTCGACTACCGGCACTTCGGGGGCAGCAGCGGCCAGCCGAGGCAGCTGCTCGACGTAGGCCGCCAGCGAGCCGACTGGGCCGACGCGATTCGCTTCGCGCGCACCCAGGCCCCCGGAGTCGACCCAGCGAAGGTGGTGCTCTGGGGCACGTCGTTCGCCGGCGGCCACGCGCTGGCGGTGGGTGCCCAGGACCAGGAGGTGGCCGCGGTCGTCGTCCAGTGCCCCTTCACCAACGGCATCGCCTCGCTGCGCAGCCTGCGAAGCAGGAGCCGAGGCTCGGTGACCGGCCTCGCCGTCCGCGACGGGCTGGCCGCGCTGCGCGGCAGGGAGCCGGTGATGGTCGACCTCATCGGCCCACCGGGCTCGCGGGCGATGATGACCACCCCCGACGCGGTCGAGGGTTACGACGCCCTGAAGCCACCGGGCCTCACGATGCCGATGCAGGTCGCGGCGCGGATCGGCCTGCACCTGCCTCTCCAAGCACCCGGCCGCGCGGCTAAGAAGCTGTCCTGCCCGGCCTTCTTCGCGGTCTGCGATCGCGACCTGCTGACTCCGCCGAAGCCGACCCTGAGGTACGCCTCCGCGTGCCCACGGGCGGAGGTACGCCGCTACCCCATCGGTCACTTCGACATCTACCTCGGTGAGCACTTCGAGACTGCCACCGGCCACATGCTGGACTTCCTCGCCCGAACGGTGCCTGCCGAGTAGACCAGGTGGGCCACCACGGCGGTCCGAATGAGCCATTACCTCCTGACGCGCGTGCTCATACCCTGTGGTCATGGGGAGTTCGCGACTGAAGTCGACACCACTGCTGACCACGCTCGCGTTCGTCATGCTGGCCATCCTGGCCGTGCTGATCGTCCTGCAAGGCCTCCTCGGCTGACCTACGCCGTTTCGAGGACCTCGAAACCGATCCCCGCCTCGACCAGCCGCACGGTCAGGTTCTCGCCCATCGCCTCCGCCGTGGTCACCTGACCCGAGGTCTTCGGGTTGTCGTCGTCGTCGAAGGCCAGGCAGAGGGCGGACTCCGCGAGCATCTTCGAGGTCTCGCCGTACCCCGGGTCGCCGCCGAAGACCCGCGTGACGACTCGGCGGCCGCCCCCCTCGCCGACGAACTTCACCTCGAACCAGGACTTCTCGCGGCGTGCCTGGCTGGGACCTTCCCCTTGCTGCACCCGGCTCAGCAGCAGCTTGCGCAGCGGTGGCAGCTGTACGGCGACCGCCAGTGCACCGACCCCGGCCATCCCGCCGAGCGCCACCGGAAGCCGTTTCACCGCTGCGTAGTGGGCGTACTCGAAGTCCGGGCCGTACCGCTCGAGAGCAGCGGCCGAGCGCTTGACCACCTGCGGGTCCACGGTCGGCAGGGGGACCAGCCAGTGCCCGGTCACCGCGTCGCGGTGCGGTGAGCGGGCCGTCGCGCGCACCCGGCGGCCCACCGGACGCGGCTCGGCCTTACGTCGTGCCGCCGCGGCCCGCTTCATGTGCCGTGCGCGGGAGACCGCGGTGGCTGCCGAGTGCAGCGTGCCACCCGAGGGCATCCCACCGGCGCGGAGCATCCCGCGCACGCGCAGCGGCACGCCCTCGGGCAGCTGCAGGACGGTGAACCTGGCGCCGAGGTCGTGCGGGACCGAGTCGAAGCCGCACGCGTGCACGATCCGGGCCCCGGAGGCGACGGCCTTCTCGTGGTAGCGCACGTACATCGAGTCCACGAACTCCGGCTCGCCGGTCAGGTCCACGTAGTCCGTGCCGGCGCTCGCGCACGCGGCGACGAGCGGCTCGCCGTAGCTGAGGTAGGGCCCGACCGTCGTGATCACCACGCGAGCAGCCGACGCGACCGCTAGCAACGAGGCCGGGTCGGTCACGTCGGCGTCCAGCAGGGGGAGGTCGGCGAGCGCGGGATCGATCGCCTCGAGCCGGCGCCGGACGGCTTCGAGCTTCGACCGGTTCCGGCCGGCCAACGCCCAGCGGCAGCCGGTCGGCGCGTGCCGGGCGAGGTACTCCGCGGTGAGCCCGCCGGTGAAGCCGGTCGCTCCGACCAGCACGAGGTCGTACTCGCGCGCGCCGGTGTCGGCTGGCACCTGGTCAGGCAGCTCGTCGGGCAAGGGGCCTCCTCGGTCGTGGTCTGCGGGTGTCCACTGTGCCGAGTGGAACCGGATCATCACAACGTGCGTCTCACCACACATGAGACGACGCACCCTCGCCACCCTCGGCGCCACGGCCTCGCTGAGCCTGGCTGGATGGGCGGTGCTCGCCGCCCCGCCTCTGACGCCGCCCGCGGCGGCTTCGGGCCTCGCGGCCTTCAGCGGGTGTGAGGAGCTGCGGCAGTGGTACGTCGACGCAGCGCTGCCTCTGGTCGGGCCCTATGGCTTCGGGTACCCGATCGACGTGATGGAGGAGGGTGGGATGCCGCCCAACGTGTCCATGGCTCAGCGAAGCGGGTCCGCCCCGGACCAGGCCGTCGGCAACGGAGAGACCGGGACCAACGTGCAGGAGGTGGGGGTCGACGAACCGGATGTGGCGAAGACCGACGGCGAGATCGTCGTGACTCTCAACGGCGACGGGGTCCGCGACGCCCTGGTCACTACCGATGTGACCGGGTCGCCGCGCGAGCTGAGCCGTGTCGACCTCCCGGGAAGCGTCGCACAGGGGGAGCTGTTGCTGGTCGGGGACACGGTGGTCGTGATCGCCAACGACTACGAGTACGACTACTGGGGCGACGTGCCCCCCAACGTGCGCCTCGGCGCCCCCGTACCCAGCGGCAACCAGGGCAGCACCCAGGTGGTCACGGTCGACATCTCCGACCCAACCGTCCCGCAGGTAGAGGACAGCACCAAGTTCGGCGGGAGCCTGGTCTCGGCCCGGGAGTACGACGGCACCGTCCGCCTCGTGGTCAGCACCGGCACACCCACCCTCGACTTCGTGATGCCGGAACAAGACCGGTCGCCGACGGAGGCGACCCGCGAGAACCGCGCCATCGTCCGCAGCAGCTCGATCGAGGACTGGCTGCCATCGGTCGACGCGAGCGGGGACGATGTCCCATTGGTCGAGTGCACCGACGTACGTCATCCGGGGAGGCAGTCCGGCCTGGGCACGATCAGCGTGGTCACCTTCGATGCCGAGTCTCCGGATGACCGGTCCGCGACGGCGGTGACCACGGCCGGCGAGCTGGTCTACTCCTCGCTGGACCGGCTCTACGTCGCCACCAGCACCGCCGGCTGGGGCGGACCCGTCCCGGCGATCCGCGCCCCCGAAGTGTCTCGGCGGCTCAGGACGCAGGTGCACGCCTTCGCCCTCGACGGCGCGGACTCGACGTACGTCGCCTCCGGAGAGGTCCCCGGCGTGGTGAAGGACCGCTGGTCGTTCAGCGAGTACGACGGGCATCTGCGCGTCGCTACGAGCCTCGGCTTCGCGTCCTGGAGCCCGCAGGAGAACGCGGTCGTCGTGCTCGACGAGCGGGGCGGGGACCTGGTCGAGGTCGGTCGGGTCGACGGGATGGGCATCCGTGAGCAGATCCAGTCCGTGCGCTGGTTCGGCGACCTCGCCGTGCTGGTCACCTTCCGGCAGGTCGACCCGTTGTACACCGTCGACCTCTCCGACCCGGAGGACCCGCGGGTGCTGGGCGAGCTGAAGATCCCCGGCTTCTCGGCCTACCTGCACCCGATCGGGGACCAGCGGCTCCTGGGCCTCGGGCAGAACGCGACGCTACAGGGCACGACCATCGGCGCTCAGGTGGGCGTCTTCGACATCCGCGACCTGAACGACCCGCGCCGGATCGACTCGCAGTACTTCGGCGCCAACTCGACGCTGACCGCGACGGCCGACCCGCGAGCGTTCACCTATCTCCCCGAGGAGCGCACCGCGCTGACCCCCGTGCAGGACTACATGACCGGGCGGACCCTGCTGGCCATCCTCGAGATGGGGCCGGACGGGACGTTGACCAGGATCCTGATGGGGATCGGCGGCTACGCCGGGGTCGTCCGGACCCTCCCCCTCGGCGACGGCCAGGTGGCCCTCGTGGTCGACGGGAGGGTCAGCAAGCTCTCCGTCTAACGCGCGCGGGTCGAGCTTGCACGGGTGGTCGAGCTTGTCGAGACCACTACACCTCACGACTCCCACTATCCTGAGCACATGTGCCGCAACATACGAACCCTGCACAACTTCGAGCCGCCGGCGACCCACGACGAGGTGCGTGCAGCGTCCTTGCAGTACGTCCGCAAGATCAGCGGGGCCAGCAAGCCCTCGCAGGTCAACGTGCTCGCCTTCGAGCGCGCGGTCGACGAGGTTGCCGAGGTCACCACGCGCCTGCTGGACTCGCTGACCACGTCCGCTCCGCCGAAGGACCGGGAGGTCGAGGCCGTCAAGGCGCGCGCCCGCGCTGCGGAGCGCTACGCATGATCCGGCTCAGGTGAGTGCTGCGTGAAGGCGGCCGGACGCGTCGGTGACGCGTTCGGCCGAGTCCGCCGTGCGGACTTCCTTCCGCCCGGCCAGCGACGGTTCGCTCACCAGGACCGCGCGCTGCCAATCGGCAACCGGCAGTCCAACAGCCAGCCGACGACGGTCTTCGCAATGCTCGAGCTGCTCGACGTCGAGCCGGGGCTGCGAGTGCTCGACGTGGGATGTGGCTCGGGATGGACCACCGCTCTGCTCGGCGACCTCGCCGGACCCCTCGGCAGTGTGTGCGGCGTCGAGCTGGTCCCCGAGCTGACCGCCTGGGGTCGGCAGAACCTCGCGGCCTACGAGATGGGTTGGACCGAGATCACCCAGGCCGTACCCGGCCGGCTCGGTCTCCCCGAGGGGGCGCCGTACGACCGGATCCTGGTCTCCGCCGAGGCCGATGCCCTGCCGGTTGAGCTGGTCGCCCAGCTCGCGGTAGGCGGTGTCATGGTGATCCCGGTGGCGGGCCGGATGACCCGGGTCGCCCGCACCGAGCACGAGCCGCCGACCCGCACCCACCACGGCTACTACTCCTTCGTCCCACTCCTCTGAGCTCAAGCCGTCAGTCGGTGAAGTCGACGACCGGCGCGCTGTCCTCGTCGTACCACTTCTCGACCAGCGGGGTGATCTCGGCGATGGAGTCGACCACCTCGGTCGGGCGGTAGGGAAAGCGTTCGATCTGGTCCGGGCTCGTCGAGCCGGTCAACACGAGGATCGTGCGCAGCCCCGCCTCGAGCCCGCTGATGATGTCGGTGTCCATCCGGTCACCGACCATCACCGTGGTCTCGGAGTGCGCGTCGATGCGGTTGAGGGCCGAGCGCATCATCAGCGGGTTCGGCTTCCCGACGAAGTACGGCGAGATCCCGGTGGCACGCGTAATGAGAGCCGCGACCGACCCCGTCGCGGGGACCGAGCCGGCGGGGGTCGGGCCGGTCGGGTCGGGGTTCGTGGCGATGAAACGAGCACCCTTCTCGATCAGCCGGATCGCCGTCGTGATCGCCTCGAAGGAGTAGGTGCGCGTCTCGCCAAGGACGACGTACTCGGGATCGCGTTCGGAGAGCACATACCCGATCTCGTGCATCGCTGTGGTCAGTCCGGCCTCGCCGATCACGAAGGCCGAGCCGCCGGGACGCTGCTCGTCGAGGAACTGCGCTGTGGCGAGCGCGCTGGTCCAGATGTACTCCTCCGGCACCTCGATCCCCGAGCGCTGCAACCGAGCCTTGAGGTCGCGAGGGGTGTAGATCGAGTTGTTCGTCAGCAGCAGGAACGGCCGGCGCAGCTCACGCAGCCGGCCGACGAACTCCGCCGCGCCGGGGATCGCGGTCTCCTCCTGCACCAGCACGCCGTCCATGTCCGAGAGCCAGGTCAGCACGGGTCTCGTGGGCGCAGTCATGCTGCATCGTTCCACGTAGGCTGGGGCGGTGCCGGTGCAGACGTCGTACGACGCCGCCCTCGATGTGCTGCGCGGGGGACGTCTCGTCGCGCTCACCGGCGCGGGGCTCAGCACGGACTCCGGGATCCCGGACTACCGCGGGCCGGACTCGCCCTCGCGCACTCCGATGACCTACCAGGAGTTCGTGTCCGGACCTGCCGCGCGACAGCGCTACTGGGCGCGCTCGCACATCGGCTGGACGCGGATACGTCGTGCTCTGCCGAACCCGGGACACCTCGCGCTGGCCCGGCTGGAGAGGCAGGGAGCCCTGCGTCAGCTGATCACGCAGAACGTCGACGGGTTGCACGAGTCCGCGGGCAGCGCGCGCGTGTGCGCACTGCACGGTCGGATCGCGGACGTCGTGTGTCTCTCCTGCCGAGCGCACAGCAGTCGCCGGCTGCTGCAGCAGCGGCTCGAGCAGCTCAACCCCGGCTTCGCGGCTCGCCATGCACATGCGGCCGAACGGCCCGACGGCGACGTAGAGCTCGGATCCGCGGCCGGCTTCGCCGTACCCACCTGCGCCTCATGCGGCGGAGTGCTCAAGCCCGACGTCGTCTTCTTCGGCGAGAACGTGCCCAAAGAGCGGGTCGAGCGCTGTTACAACGCCGTGGACTCCTGTGACGCGCTCCTCGTGGCGGGGTCCTCGCTGATGGTCATGTCGGGCTTCCGCTTCGTGCGCCATGCCCGCAAGCGCGACATCCCCGTGGTGATCGTCAACCGCGGCCCGACTCGTGCCGACGACCTCGCGACGGTGAAGCTCGACGCCGGCTGCAGCGACTTCCTCCCCGAGCTGAGTTGTCAGGCGCTCACGTCGATATAGCCCACTCACCGCCTGACAACTCGGCGGAGACTCAGAGGCGGTGCACGAACATGTGGGACGCGGACTCGAGGTCCACCTCCGCGGTCTCGCCACCGCTGCCGATCAGCACACCTTCCGCACCCGCGGTGACCGAGACCACCTTCTCCGGCAGGGCGCCGACCCGGCGCAGCGCGGACATCAGCGGCTCGTCCTTCTGCACCTCCTCGCTGATCCGTCGTACCAGCACCCGGATCTCCTCGGGCGAGATCGCCACCTCCGACAACGGCTCCACACCGTCCATGAACTCCTCGAGACCCGGCTCCTCACCCAGCTCCCGGAGGCCGGGGATAGGGTTGCCGTACGGCGACTCAGTGGGGTGGTCCAGCAGCTCGACGAGACGACGTTCCACCGTCTCGGACATCACGTGCTCCCAGCGGCAGGCCTCGGCGTGCACGAGCTCCCAGTCCAACCCGATCACGTCGGTGAGCAGCCGCTCCGCGAGCCGGTGCTTGCGCATGACGCGGGTCGCCAGCCGGCGTCCCTCGTCGGTCAGCTCCAGATGCCGGTCGCCTTGGACGGTGAGCAGACCGTCGCGCTCCATCCGGGCCACCGTCTGGCTCACCGTCGGGCCGCTCTGGTGCAGGCGCTCGGCGATCCGGGCGCGCAGCGGGATGATGCCCTCCTCGTCGAGCTCGTAGACCGTGCGGAGGTACATCTCAGTCGTGTCGATCAGGTCGCTCACGCAGCCATTGTGTCCCATGCCGCGTGGGACCGCCCGGGTCGTGTCGCCCGGCCGAATGGCACAGTGGAGACGATGAGTGCCACGGCGTACGGGGATGACCTGCTGGTCCCCTCCCGCTGCCGCGGACCGGCACGCTCGGGCAACGGTGGCTACACCGCCGGCCTGCTCGCGGAGCGCCTTCCCGTCGCTGACGGCTCAGCGGTCGAGGTGACCCTCAAACAGCCGCCGCCGCTCGATGTGGCGATGAAGGTGCAGTACGTCGACCCGTCCGATGGCGCTCGCCAGGCAGTCCTTCTCATGGGTGGTGCCCGGATCGCAGTGGCCACAGTCGTGGACGACGCGCTCGACCCGGTCGGGGAGGTGTCCGCGGCGGACGCGAAGGAGGCGACGACCCGCTTCGCGGGACATGAGTCGCACCCGTTCCCGTCCTGCTTCGCGTGTGGTCCCGAGCGGCCGGACGGTGACGGTCTGCGGATCTTCCCCGGTCCGGTCGCCGACGACGACGAAGCGACCAGGGTCGCCTCGTCGTGGGTGCCGCACCACAGCTTCGCCGACACCACCCACGACTCCCCCCGGTTCGACCACGTGCCTCATGTCGGGCTCGGGATCGCCTGGGCGGCACTCGACTGCGTGGGCGGATGGGCCGGTGACATCGGGGGGCGACGGATGGTCCTGGGGCGGATGACCGCCCTAGTCGACACCCCACCCGTCGTCGACGAGCCTCATGTCGTGGTGGGAGTGGAGCGTGGGCGCGAGGGGCGCAAGACGTTCACCGCCAGCACCCTCTACGACGCCGACGGCCGGATCGTGGGCCGGGCCGAGCACGTGTGGATCTCGATCGACCCCAGCGCGTTCAACTAGCGGCGCCGCCACGACGATCGCGAAACTTTGGCGGCTGGGCGGGGAAACCGTGACGGGTTGGCGTCAGTGGGCGATGCCGACGTACTTGGTCTCCAGGTACTCCTCGATGCCCTCGACGCCGCCCTCGCGGCCGAAGCCGGAGGCTTTGACCCCGCCGAAGGGAGCGGACGGGTTCGAGACGATGCCGAGGTTCACCCCGACCATCCCTGTCTCGAGTCCCTCGTAGGCCCACACCGCCCGGTCGAGGTCGCGCGTGTAGAGGTAGGCGACCAGGCCGAACTCGGTGTCGTTGGCCATGTCGAGCCCCTCCTGGTCCTCCTCGAAGGTGAAGATGGGCGCGACCGGGCCGAAGATCTCCTCGGTGTACATCCGCGCCGAGGTCGGTACGCCGGTCAACACGGTCGGCGCGTAGAAGTACCCCTCACCCTCGGGCGCCTCCCCACCGACGGTCGCCTTCGCACCCGCGTCGATCGCGTCGTCGACGAGCTCGCTGACCTTGTCGCGCTGCTTGGCCTCGACGAGGGGGCCGACCTCGACGCCGTCCTCGGTGCCCCGGCCCACCGACAGCGCACCCATCTTCTCGGCGAGCAGGCGGCCGAACTCCTCGGCGACCGATGCGTGCACGATGAAACGGTTCGCGGCGGTGCACGCCTCGCCGACGTTGCGCATCTTCGCGAGCATCGCGCCCTCGACCGCCTTCTCGACGTCGGCGTCCCCGAAGACCAGGAAGGGCGCGTTGCCGCCGAGCTCCATCGAGACCCGGAGCAGCCCCTGCGCGCTCTGCTCGACCAGGTCACGCCCCACCTCGGTGGAGCCGGTGAAGGTCAGCTTGCGCAGCCGCGGGTCGCGGATCAGCGGCTCCATCACCTCGCCGGTCGACTTGGTGGTCACCACGTTGAGCACCCCGTCCGGCAGTCCTGCCTCGGTCATGATCTCGGCGAGCGCGAGCATCGACAGCGGTGTCAGCGACGCCGGCTTGACCACCATCGTGCAGCCGGCCGCGATCGCCGGGCCGATCTTGCGGGTGCCCATCGCCAGCGGGAAGTTCCAGGGCGTGATCATCAGGCACGGGCCAACCGGCTGCTTCAGGGTGAGCAGCCGGCTGCCCCCGGCGGGCGCGACCGAATAGCGGCCGGCGATCCGCACCGCCTCCTCGGAGAACCACCGGAAGAACTCGGAGCCGTAGGTGATCTCGGCCTTGGACTCGGCGAGCGGCTTGCCCATCTCGAGGGTCATGAGGAGCGCTAGGTCGTCGGCTCGATCGGAGATCAGCTGCCACGCGGTGCGCAGGATCTCGCCTCGGTCACGTGGCGGAGTGCGCGCCCAGTCCTTCTGCGCGGCGACCGCCGCGTCGAGGGCGGCCTTGCCGTCGGCCTCGCCGGCGTCGGCGACTTGAGCGATCGTCTGCCCGGTCGACGGGTCCTCGACGTCGAAGGTCTTGCCACCCCCGGCGTCACGCCACTCCCCTCCGATGAACAGCTGCTTGCCAACCTTGTCGACGACGGTGGCCTCGTGGCCGGTGAGTGCAGACATGGGGCTCATGTTCCCCCACCCGTCATACCCAAACGACCATCGGGTGGTCGAGCTTGTCGGGACCACTCAGACCTCGAGTCAGTCGTCCCGGTTTGACATCGGCGGCCCGGGGCCGTGGGATTCCTCCGTGCCCAAAGCGAAGACTCCCTGGTGGCGAGACGCGGTCTGCTACGAGATCTACATCCGCAGCTTCGCGGACGCCGACGGCGACGGCGTCGGCGACATGGCCGGGATCGAGCGCCGGCTGCCCTACCTGGCCGACCTCGGCGTCGACGCGATCTGGATCACGCCGTTCTACCCCTCGCCGCAGAAGGACCACGGCTACGACGTGGCCGACTACTGCGACGTCGAAACGCGATTCGGGACCCTGGCCGACTTCGACGCGATGCTCGCGCGCGCTCACGACCTCGGCATCCGGGTGATCATCGACGTGGTCCCCAACCACACGTCGTCGGAGCACCCGTGGTTCGCCGACGCGCTCGCGGCTGGGCCGGACAGCCCGGAGCGAGAGCGCTTCGTCTTCCGGGACGGGAAGGGAGTCGAGGGGAACGAGCCGCCGAACAACTGGCTCTCGATCTTCGGCGGCGCGGCGTGGACCCGGGAGTACGACGCCGACGCGCGGCCGGCCCAGTGGTACCTCCACATGTTCGACTCCACCCAGCCCGACCTGAACTGGCACAACCCCGCGGTCGGCGACGACTTCGAGGCGATCCTGCGCTTCTGGCTCGACCGCGGTGTCGACGGCTTCCGGATCGACGTCGCGCACGGGCTCTTCGTGCCCGACGACCTCGCGGACACACTCACCGGCGACGAGACGACGATCTTTCACCAGCCCGAGGTGCACGAGGTCTACCGCCGCTGGCGTCGGGTGCTCGAGGAGTACGACGGCGACCGGATGGCAGTCGCGGAGGCATGGACCGACTCGCCGGAGACCACCGCGAGCTACATCCGCCCCGACGAGCTGCACCAGGCGTTCAACTTCCACTGGCTGCTGGCCGAGTGGTCCGCGGAGGCCTTCCGCGGCGTGGTCACGCGGACCCTGGAGGCCGTCGGGCTCGTAGGCGGCTCGGCGACCTGGGTGCTCTCCAACCACGACGTGGTGCGACACGTGACGAGGTACGGCGGCGGCGATCTCGGCCGGGCGCGAGGGCGCGCTGCTCTGCTCACGATGCTCGCGCTGCCCGGTTCGTCGTACCTCTTCCAGGGTGAGGAGCTCGGGCTCGAGCAGGTCGACGTCGCGCCAGAGCACCGGCAGGACCCCGCCTACTTCCGCGGAGGTGCCGTAGGCCGCGACGGTTGCCGGGTCCCCCTGCCGTGGGGCGGGTCGCGACCGCCGTACGACTTCGGGCCCGGCGCGGGACAACCGTGGCTGCCCCAGCCGAGCGACTGGACCGCACAGTCGGTGAGCGCACAGAGCGCGGACCCGGACTCCATGCTCAGCTTCTACCAGCGCGCGCTGGCCGCCCGTGGCGAAGTGGCACACGGCCTGGACGACTCCGTGCACCTGCTCGACTCAGCGCCCGGGACTTTCGCCTTTCGTCGCGGCGACGACCTCGTGTGCGTGGTCAACTGCGGCCCGGAGCCGGCGGCGCTCCCCGACGAGGCAGGTGACGTGATCCTCGCCAGCAGCCCCCTCGTCGAGCCGCGAGCACTGCCGCCAGACACCGCCGCCTGGTTCCGCGCCCGGACGCCGCGATGACGGAGCGGAGCGTCGATGCGGTTGCCCGTGCAATGACTAGACCGGGCTATGGCCGCCTCCGGGCTCGGGCCAGAGTAAAGGCAGGGTGCTCGCGCGGCACGCGCGAGCGCGTCGATCCACGCCGAGGAGGGGCACCATGATCGAATCCGGTTCGAGCACACGAAACCTTGGCTCCGGCCGACCTACTCAGGACACGGCCGAGACCACCGGGCGCTACGTCGTGGTCTTCGAGGACGACATCGAGCCTGCCGAAACCTTGTCGGCATCCGCGGGCTTGTCGAATGTCGCCGACTCGCGAGACTTCGAGCTGCAGGCGATGGACATGGAGGCCACCGCGGACGCGGAAGCCACCGTCTTCAGCGAGCTGGGCATCGCCGTGGTGAGCGTCGACCCGAACCAGCTCGGGAGCATGCAGACCGCCGAGGCTGCGCGCGGGAAAATCCTCGCGGTGTCACCGGAACTGATCCACCACGTGCTCCACGAGGACACGGGCTACGTCCGCGGCTACCGCGATGGCGTGAGCGACTTCTCCGGTCGGCTCGGAGCCGGCACGGCAGGCAGCGCGGGCATCAGCGCCGCCGCTGAGGCCGGGCCAACGTTCGACGACAGCGATGAGTTCACCTGGGGGCTTCAGGCGACAGGTGTCTCGACCTCGTCGAGATCCGGTCAGGAAGTCAAGGTCGCCGTCCTCGACACCGGGATGGACTTGGCCCACCCGGACTTCACCGGCCGCACCGTCACGGCCGAGTCGTTCGTCCCCGGCTCCCCGCCGCAGGACCGGCACGGCCACGGCACGCACTGCATCGGCACCTCGTGCGGACCCAAGACGCCGACCGGCAGCCGCAGGTACGGCGTCGCCTACGAGGCGGACATCTTCGCAGGAAAGGTGCTCGGCGACGACGGGTCCGGCACCGACGCGGGCATCCTCGCGGCGATCAACTGGGCGGTCGCCAACGAGTGCCCGGTCATCTCGATGTCGCTCGGCGCCGATGTCGCACGTCCGCATCCGCCGTACAACGCGGCCGGACGCCGGGCCCTGCGCCGCGGGTCGCTGATCATCGCCGCCGCCGGCAACAACGCGAGCCGCCCGGGCGACCCCGGATTCGTCGGTGCACCGGCCAACAGCCCAGACATCCTGGCCGTCGGTGCGCTCGACTCTCGCCTCCGGATCGCCGAGTTCTCCGCGAGGAGCCTTCCTGGTCGCGGTGGCCAGGTCGACATCGCCGGCCCCGGCGTGGACGTCTACTCGTCGTGGCCGATGCCCACGAGATACCGCACGATCAGCGGCACCAGCATGGCCACGCCGCACGTCGCCGGTATCGCCGCACTGTGGGCGCAGGCCACCGGACGTCGTGGGCTGGACCTGTGGGCGACCCTGGTCAAGGAGAGCCGTCGGCTCCCGCTGCCCGCGGTCGACGTCGGCTCCGGACTCGCCCTGGCCCCCTCCTGACCCCATCCCATTCCATCCGGTGGTCGGGCTAGGGTGCGGCTATGGTCCGGGTCAGCGTGAGCATCGACGACGAGCACCTCGAGCAGATCAGCGCGGTGGCCGAGGAGCTGAGTGGTCACGGTCTTCAGGTCGGCCAGGTTCTCGAGGGGCTCGGCGTGATCACCGGCGAGGTGGCTGAGGACAAGCAGGAGAGCCTGAGGGCGGTCGCCGGGGTCGAGTCGGTCGACCCCGAGATGGACGTCCGCATCCCTCCACCTGACGCGCCTGTCCAGTAGCCACGGCATTGGTTAAAGGTCCGCGGCGGCTTCGGCGAAACGCCTTGCTCGGCACCGAGCGCCGTCGTACCGTGGTGCCACACAAGAGAGGAGGTGGTCCAGTAGTGAATTCTTTACGGACTTGTGAGGTGGCTGCTACCTAGCAGCGCACCGGCCAGCTCGATCGAGCCGCGAAGGCGCGCGCTGGCAATCTCCTAGCAGTCACCCGACCCGCAGGCGCTCCGGTAAGTCCGACCGGAGACGTGGCCATGGCCACACGCCTGCGGGTCGCTGCATTCTCAGGAACTACGGGGCGAGCCGCTCGGTGAACCAGCCACCCTCGGTACCGCGGTACCGGAGCCGGTCGTGCATGCGCCCGATGCGGCCCTGCCAGAACTCGACGGAGTCGGGCTCGACGACGAAGCCGCCCCAATGCTCCGGCCGGGGAACCTCCTGACCTTCGAACCTCGCCGTGATCTGCTCGTAGCGTTCGTCGAGCACCGCCCGCTCCCGGATGATCTCCGACTGCGGCGAGGCCCATGCCCCCAGCTGCGAAGGACGGGGCCGACTGGCGAAGTACGCATCATTCTCGGCCTCGCCGAGACGCGTCGCGGTGCCCTCGACCCGCACCTGTCGCTCGAGGGCGTGCCACGGGAACAGCAGCGCGCACGAGCTGTTGGCGGCGAGCTCCGCGGACTTGCGTGAGTCGTAGTTGGTGAAGAACACGAAACCGCGGGCGCTGAGCCCCTTGAGGAGCACCGTGCGCGCAGCCGGCTCGCCCGTCACGGCGACGGTGCTGACCACCATTGCGTTGGGCTCGTGCAGCCCAGCCGCTTCCGCGTCAGCCATCCAGCTCTCGAACATCGCGATCGGGTCGGCGAGGAGGTCGGACTCGTGGAGCCCGCCGGCGGCGTACTCCCGTCTCAGCTCGCTCAGCACCCGATCGCTCACGACCCCAAATCTAGATGAGGCAGAATGCGGATGCCCGGACACTCACGCCGCCCGACCGATGACGACGAAGGAGTCGCCCATGAGCGAGGTGCAGCACGGGCTCGAAGGCGTCGTCGCGTTCGAGACCGCGATCGCCGAGCCCGACAAGGAGGGTTCCGCGCTTCGCTACCGGGGCGTCGACATCGAGGAGCTCGTCGGCCGCGTGCCGTTCGAGAACGTCTGGGGCCTGCTCGTCGACGGCAGCTACACACCCGGGCTTCCCCCTGCCGAACCCTTCCCGCTCCCGGTCCACTCCGGCGACATCCGCGTCGACGTGCAGAGCGCGATCGCGATGCTCGCGCCGATGTGGGGCATGCAACCGCTCTACGACACCGAGGACGACAAGGCTCGCGAAGAGCTCGGACGCGCGGCGGTGATGGTGCTCTCGTACGTCGCCCAGGCCGCTCGCGGCATCGGCCAACCAATGGTCCCCCAATCCGAGGTCGACAAAGCGGAGTCGATCACCGAGCGGTTCATGATCCGATGGAAGGGCGAGCCCGACCCGGACCACGTCAAGGCGATCGACGCCTACTGGACCTCGGCCGCCGAGCACGGCATGAACGCCTCCACGTTCACCGCTCGCGTCGTCGCCTCCACCGGGGCCGACGTCGGTGCCTCGTTGTCCGCCGCGGTGGGAGCGATGAGCGGTCCGCTCCACGGCGGCGCACCCTCGCGTGTGCTCGGGATGATCGACGAGGTCGAACGCCGCGACGGCGCCGAGGAGTACGTCAAGGAGCTGCTCGACAGCGGAAAACGGCTGATGGGCTTCGGGCATCGGGTCTACCGCGCGGAGGACCCACGGGCCCGGGTGCTGCGCCGCACGGCCCAGGAGCTGTCCGCTCCTCGCTACGAGGTCGCCGAGGCTCTGGAGAAGGCCGCCCTCTCCGAGCTGCGCGAGCGACGGCCGGACCGAGTGCTGGAGACGAACGTCGAGTTCTGGGCCGCCATCGTGCTCGACTTCGCCGAGGTGCCGCCGCACATGTTCACCTCGATGTTCACCTGCGCCCGCACCGGCGGCTGGGCGGCGCACATCCTCGAGCAGAAGCTGAACGGGCGGCTGATCCGGCCCTCGGCGATCTACACCGGCCCCGACGAGCGCAAGGCGGAGGACGTCGACGGCTGGGACCCCACCTGGTCATGAACATGCGGCCCTCGTAAACGAACGGGCAGATCGACTCCAGAAAGGCGACATGTCCCCCGGAAACGGGCGGGATCTCGAAGGTCTGCCCGTCCGGCTACGAATCGGTCCCGGTCACAGCGGCTTGCCGAAGCAGCGTGACTTCGGCGACCAGGAGTAATGGCCGAACTTCTCGATGGGCACGTATCCAGCCGCTTCGTAGAGCGCGATCGCCTCGGGCTGCACGATCCCCGTCTCCAGCACCATCACCTGCGCGTCCGCGGCGCGGGCGGTGTGTTCGAGATGAGCAAGCAGTGCACGCGCGAACCCTCGACGTCGCGCGGCAACGGCGACGTACATGCGTCTGATCTCCGCTGTACGACGCCGGCCAAATGCGGACACGTCATCGCGCAGCCGCCAGCCACCCATCGCGACCGCCACCCCCTCGTCGTAGCCGACGAAGAACGCACCCTGCGGCGGGTCGAACATCGACTCGTCGATCGGGGAGTCGTCGGGGCTGCCGTAGAGGCGGGTGTACTCCGCCTGCACCTCCTCGACAAGACCGGCCACGTCGGGATGGCCGAACGGGACCCGAGTGATCTCCCGCGCAACGTCGGTGCTGGGCTGCTTCGGCTGCTTCGGCTGTTTCGGCTGCTTCGTCAATGGGGCAACGATGATGACACAATGACCGCCCCGATGTCCGGCCACCCCAGCCGGGTCCACGCACCTGCCGCCGAGGACTGCCGTGACCGAGCCGATCACCATCCCCGACTCGCTCAAGCCAGCCGACGGACGGTTCGGCTCGGGCCCCTCCAAGGTTCGCCCGGGCGCGCTCGACGCACTTGCTGCCAGCGGAGCCTCGGTCATGGGCACCTCCCACCGCCAGAGTCCCGTCAGGAGCCTGGTCGGCCGGGTGCGCGAGGGCCTCGCGGAGCTATTCGGGCTGCCTGACGGCTACGAGGTGGTGCTCGGCAACGGTGGCGCGACAGCCTTCTGGGACATTGCCACCTTCGGGCTGATCCGCGAACGGAGCCAACACCTCTCCTTCGGCGAGTTCTCCTCCAAGTTCGCGCGCGCGGCCGCGCTGGCGCCTTTCCTCGCCGAGCCCACCGTGATCGAGTCGGCTCCGGGCGAACGTCCCGACCCCCGGGCCGAGGAAGGCGTCGACGCCTATGCCTGGGCGCACAACGAGACCTCGACCGCGGTGATGACCCCAGTACGCCGGGTCGCCGGAGCGGACGACGATGCGCTCGTGCTCATCGACGCCACCTCCGGCGCAGGCGGGCTCCCGATCGACGTCGACGAGGTGGACGCCTACTACTTCGCACCGCAGAAGAGCTTCGCCTCCGACGGTGGCCTCTGGCTGGCGCTCATGTCCCCGGCCGCGTGTGAACGAGCAGCCGAACTTACTGCGAGCCGGTGGGTGCCCGCCTTCTTCGACCTGTCCGTTGCCATCGAGAACTCACGCAAGGGCCAGACCTACAACACCCCGGCTGTCGCGACGCTCTTCTTGATGGCAGACCAGCTCGACTGGCTCAACGGACAAGGTGGCCTCAGCTTCGCGGTTGGCCGCACGTCGGACAGCTCGAGCCGTCTCTACACCTGGGCTGAGAAGTCGCAGTATGCGACGCCGTACGTCGCGAACCCGGACCATCGCTCGCTGGTCGTGGGCACCATCGACTTCGATGACGGCATCGACGCAGCTGTGCTGGCGGGGACGCTGCGTGGCAACGGGATCGTCGACGTGGAGCCCTATCGCAAGCTCGGGCGCAACCAGCTGCGCGTCGGCATGTACCCGGCCGTCGACCCGGCAGACGTCGAAGCGCTCACGGAATGCGTCGACTACGTCGTTGAGCGGCTGTGAAGGCGAGCCATCCGACCAGCGCCAGCAGGAAGACACCGGCTGCGACCCACAAGCCCGGCCCGTCCTCCGTCGACAGTCCCGAGGGCGGTTCGGCCAGCTGCGACCGAGGGGGCGGCGACGCCGACGGCCCGGGCAGCGAGGTCTGAGGCGAGCTGTTCCCCAGTGCTCGGGCCACGTCCGGCGGGAGGAGGATGCGCAGCACCTCGGAGAAGACGCCTTCGCTGCTCAGGTGGATCGCACCACCGGCACCGACCGTGATGCCCTCCCCGAGTCGCTGAGGAGGAAGCCGCAGGGTTCCTATCTCACGCAGTCCGGGGAACGTGTAGACCGCCGCCGAACCGTAGCTGCGAAGGATGACATGGCGGCCGTCCGGAAAGAAGGCACCGTCCACGAGATAGCCCGGCAGCTGCCCGATCTCGACTAGCTCGTTGAGCGAGTCTGGACCAAGGGAGGACGGCGCCTCGAACACCGTGCCGCCGCCCGGCTCCTTGGTCACCACATAGAGCCGACCGGTCAACGGGTGCACGAGCAGCGTTTCCGCGTTGTGCGCGGAGTCGGGGTAGGCCAGCGTGCGCTTCTCGGCGGGCGACTCCAGCTCCAGCACGTCACCACCATCGAGCGCGTCCGTCAGGTCGGCGTCACTGAGAGGATCGGTCCGGTAGACGTCGATCGTGGACCGCTCCTCGTCGTTGTCGCCGATGTCGGCCACCCACACGTCCCCGTCAGGTGCAGGTGCGATGGCCTCCACGTCGTCCACGTCGTCCGACGAGTACGTCATCACCGCAACCGTGTCGCCGGTGCGTTTGTCGACCGCGTACACATCAGGGTCGTCCCCGGAGTCGTTGACGGTGAACATCAGCGGGCCGGCGTCGAGCAGGCCACTGGACTCGGTGATGTCCTCGTCGGTGAACACAAAGGCGACTTCGTACTCCACGACCTCCGATCGGTAGGGGCCGTGCGCGGCGGCGGCCGGGGTAGCGCCTGTCAGCACCACGACCGCCAGCGTGACGATGGCGGCAAGGCACTCAGGGCAGCGGCGCATCGAGCAGCTCCACGAGTCTCGGACGCACACCCCAGGCCTTGGTCAGGTCGTCGAGGTCCGCTCGCACCTGCTCCGAGGGAGCGGCTCCGGTGCGCACGGCTCGCAGGAGCGTGTTGCGCGGCGTGTGACGACTCTCCACGAACTGGACCACGTCGACGCGGTAGCCGTGCAGCCGCAGCACAGCGGCCCGCACTGCATCGGTCAGGGTGTCGGCGAACCGCTCGCGCAGGATCCCGTGCCTGGTCAGCAAGGAGTACGGCGCCGGAGCCGCTGACCTGCGCAGCTGAGCCGCGACGTCGTGGTGACAGCACGGTGCGGCGAGCACGAGCGGAGCCTGCCACTCGACGGCTCGCGCGAGCGCGTCATCGGTCGCGGTGTCGCAGGCATGCAGGCAGAGCACCACGTCGGGCGGCGACTCGAGCACGGCCGATCCGATGTCGCCGGGACGAAAGGTGACGGATTCCGCGACGCCCATGTCCGCCGCGAGCCGGCCGTTCCGCTCGGCGAGACGCGGGTTGACGTCGATGCCGAGCAGCTCCACAGGAAGCCCGCGCACGCGCGTGAGGAAGCTGTGCGCGGCGAAGGTCAGGTAGGCGTTCCCACAGCCCAGGTCGACCATCAGCCACGGCTTCTCGGCCGTGGGAGCGCTCATCCGTCCCGAGGACAACGCGTCGTCCACCAGTGCCTGGAGGTTGCGAAGGAACTCCTCGACCTGGCGGTACTTCGCCTGTCTGCTCGGCTTGACGCGGCCGTGGTGGTCGCTGATCCCCGTCGCGACCAACGAAGGGTCGTCCTCCGGCAGGAGTCTCGGTTTCTTGCGGTCGTGCTCGTGCCGTTGCGAACCGGGCCGGTCCAGCTCGGGTGCCGGATGCGCGGAGGTATGCACGACACCCTCCAGCCTCTTGGTCACGCGCAGCTGGTGCGTGGCGGTGACTGTCTCCACGTGCCAGCTGCCGAACGGCTCGTCCAGCACGTCGTCGACAGCCTTGGCGGCAGCCTCACCGACAGCATGGTTCGCCGTGTGGGCCTGGGTCGTGTCGTGCGTGGTGATCTGGAGGTGCCGTCCGCCCTTGAGGTCGACGTACCGCAACTCCACCCTGCGCCAACGCGGGTGCTCGCCGCCCCTACGCCGACCGGAGCCGACTGCCCGCACCAGCGTGGTCTCGTCCAGCATCGGGCCACGTATCTGCGACAGCGCGCGCAGCAGAGACTCGGCCACTCTCAGGCCCGCAGCACGGCGGTCACCGCGACGACGAGGATCAGCGCCACCAGCGCACCCGGAATCACCAGACGTCGGTAGCGCGGGTTCATGACCCCGAGTTTATCGAGAGAGCAAGCCGGACGAGAGCCGTGCGCGCGAGCGTCTGACCAGATCCGCGTGGTCGTTGACCTCCGGGTCGAGCATCCCCCGGGCACGGCTGAAGACCAGCACTGCGATGAGCGTGCCGAGCACGGTCAGCCCGCCGCCCCCGATCAGGGTCCACCGCGCGCCGAAGGTCTCCCCCACCCAGCCGACGATCGGTGCGCCGATGGGCGTGCCGCCCATCAGGATCATCATGTACAACGCCATCACGCGACCGCGCATGATCGGCGAGACGCTGAGCTGCATCGTCGCGTTGGCGGCGGTGATCATCGTCAGCGCGCTCAGGCCGAGCACGGGGGTCCATATCGCGAAGAAGAGGTACGACGGGAGCAGGCCGGCCACGATCTCGGCGAACCCGAACCCGACGGCGGCCAGGATCACCAACCGGTGACGCGGACGGCCACGTCTCGCGGCCAGCAATGCGCCCGCGAGAGAGCCGACTGCCATGGTCGTGCCGAGCAGGCCGTACGCACTGGCGCCCTTGCCGTAGACCTCGGTCGCCATCAGCGCCGAGGTCATCTGGAAGTTCAGGCCGAAGGTGCCGGCGAAGAAGACGATCGCGAGGATCAGCATCAGGTCCGGCCGGCTGCGCACATAGCGCAGGCCGTCGCGGATCATGCCCTTGTCGTGACCGGCAGGCTCAGGCGTGTTCAGCTCACCCGCACGCATCCGCTGCAACGAGAAGACCACTGCGCCGTAGCTGAGCGCGTTGAGCAGGATGACCGCTCCGGTCGCCATCACGCCGGAGCCCAAGGCGGCGATCAGGACACCGGCGACTGCCGGTCCCACCACGCGTGCTGCGTTGAACGACGCGCTGTTGAGCCCGACGGCATTCGTCAGGTCGTCGGGTCCGACCATCTCGCTGACGAACGACTGCCGAGCGGGTGCGTCGAATGCGGTCCCGATCCCGAAGATGAGAGCCAGCACATAGACGTGCCAGGTCTGCGCGACACCGGTCACCGCCAGGACCCCGAGCACGGCGGCGGGAACCGCCATCATCAGCTGGGTGACCTGCAGCAGGCGCCGCTTCGGGAGGCGGTCGGCGACCAGGCCGGCGTACGGCGAGAGAAGCAGGATCGGGAGGAACTGGAGCCCGGTCGTGATCCCGAGCGCAGTGCCGCTGTTGTTCGTCAGCTGGAGGACCAGCCAGTCCTGAGCGACGCGCTGCATCCAGGTGCCGGTGTTCGACACGACACCACCGGCGGCGTAGAGGCGGTAGTTGTGGTTCGAGAGTGCGCGGAAGGTGGGACTCAACTGTGAGCAAGACTTTCGATGATCGGGGCTGCTTCTCGCAGCACGGTGCGCTCTTGGGGACTCAGCTCGCGCAGCCGCTGCGCGAGCCAGGCGTCTCGACGCCTCCGATCCTCGAGGAGAGTCTGCTGCCCTTTCGCGGCGAGGGCGATCAGGACCTGCCGGCGGTCGGTTTCGTGTGAGCGGCGTACGACGTAGCCGTCCTCCTCGAGGCAGCTCACGGTGCGGGTCATCGACGGTGGCTGGACACGCTCATGAGCGGCCAGCTCACCGATCGAGCACTCGCCGTTGCGGTACAACGCACCGAGGACGGACAGCTGTCCGAGGCTCAGCTCGTTGTGCGGATCTCTCTCGTTGCGGAGCCGGCGAGTCAGCCGGGCAACCGAGACCCGCAACGAGGCAGCCAGGGCTGCGTCGGTGCGGGCGATCTTCTCGTAGGTCGGCATGTACTTAGCATAACTCATTACCCTTGCTAAGCATTCCTGGGACTGCACCACGGGTGGTCGAGCCCGCACCACCGGGTGGTCGAGCCTGTCGAGACCCGTCGCGGGCGTCAGCGAGTAGATTCGGGGCGTGGAACCGCCCGAGGAGTCCGAGCCGGACCAGATCGAGATCGGCAAGCGCACCTACATCATCGCCAACGTCGAGCCGTTGGACGTCGACGGCACCAGGACGGTCGCGGTCGGCACGATCCTGTGGCTGGTCGCTTTCGTCCTGCTGCTGCCGTTCTACGGCCGCCTGGAGGAGTCGGGTCGGGAGTGGTGGGTCTGGACCTGTCTCGCGGGTTTCGGGTTCGGCGTGCTCGGCTGGGACTACTGCCGACGGCGCAGGCGGCGCCTCAAGGAGAACCGCCCGCTGCCCACGGACTAGGCAGTGAGCACTAGAAGGTCTCGAGCTCGTCCCAGCTGACGGTGTCGAGCACCGGCTCCGGCAGCGGTTGCGGCTGGCTGCGTCGGTGCAGCTGCGCTTCGGAGTGCGCCCCGCACCCGTGGTCGACGGACACCGCGCGGCCGTCGTCGTTGGCGTAGGCGTTCGCGCACACCCCGAACAGCTGGGAGAGCGGCCCGGCCAGCCTGGTCAGGAATCCGCAGGTGCTGCACGGCGCCGGAGCGGACTGCGCGATAGCCGCCTCGGGGCCGTGGCTGCCGTCGTACCACCGCTGCGCGGCGAGGTCGCGCCCCTCGAGGGACAGCACCCGGAGTCGCCCGAGACCCAGCTCGTCGGCGACCTGCCTGACCGCGTCCGTGTCGAGGTCGGTGCCGCGCTCAGGGTCGATGTCTGTGTTGATGTCCGGGTCGACGACTGGGTCGCCCACGAGGTAGCCGGGCACCAGCCTCGGGTCGTCCTCCTCAACGGGCAGCAGGTCGCCCGGAGCCAGGTCACCGGGCTGGATCCGCTCGCGGTAGGGCAACCATTCCGGGGCCACGATCGCCCCGTCGCCGGGGAGCAGCACGACCTCGTCGACGGTCACCGACTTCTGCCGAGACGCTCGTGCGAGCGTGACCGACCACCGCCAACCGCGGTACCCCGTGCGGCTGCACTCGAAGAGGTGCGTCACCACGCGGTCGTCCTCCGCGGCGTGACCCAGATGGGCACCGACGTCCGCAGCATCGACCAGCTCGACCAACGCGTCGCGGGCGAGGTCGGTTGCCTCGACGCCGACGGCGTCTGCCTTGCGCACGCGCGCGGGAGCGGTCACCGGGTGATTGTGCAACATCACCACTGCCCCTGTCGCGTCGGGGGCGGCGCGCGACGGGCGGTCTTGGCAGGATGGACTCATGTCGCAGGAGGAGACGGGTGCCGGCCCTCCGCAGCCCGGGCGGGCGCAACGTGCCCAACGCGCGAGGGCGATCGCCGATGCCACGGCCCGAGGGACCCGCCGGGCAGCAGGTGCCACGGCCCGCGGGACGCGCCGCGCAGCAGGTGCCTCCGCCCGCGTGACCGGGCGGACCGCCGGGTACACCGTCCGGCAGGCCCGCCGCGCCTCACACGCGGAGGGGGCCGGCGACAGCGGGCTGTCGCGGCTGATCGAGCTGCACGCCTTCAACGCCGCCGGAGACGCCGCCGTGGCGATCTCGCTCGCGGGGACCTTGTTCTTCCAGGTCCCCACGGGCGAGGCTCGCGCGCAGATCGCCCTCTTCCTCGGGCTCACCATGTTGCCGTTCGCGATCGTGGCGCCGTTGATCGGCCCGTTCCTCGACCGGTTCAGCCATGGGCGGCGGTGGGCCATCGGCGCGACGATGGCGCTGCGCGGCTTCCTGTGCTGGGTGCTTGCGGGCGCCGTACTCACCGACTCCTTCGCACTCTTCCCCGCCGCCCTCGGCGTCCTGGTGGCGTCCAAGGCGTACGGCGTGACGCGGGCCTCGGCCGTGCCCCGACTGTTGCCGCACCGGCAGAACCTGGTGAAGGCGAACTCCCGGATCTCTTTGGCCGGTGTCGTGGGCGGAGCGGTCTCGGCTCCCGTCGCGATCCTGGCCTCGACAGCGGGGCCTCAGTGGTCGTTGCGCTACGCCTTCCTCGTTTTCGTCGGCGGCACGATCCTGGCCATCCTGCTGCCCGCCCGAGTGGACTCCTCGCACGGCGAGGAGCAGGTCGCGCTGGCGTCAATGGGTGGCGCGGGAGGCAGCAGCCGCCGCGCGGTGGTGTCCGGCACGGTGGTGTTCGCGCTGCGCAGCAACGCCGGCCTTCGACTGTTGTCGGGGTTCCTCACGATGTTCATGGCGTTCCTGTTGCGGGAGGTGCCGTTCCCCGGCTGGGAGGACCGTCCGGAGCTCCTGCTCGGACTCGTGATCGGCGCTGCGGGTCTGGGCAGCACCGTGGGGATCGCGCTCGGCTCGTTGCTTCGGTCGGTCAAGCCCGAGGTCACGGTCATCTCGATGCTGCTCCTCGACGCCGTGGTAGCGGTGGTGGTGGCGGTGTTCTACACCCTCCCCACGGCGGTGCTGCTGGGACTGACCGCCGGCCTGGCGCAGTCGCTGGGGAAGCTGTCTCTCGACGCGTTGATCCAACGCGACGTCCCCGAGCGCACGCGGACCAGCGCGTTCGCGCGCTCGGAGACACTCCTGCAGCTGTCCTGGGTCGTCGGCGGGTTCATCGGGATCGCGATGCCGCTGATCCCTCGCCTCGGGCTCGGGGTCGCGGCCCTGATCCTGGTCGCCTGGACCACCTTGGTGCTGCTGGGCCGGCAGAGACGACGGCCGGTCTAGCGGGTCTTCAGAGCTCCAGCTCGTCGGCCAGACCGCGCAACAGCTTCGCGGTCGGTTGCGCGGTCTTGGGGTCCGGATGCCGACCGCCGCGATAGCCCCGCTCGACACCTTCGAGGAGCCGGATCAGGTCCTCGACGATGTTGACCATGTCCTCCGGCTTCTTGCGCATCGCCCGCGAGACCGACTGGGTCGGCTCGAGGACCCGAAGCTGGAGCGCCTGGTCGCCCCGACGGCCCTGGACGATGCCGAACTCGACGCGGGTGCCGGCCTTGAGGGTTGCCGTACCCGTGGGCAGCGCATCAGAACGCACGTAGACGTCGTCGCCCTCCTCCTGGGAGAGGAAGCCGAAGCCCTTCTCGGCGTCGTACCACTTCACCTTGCCAGTCGGCACCAGAGGACCCTTCCGTCGGTTCACGTCGTTCGGTGCCTCGCGCACCGCGAGTTCATAGGATACGGCGCCGCGCATGAGGATTCGAAGCCGATTAGCGGTAGCGGCCCGGATCGGGGAGCCGCTCGTTCATCGAGCCGGACCGGAAACCCCTCGGGTCGACCGTCACCGACTCGAAGCCCGCCCCTCGTGCCGCCGCAGCCACCTGCGGCAGCCGCCGGGCAGACTCGACGTGCTCGGCGTCGACCTCGATACTCGCGCAGTCCCCGAGGTCACGCACCCGCAGGTCGCGCACCTCGATTCCCACCTCGCACAGGGCGGAGCGCACCGCAACCTCCGCCCGCTCCACCCGGGCCAGCCGGTAGGGGCTGACCTGGATGCCGTAGGCGACTCGCGACGAGAGGCAGGCGGCCGCCGGTTTGTCCCAGGTGGGCAGCGCCCAACGTCTCGAGGCGTCCCTGATCTGCTGCTTGGTCAGACCCGCGTCACGCAGCGGGGTGATCGCGCCTCGCTCGTCTGCTGCCCGGATCCCCGGCCGGAACCCCGCGCGCGCGTCATCGGCGTTCGTGCCCGTGGCCACATGGGCGAGGCCGTGTTCGACGGCCAAGGGGCCGAGTACGTCGAGCAGCTCGGCCTTGCAGAAGTAGCAGCGGTCACCCGCGTTGGCGCGATACCCCTCCCGATCCATCTCGCGCGTGCGCGGCGTCAGCACGCGCACCCCCAGGCTCCGGGCGAAGTCGAGCGCGGGTTGTCGCTCGCTGCGAGGAAGAGAGTCGGAGTACGCCGTCGCCGCAGCCACCGAGCCCGCCCCCAGCGCGCGCACCGCCGCCGCCAGCAG
>Ga0136622_10000151_pt1 | contig 25934 bp, 23 predicted proteins | sample AntDrymUQ4482106_2_FD_104803 | JGI IMG/M metagenome (GOLD analysis project Ga0136622, IMG submission 104803) | Polar desert sand microbial communities from Dry Valleys, Antarctica - metaG UQ448 (21.06) | ecosystem: Environmental > Terrestrial > Soil > Desert | place: Antarctica: Dry Valley...
AAAACGCCTACTTCTCGACGATGGCGGTGACGCCTTGGCCGCCGGCGGCACAGATGGAGATCACGCCGCGACCGGAGCCCTTCTCGTGGAGGAGCTTCGCCAGCGTCGCGAGGATCCGGCCGCCGGTGGCGGCGAAGGGGTGGCCGGCGGCAAGTGACGAGCCGGCCACGTTCAGCTTCGCTCGGTCGATCGCGCCGAGCGAGGCGTCGAGGCCCAGGCGCTCCTTGCAGAAGATCGGGTCCTCCCACGCCTCGAGCGTGGCGAGCACCTGCGACGCGAACGCCTCGTGGATCTCGTAGAAGTCGAAGTCCTGCAGGGTCAGCCCCTCCCGCTCGAGCATCCTCGGCATCGCATAGGCAGGCGCCATCAACAGTCCCTCACCGCCGTGCACGTAGTCCACGGCGGCGGTCTGCGAGGCAGTCAGGTAGCCGAGCACATCCCAGCCCCTGTCGGCGGCGTACTCCTCCGAGGCGAGCAGCACCACCGAGGCACCGTCGGTCAGTGGCGTCGAGTTGGCGGCGGTCATCGTGGCCGTCTCCCCCTTGCCGAAGACCGGCTTCAGGGTGGCCAGCTTCTCGACGCTGGAGTCGGGGCGCAGGTTCTGGTCCCGGTCGATCCCCTCGAACGGCGTGATGAGGTCGTCGAAGAAGCCTCGGTCGTACGCCGCCGCGAGTTGCTGGTGCGAGGCGACCGCGAGCTCGTCCTGCTCCGCGCGGCCGATGCCCCACTCCACCGCGGTGAGCGCAGCCGACTCGCCCATGGACAGACCGGTTCGCGGCTCACTGTTCTGCGGGATCGCCGGTGCGAGGTGTCCGGGGCGCACCTTCGTCAGCACCGCGATGCGCCCCTGCAAGGACTTCGCGCGGTTCGCCTCAAGCAGGATCTTGCGCAGCCTCTCGTTGACTGCGATGGGTGCGTCGGACGTGGTGTCCGTGCCCCCGGCCACACCGACCTCGATCTGGCCCAGGGCGATCTTGTTCGCCACCGTGATCGCGGCCTGGATGCCGGTGTCGCAGGCCTGCTGGATGTCATGTGCCGGTGTCTCCGGCGCCAGCCGCGACCCGAGTACCGACTCACGGGTCAGGTTGTAGTCCCGGGAGTGCTTGAGCACGGCTCCGGCAACGACCTCGCCCAGCCGCTCCCCCTCGAGCCCGAAGCGAGCCACCAGTCCGTCGATGGCCGCGGTGAGCATGTCCTGGTTGGACACCTCGGCATAGGCGGCGTTCGACCGCGCGAACGGGATCCGGTTGCCGCCGACAATGGCGACGCGACGCGTGCTGGCCTGCATGGGTGAGCTCCCGATTGAGTCGAACGAGTACGACGTACCCATCCTGTCGCGCGCGCACGCGGATGGAAACAGGCAGGAACGTTGTGAGCGTCACGTCACTCTGAGTGGACTCGTGCGGACGCAGCCGGTTACATGAGTGGTCTCGACAAGCTCGACCACCCGAGAGACAGCACGACCACCCGAGAGACAGCTCGACCAGCCGAAGGATGCGCATGAGCGACAGGTACCAGTTCTTGATCCACACCCCCGTCGGGCAGCTGCTCGCGAAGAACCTCGGGTTGCCGAACCCGGTCACGTTGGAGCGATACCACGACGGAGACCCCCTGGTCGACGGCGCAGTCGCGGTCGGAGGCTCCGGACGCCTTGACAAAGCCATCGTCGCAGCTCTCGACGACCTCGGCATCGCGGCCGAGGACCCAATGGCCGGCAGCGGGACCTCCACCCCAGACGGCGCCAGCGACCCCACCAGGTACAAGGGCCTGGTCTTCGACGCGACCGGAATCGAGTCCTCCGCCGACCTCGTCTCGCTCCAGGACTTCTTCACCCCACTGATGCGCCGGCTCGAGGGATGTGCGCGTGTCGTGGTCCTCGGCACCCCGCCCGAGTCCACGAACTCCAAGCAGGAGCGCGTGGCGCAGCGGGCCCTCGAAGGCTTCACGCGTTCGCTTGCCAAGGAGGTCGGCCGCGGCTCCACCGTGCAGCTGGTGTACGTCGCCCCGGTGGCCGATGGCGCGATCACCTCCACGCTGGCGTTCCTGCTCTCCCCCAAGTCCGCCTATGTGTCGGGGCAGGTGATCCGGATCGGGACGAACGACGCCACCGGCGGCGAGTCCGTCACAGACTGGACCCGGCCGTTGACCGGGAAGCTGGCCCTGGTGACCGGCGCGAGCCGCGGCATCGGCGCCGAGATCGCCCGTGTCCTGCACCGCGACGGCGCCACCGTGCTCGGTGTCGACGTGCCCCAGGCGGCGAGCGAGCTGCAGGCTCTGATGAACGAGCTCGACAGTGACTACCTCGCGCTCGACATCACCTCCAAGGACGCGCCGCACCGGATCGCCCGGCACGTCAAGGAGAAGCACGGCGGCGTGGACATCGTCGTGCACAACGCGGGCATCACCCGCGACAAGAAGCTGGCCAACATGAAGCGCGACGGGTGGGCGTCCACACTCGCGGTGAACCTCACCGCACCGGAGCTGATCACCGAGCAGCTGCTGGACCAGAAGCTGGTCCGTGCCAACGGCCGCATCGTCGGGGTTGCCTCTATCGCCGGGCTCGCCGGGAACCTCGGCCAGACCAACTACGCGGCGTCCAAGGCCGGCGTGATCGGCTTCGTGGACTCCCTCGCGGCCGACCTCGACGACGGCATCACCGTCAACGCCGTCGCCCCCGGCTTCATCGAGACCAAGATGACCGCCGCCGTGCCCCTCGTCACGCGCGAGGTGGGACGACGACTCAACTCGCTGTCCCAGGGCGGGCTGCCCGTCGACGTCGCGGAGACGATCGCCTGGTTCGCCAACCCTGCCTCGACCTCCGTGAACGGCAATGTCGTGCGTGTCTGCGGCCAGATGATGCTGGGTGCCTGAGATGGCGCCCCTCACCCGCGAGGTCGTCGGCGACCCGGGCACCCTCCCGCTCTATCTCAAGGCGGCGCTCCCGGTGCTCCCCGGCGTCTCGCTGATCCCCGGCGTCAGGAAGTCCGGCTCGGAGCTGCCGGATCTGAGGCTCAGCCGTCGCGACGTACCCGTCGACCGTCACCACGTCGCGGCGTACGCCGAGGTCTGCGGGTTCGGGGTGAAGGCGTCTCTGCCGCTGACCTACCCGCACATGCTGGCCTTCCCGTTGCACATGCAGCTGATGACCGACGGGGACTTCCCCTTCCCGGTCATCGGCCTGGTGCACGTCGAGAACTCCATCACCGCGCATCGGGCAATCTCCGCCGCCGAGAAGCTCGAGGTGAGTGCCCAGGCGCAGGACCTTCGTCCGCACGCCAAGGGTCGCGCCTTCGACGTGCGAAGCGAGGTGCGCTCGGGGGGCGAGCTGGTCTGGGAGGAGACGTCGACCTTCCTGCGCCGTGGACACTCCGGCGACGCAGCCACCGCTCCGGAGGAGCGCGCCACGACGTTCGAGCCTGTCGCGGGCTCCGGCACCGAGTGGCGCCTGGCAGGCGACCTCGGACGTCGGTACGCCGCCGTCTCGGGTGACCGGAATCCGATCCACCTCTACGGCCTGAGCGCCAAGGCGTTCGGCTTCCCGCGTCAGATCGCCCACGGCATGTGGAGCAAGGCGCGGTGCCTCGCGGCGCTCGAGGGCCGCCTGTCCGACGCGGTGACCGTCGAGGTCGCCTTCAAGAAGCCGATCCTGCTCCCGGGCCGGGTCGCGTTCGGCTCGCGGAGCGCCACCCGCGTGGACGGGCAGCGTGACTACACGTTCTCGTTGACCGACCCCAAGAGCGGGGCGCCCCACCTGCTCGGCAGGACGACGCCAGTCACGACGGCCAGCGGCTAGCGGACTCGGGCGAGGCCGAACCGCACCGTGGCGATCGTGCCACCGGGAGTGCGCTTCGAGAAGTTCGCCGTGCTCGGTGACCACACGCCCAGGTTGGTGCGCCCATCCGCGTTCCAGTCACCGGTGACTGGCAGGTGGTTCCGGCTTCCGAGGATCACCGTCTTCGCGGGGGGACCGACCGGCCGGGTGCGCAGGACGAACTTGCCGAGCGAAGGCTCGAAGACGCCGATGTCGGTCATCCCGTCGCCGTTCCAGTCTCCGGTGACCGGCAGTGCGCTCACGCTGCCCAGCCGGGTCACCTTGACCTCGCTCGGGGACACCCGCATCCGGAAGCTCTGCACCGACGGTCGCCAGACCCCGATCTGGGTGTCGCCGTCACCGTCCCAGTCACCCGTGACGGGGATGTCGCTGCGCCAGCCGTAGGACACCCTGGTCTTGCTGCCGTCGCTGCGCCGCAGGACGAACTCCTTCGAGGCCGACGTACGCACGCCGAGGTCACTACGTCCGTCACCGTTCCAGTCCCCCACCAGTGGGGTGTCCGCGCTGTAGCCGAGGGGGATCCGCAGCGGCTCGCGGCCCTCGCGGCGGATCCGGAAGACGCCGACACCGGCGCTGCGGCGGAACACCGCGACCTCGGCGCCGCCGCGTCCGTTGAAGTTTCCCGGGACCGGTACGTCGGGACAGTTGCGCGAGGACAGTGTCGTGCCGAAGGAGTAGGCGCTCTGGTGGAAGTAGGGCCGTTGCACGCGCCCCCACAGCTTCTGCTCGAAGTGAAGGTGCGGGCCGGTCGAGCCTCCCGAGGTGCCGACCAGTCCGAGGATCGTGCCTTGGTCCACCCGCTGACCCTGGGTGACGTACTGCGCGAGCATGTGCGCGTAGAGGCTCTGGTAGCCGTCACCGTGGTCGATGATGATGTATTTCCCGTAGCTGCTGCCGCCGGTGTCCGCGACCCGCGAGACGACCCCCGGCGCGGTGGCAACGGTGAGGTCCCCGATGTCGTCGGGACGGTTGAAGTCCACGGAGTAGACGCTCGGCGAGTGGCTGCTGCGCGTCGTACCCACCCAGCTCGCCGCGCACGGGAAGGGTGACTCGTAGTCGGGGGCGGGTGCTGCGGCAGCCGGGCCGGCGGCGAGCACGCCGAGGGTCGTCGCCATCAGAGCTGCTGTTGCGATATGCCGTGGCAGGCGCATGCGGGGATCCCCTTCTGACCGAGGCGCGGCACCGGCACATCCCAGAAACCCCATGAACCACAGGAGCCCCACTGCGTGCACCGCGCCACAGAACCTGCCAACCGTAACCGCAGGTCGGCGTGTCTGTCACCGCTTTGGTCTGAATTACTGCTATACGCAGCCGGTCCAGCTCAGCGCCGAATGCGGATCAGGCCCTCCTGCGCCACCGTGGCGACCAGCGTCCCCTCTCGAGTGAACAGCCGGCCGATCGCGAGACCTCGGCCTCCGGAGGCCGAGGGAGCGACCTGGTCGTAGAGCAGCCACTCGTCGGCCCGGAAGGCCCGGTGGAACCAGATCGTGTGGTCGAGCGAGGCCGACTGCAACTTCGGGTGGGAGATGTGCATCCCGTGCGGAACCAGCGTCGAACCGAGCAGGGTCATGTCGCTGGCATAGGTGAACGCCGCCTGGTGCAGCAGCGGCTCGTCGTCGAGGCGCTCCCCGACCCGGATCCAGAGTCGCGCCTGCGACGGATGCTCGGTCGAGGGCATGCTGCCGCCGGGGCGGGAGTCACCGACGTACCTGAGCTCGAGCGCCGCCCATTCCCGCAGCCACTCCTCGGCGTTGTCGGGTGAGCGCTGCCGGAACAGCTCGCCCATGTCGACCGACTCCTCGGGTGATGCCACCTCGGGCATCGCATCCTGGTGGTCGAAGCCGTCCTCGGGGATCTGGAAGCTGGCGGTCATGTAGTAGATCGCGCGACCGTGCTGGCGCGCGGCGATTCGCCGGGTAGAGAAGGAGCGACCGTCCCGGATCCGCTCGACGTCGTAGACGATCGGCACCGCGGTGTCACCGGGCCGCAGGAAGTAGCTGTGCAGCGAGTGCACCACCAACGCATCGTCGACGGTGCGGGCACCCGCGACGAGTGCCTGGGCAGCCACCTGGCCGCCGAAGACCCGCTGCAGCAGAGTGTCGGGCTGGGTGCCCCGGAAGAGGTTGACGTCGATCGTCTCGAGGTCGAGCAGCCCGGCGAGCTCCTCGGCTGAGGAGGGCATGCCTACTCCTCGGAGCGGTCGGGACGGTCCAGGCCGGCCAGGAACCGCTCGAACTCCGCGCCGAGCTCCTCACCCGACGGCAGGTTCTGCTCGTCTGCGAGCGGCAGCGCCGAGTCCGTGCCGTCCTCGGCGCGCTGGAAGGCGTCGTACTGCTGCTCGAGGCCCGCCACCACCTCGCGCACCTCGGCCGAGTCCTCGATCTGCGCGGAGATCTCGGCCATCTTCTCCTCTCCTGCCCGGCGCAGGTCGTCGAGGCCGCCCCACTGCAGGCCGGTCACCTTGGCCAGGGCCTCGATCAGGGCCACGCCTGCGAGTGGGTAGTCGACCTGCGCGACGTAGTGCGGGATGTGGGCGACGAAACCCATCGCGTCATGACCCCATTCGCCGAGCCGCAGCTCGAGCAGCGACTGCGCGCTGGTCGGGATCCGGATCTGGCCCTTCCAGATGTTCTCCGAGACGAGCAGGCGTGCCGAGGTGGCGTGGTTGGTGAGCATCACCGGACGCGTGTGCGGGACCGCCATCGGCACAGCTCCCACCGACAAGGTGAGCCCGACCGAGAAGTGCTCTACGACCAGGCGGACGGCCTTCGCGAAACCCTCCCACTGGGTGTCCGGCTCCGTGCCGTGAAGGAGCAGGTACGGCGTGCCCGCGGCGTCCTCGTTGAGCCGCACCACCAGCCGCGGCGCCTCGTAGGACTCGTAGTGGTTCTCGGTGAAGGTCATCGGCGGTCGCCGCGCGCGGTAGTCGTAGAACTCGTCGACCTCGAAGCTGGCGACCACCCGGCCCGTCGACTGCGCCAGCAGGTGCTCGCTGGCAAGGTGCGCGGCGTTGCCAGCGTCTAGGAACCCGTCGAGCTGGTGGATCAGGTACGGCGCCGCGGCATCGTCGTCGCGCTCCGTCAGCTCAGGCACGTCGTCCACGATGTGCACGAACCGTGCCGCGTCAGCCATGTCCCTACCCTATGCGGATGGACAGCTCAGGCCGGGTGAGCGAGCTCGTCGACGAGGTCCGACTCCGGCTCGCCGCCGCAGGCGACCCGGTCAAGGCTCCCCAGATGCAGGCCTACATGAAGTCCGCGATGCCCTTTCGTGGAGTCACCGCAGTGCCGATGCGCAAGATCAGCCGAGAGGTCTTCGCCGCGCACCGGTTGGCCGACCGTGGCGAGTGGGAGGGCGCCGTACGCGAACTGTGGGACCACGCGGAGTACCGCGAGGAGCGGTACGCCGCCCTCGAGCTGACCGGGCACAGGTTCTACCGCGTGCACCAGGACGTGGCGACGCTCGAGCTCTACCTGCACCTCGTGACCACCGGCGCGTGGTGGGACTACGTCGACGCGATCGCGAGCCGCCGGGCCGGGCCGATCCTGCGCGCTGACTTCGCGTCGGTCGAGCCACTGGTCCGGTCCTGGGCCGAGGACGACGACCTGTGGGTACGTCGTACCGCGATCCTGTGCCAGCTCGGCAGCAAGAACACGACCGACGTCGACCTGCTTCGGTTCGTCATCGAGCAGAACCTCGAGGGAAGCCGGTTCGGCCACGAGTTCTTCATCCGCAAGGCGATCGGGTGGGCGCTGCGGGAGCACGCCAAGACCGACCCGGAGTGGGTCATCGGATTGGTGATCTCGACGGGCTCGACCAGCCGGCTAGCCCCGTTGTCGCGGCGAGAGGCGCTGAAGAACATCGAGCGTTCCGCGACAGCCGGCTCGGGTCAGGAGCGTGACCACACGTAGGGCGTGGTCGTGGTGACTGCCACGAGGCCAGAGCGCTCCAGAATGGGTCGTGACATCGGCGAGCAGTCACTCTGCAGGAAGCGCGCGCCGCGCGCGAGGGCGGACCGCGCGCGGGCCGAGGTGAGGGCGCGGTAGATCCCGCGCCCTCGCCATTCTGCGAGGGTGGCCCCACCCCAGAGGCCGGCGAACTCGGTGCCGGAGACCATCTCGAGACGGCCGGCCGACACGACCTGTCCCTCGGCTTCGGCGACCCACACCTCGGCACGACCCTCGCTGCTGTCTACCCGAGCCAGGAGCTCGGCTCCGCTGCCACCGCGGCCGAAGACTTCGGCCTGCATCCGAGCGGCCGCGTCCAACAGTTCGGCCCGGTCCGGCAAGTTGTCGACGCGACGCAAGGCGACTCCCTCGGGAAGCTCGACGTCCACCGCGAGCGAAGCCGCCTCGCCGATCATGACCGTCTCCAGCTCCTCCGGCTCGAGTCCGGATGCGACGAGGCGGTCGGGAAGGTCATCGGGCCGGTCGTGACCGCGTGTCTTCCACTCGAACGAGCCCATGGCCGGGTCCTCCGCGAAGTACTCGACGGTCTCGCTGATCAGCCGATCGAGCGCCGTACCCTCGTAGCCGTCCAGATCGCGGTAGCCGACGAAGCCTCCGTCGTCGAACTTGGCCCGCCAGAGCGGTCCGGACTGGTCCCAGCTGACCGCGCCGAGCACCTCGGACTCACCGCGCAGCTGCGAGTCGTAGACGGTGAGCAGCTCCGCCGGATCAGGCACTAGTGCCCCGCGCACGAGATAGCGTTACGTTTCGCGTGCTCAGGGTGGGTGCATCGCAAGGCGCCGGAGCGAAGCCGTACCCGCTCGTCCAGCGAGCGACGTCAACGCCGCGAGGTGCGTGCCATGTGTGCGCGAGGCGCACGGTATTTCGTGCGCGGGGCACTAGGTCTGACGGGTCCGCTCGGGAGTCGGCTTCGACGGGCGACCCTGTCCCACGCGGCTGTTGCGGTAGCCATAGAGGAAGTAGACGACGAAGCCGAGCGCCATCCAGACCAGGAAGCGGATCCAGGTGTCGCCGGTGAGGTTCAGCATCAGGTAGAGGCAGAGCAGGACCGCGAGCGTCGCCACGACCGGGGCGGCCGGCACCCGGAAGGAACGCGGCAGGTCGGCGCGGGTGCGCCGCAGGACGACCACCCCGATGCTGACGAGCACGAACGCGAACAGCGTGCCGATGCTGACCAGGTCGGCGAGGGTGCGCAAGTCGACGAAGCCCGCGATGGCGGCGACGACGATGCCGGTGATCAGGGTGATCCGGTACGGCGTGCCGAAGGTCGGGTGCACCTTCGCGAGACCGCGTGGGAGGAGCCCGTCGCGCGACATGGCGAACGCCACCCGGGTCTGGCCCAGCATCAAGATCATCACGACCACGGTCAGCCCGATGGTCGCCCCGACCGCGATCAGGTCGCCCATCCACTCGACCCCAGCGGCGTTGAAGGCGCTGGTCAGCGGCGCCGCGTCGTTCGGGTCGATCTTGGTGTAGTTCTGGATCCCGGTCACCACGAGGCTCACCGCGACGTACAGCAAGGTGACGATCGCCAGGGAGCCGAGGATGCCGATCGGAATGTCCTTCTGCGGGTTGCGCGCCTCCTCCGCCGTGGTGGCAACGATGTCGAAGCCGATGAAGGCGAAGAAGACCACGGACGCGCCCGCGACGACACCGGCCAGCCCGAAGACTGCGGGCTCGATGCCGAGCAGACTGGTGATCAGCGGCAGCGAGCCGAAACCACCCTCGGCCTCGGGGAGGTTCTCCGACGGCGGGACGAACGGGGTGAAGTTGTCGAGCTTCACGTAGGCGATGCCGACCGCGATCACGGCCACGACGACGACCAGCTTGATCGCCACGACCACCTGGTTGACGACGCTGGACAGCTTGATCCCGAAGATCAGCACGGCCATCACGAGCAAGGCGATAACCACCGCGGGCAGGTTCACGAACCCTTGCTCCGCCGAGGCCAGCGACGCGGGCACGGTGACGCCGATGATGCCCAGCAGCTCCTGGAGGTAGCCGGAGAAGCCGGTGGACAGCGCGGCAGCGCCGATCGTGAACTCCAGGGCGAGGTCCCAGCCGATGATCCAGGCGATCAGCTCGCCGAACGTCGCGTAGCTGAACGTGTAGGCGCTCCCCGCGACCGGCACGGTCGAAGCGAACTCCGCGTAGCACAGGGCCGCAAGCGCGCACGCCACTCCGGCGATGACGAAAGAGATGGCGATCGCAGGGCCGGAGTTCGAGGCGGCCACCGTGCCGGTGAGGACGAAGATGCCGGCCCCGATGATGACGCCGACCCCGAAGACGATCAGGTCGATCGCCCCAAGGTTCTTCTTGAGCTGGTGCTCCGGCTCGTCGGTGTCCTCGATGCACTGCTCGACGGACTTGGTGCGGAATAGGTTCATGCACGGCACCTTAGACCCGTTCTAGGCCCGCCGCACGGCTCCGCAACGCCGTGAACGGCGGCGATCTAGGACCCCTCGCGTATGACGACCTTGGCCGGGCCGCCTCTCCCCCGCATCGTGACTACTCCGCGTCCACCCGGACCGAGGGGTCAGTCTGGTCGACGCTGGAGACGTCCTCGACGATGCTGCGCGCGATCGTCCGTGCGTTCAGGCCGACGGTCTCCAGGATCCGGTCACGCTTGGCATGGTCGAGGAAGCGCTGCGGGAGGGCGTGGAGCCGGAACGGTGTATGCACGCCGGCCTCGTTCAGCAGCTGGAGCAACACCGCCCCGCAACCACCGACCCGGCCGTTGTCCTCGACGCTGACCACGAGTCGGTGCTCACGCGCGAGGTCCACGATCACCGGGTCGAACGGCTTGACCCATCGCGGGTCCACGACGGTGACCCCGATCCCCTGGGCCACCAGTCGTTCGGCCACATCGACCGAGACCGAGGCCATCGACCCGATGCCGACGATTAGCACATCCTTGGTGCCGCTGCGGAAGAGCACGTCCATCGAGCCGGCACGGTCCACGCGGCCGATGTCGTCGTTCGGCGGGCCCTTCGGGAAGCGCACCACGGTCGGAGCGTCATCGACCTCCACGGCCTCGCGGAGCAGCTCGCGCAGGCGAGTGGCATCCCGGGGCGCCGCGAGACGGAGACCCGGCACGACCTGGAGCACCGACATGTCCCACATGCCGTTGTGGCTCGGTCCGTCAGTCCCGGTGACCCCAGCACGGTCCAGGACGAAGGTGACCCCACACCTGTGCAGGGCGACGTCCATCAGCACCTGGTCGAACGCGCGGTTGAGGAAGGTCGAGTAGATCGCGACGACCGGGTGCAGCCCGCCCATGGCCAGACCAGCAGCAGACGTGGCTGCGTGCTGCTCGGCGATGCCGACGTCGAAGGTCCGCTCGGGATGCTTGGCCGCGAACTTGTGCAGCCCGACCGGGTGCAGCATCGCCGCAGTGATCGCGACCAGGTCCTTGCGCTCGTCGCCGAGCCGCACCATCTCCTCCGCGAAGACGTCGGTCCACTCCAGGCCCTTGGGACTCTCCACGCCGGTGGTGACGTCGAACGGGCCGGGCGAGTGGAACTGGTCGGCCTCGTGTCGCTCGGCGGCATCGTACCCGAACCCCTTGTGGGTGATCACGTGCACGATCACGGGGCCGGCGAACCTCCGCGCCTTGTGCAACGCCCGCTCCACCGCCGCGCGGTCATGACCGTCGATCGGGCCGACGTACTTCAGGCCCAGGTCCTCGAAGAGCCCCTGCGGAGCGAGCGCGTCCTTCATCCCCTTCTTGACCGCGTGCAGTGCGTCGTACGCCGCCGGACCCACCCCTCGCACGCCGTTGAGGCGGGTTTTGACCAGGTCGAGGATCTGTTCGTATCGGGGGTTGGTGCGCAGCGTGGTCAGGTGGTTGGCCAGTCCTCCGACGGTCGGGGTGTAGGAGCGGCCGTTGTCGTTGACGACCATCACCAGCTTGCGGTCCGGCGCAGACGGGAACCTGGCGGCGATGTTGTTCAGCGCCTCCCACGCCATCCCGCCGGTGAGGGCTCCGTCACCGACCACGGCCACCACGGAGCGGTCCTCGCCACGGATCGCGTAGGCCTTCGCGAGCCCGTCCGCGTAGGACAGCGCCGTGGAGGCGTGAGAGTTCTCCACGATGTCGTGCTCGGACTCGGCCTGGCTCGGGTAGCCCGAGAGGCCGTGCTCCTGCTTGAGCCTGTCGAATCCGGCGGCGCGTCCGGTGAGGATCTTGTGCACGTAGGCCTGGTGGCCCGTGTCGAAGATCACCCGGTCCGTGGGTGAGTCGAACACGCGATGGATCGCCATTGTGAGCTCGACGACACCGAGGTTCGGCCCCAGGTGGCCGCCGCCGACGGAGCACTTGGTGACGAGGAAGTCGCGGATCTCTGCGGCGAGCCGCTCGAGCTGGTCGTCGTCGAGCTGACGCAGGTCACGCGGACCCGTGATCTGCTCGATGAGGCCCATGGCGTCGAGTCTAGACATCGGCGCTCGAGAGCACGAAGCAGCCGTTCCCCGTCAGTCGCGCATGTCACACGCTGATCAGCAGCCCGGTGGCGTACAGGATCGCGACCCCGGCCAGGATTCCGCCGATGCTGGCCGGATAGAGCGCGCGACCAGCGCGGTCGCGCATCGTCGGCACGAGCTGCACGATCACCTGCACGATCGCCCCGACCCCGATTCCAATCAGGAAGGCGGCCGCCTCGGGGTTGTAGGCGGAGGCGCCGATGAAGGCGCCGAGGATCGCTGGCGCGCCGGCGATCAGCCCGAGCGCTGCGAAGCGCCCGAACGAGGGCCGGGGCGCGTTGGCCAGCGGCGCGACGATCGCGAGCCCCTCGGTGGTGTTGTGCAGCGCGAAGCCGAAGACGAGGAAGGCGCCGAGCGCGAGCTCGCCGATCGCGTAGGCCGAGCCGATCGCGAGGCCCTCACCGAGGTTGTGCAGCCCGATCCCGATCGCCACCAGCAGGGACAGCTGGAAGGCGCCGGCACCGGCGCTCTTGGCGCGTTCGCGGCGGGCGCGCAGATAGCGGTCGAGCGCAACCAGCGCGAGGTAGGCGATCACGGCGCCGATGAACAACAGCTCGACACCGCCAAAGGCCCCGGCGCTCAGCTCAGCGATCTCCCTGCCTGCGAGGTAGGCGTCGACGGCGAGGAACCCGAGCAGCCCGATCGTCGCTGCGATGAAGAAGCGGATCCACTGCTCTCGCACCTTACCGAGGAAGGGCAGGAACAGCATCCCGAGCGCCACCGGGATGATGCCGACGTAGGTCCCCAGCAGGGCCATCAGCCCGTAGAAGGCCCCGTCCGCCTCGGGGGTGGCCACCGCGACCTCGATCTGGTGTTCGACCGTCACGCCCGAGGACGTCAGCATCGTGACCAGCAGCGGCGAGCCTTCCTGCCAGGGATAGTCGAGCGTCAGCGACTGGCGCTCTAGCCGCCCGACCTCCTCGGTGCTCTCGCTGAAGTCGACATAGGTGTCGTTGACGAACACCTGCTCGATGTCGACGGCGTCGGGGCCGACATTGCGCACCTCGAGCTCGATCTCGCCGGGCCGCAGCACGGTCCGTTCGACGGCGACGTCCTCGACCGGGGGTCCGCGACGCTCGCCGAGCGTGTCGCTGCCTATCGTCAGCAGGGCGACGAGCGCGCCGAGGATCAATGCCACGGGGACCAGGCCGAGCGCCCATGCTGGAACGCGCTCGAACGGGCTGGCACGCGCCGTGCGGGTGGTGTCCTCGGCTGCCATCAGCTGACCTCGAAGAAGCCCATCCAGCCGAGCTCGGCGAACTCGGTCTTGTGGGCGTGGAACATGTACTCGCCCGGGTACTTGAAGCGGATCTCGCAGATGCCACGTTGGGCCTGGCCGAGCAGCACGGTGTCGGTGAACTCGTTCGGCTCGAGCCGAGTGCCGGTCGGGTAGTAGTCGAAGAAGCTCGCGTGGGTGTGGAAGGAGTTGACCGGGTCGTACTCGAGCGTGTTCACGAGGTATATGCGCACGAGCTCGCCCAGCTTCACCTGGATCGGCTCGTTGACGTGGTGGAAGGCGACCGTGTTGACCGCGTAGATCTGGTTGCTCGCTGCGTCGAAGTTCGTATTGAAACCGTTCATCACCATCACCATCTCGTCGGCCTCGGGCCGCCCTGGCTTGGGGTCGCAGATGAACGTCCCGTACAGACCACGCGCGATGTGCTCGGCCAACGGGCCGACGTGGCAGTGGTAGAGATGCACCCCGAACGGCTCGGCCTCGAACTCGTACGTCGTGGACCCGCCCGGCTCGATGATTCCCGCGCCAATCTCCGGGACGCCGTCCATCTCGGGGGGGTGGAAGCCGTGGAAGTGAATCGTGTGCGGGTGCTCGGAGCCGTTGATGAACCGCACCCGCATCAGGTCGCCCTCAGTGGCACGCAGCGTGGGCCCGGGCACGCGGCCGTTGTAGGTCCAGGCCGGGTACCTGACTCCGGGCGCGACCTCGATCTCCTTGTCCTCGGCGAACAGCTCGTACTCCCGCAGGACACGCCCCCCGGGCAACCGCGTGACCGTGCCGTAGTCGAAGTCACGCAGGATGTCGGTCGGGTTGAACCCGTTGGCCGCGTGGTCGACGACATCGCCGAGCTTGAACGTCGGACCCCGCACGCCCCCGCCGTGGCTTCCCATGGTCGGGCCGGGGGCATCGCCGGAAGTCGCCGGGAGGCCACCGGGCAATCCCTTGTCCGGCATGACCTCGGGCAGGATCGGCAGGCTCGCCACCGCCGCTGCGCCACCCAGCAGCCGTCGCCGGCTGATCCTCTGCATCGCCGACTCCATCACTTGGTAAGGGCAGCACAACAATAGTTTTCGGTCAACCTAACACTAGCAAATGAGGTTACGCGGCACTACAGACGCGCCACGAACCTCCGGCCGCGCAGCGCCCCCTCCACGAGCCCGACCGCGCGTCGTTCCGCGAGCAGCCGCGCGGCCTCACGCTGCCAGTCCTCGACGGCGGCCTCGACGGTGTCCGCGTCGGCCACGTCGCGCAGCTCCCCGCGGGCCTCGCTCAGCCCGCGGCGCACGGCCTCCTGGCATGCCTCGACATGCAGCACCGCGAAGCGGGCCAGCACCACCTCGTGGCGTCGCAGCGTGGGGTAGGAGCGGTACTCCGGCGGACACAGGTCGAGCAGCCAGCTCACGGCGGTGCGCTCCCAGGCCGGCGCGCCCGGCGGCCGGACCTGACGCGGCCACCCCGGCGGTGCCACGAGCGAACCCATCCCGCGAGACTACCACTCAACCGAACACCTGTTCGATTCGAATGGTTTCAACCACCAAGGAACGACAGCCGCACCTCGCGCTCGGGGTTGTCGACGTTCAGGTCGACCAGGCAGATGCTCTGCCAGGTGCCGAGCTGCAGCCGACCGCCTACGACCGGGACGGTCGCGTACGGCGGCACCAGGGCCGGCATGACGTGCGAGCGACCGTGACCCGGCGAGCCGTGCTGGTGGCGCCACCGGTCGTCAGCGGGCAGGAGGTCGCGCAGGGCCGCCAGCAGGTCCTCGTCGCTTCCCGCGCCCGTCTCGAGAATCGCGATGCCGGCGGTGGCATGCGGCACGAACAGGTGCAGGAGACCGTCCTGCTCGTCTGCCACGAACTCCGCGCAGTCCCGGCTGATGTCGAGCACCACCTCGTCCGCGCCGGTCCGGTAGCGCACAGTTTCACTGCGCATGGCTCTCCCCCCGCATCCACTCCTCGGCCAGCAGGGCGTAAACGACCTCGTCCGTCCACTCTCCCTTGAGTTCCTCGTTCCTCACGAAGTGCGCCTCCTTCCGCATGCCGAGCTTGGCGAGCACGCGAGCAGACGGCTCGTTCCGCGCGTCCAGCCGGCCGACGACGCGGTGCAGCTTGACCTGCTCGAAACCGATCCGGAGCATCGCTCGCGCGCCCTCCGTCGCGTAGCCACGGCCGGTGAAGTCGGGGTGCACGATGTAACCGACCTCACCGGTCCGATGCTGCACACTGCGCAGGAAGAGCACGGACTCGCCGACGAACGCACCCGAGCCCTTCTCGATCGCCGCGAGCGTGACTCCGTCGCCCTCGACGTCGAGGCGCGTGTCGAGGTGGCGCTCGAAAGCCTCGCGTGACGCGCGCCTGTCGCGGACCTCCCAGGGCAGGAAGCGCACCACGTCCGGTCGAGCGTGCATGCCGGCCATCGCCTCGAAGTCACTGTCCTGGTAGCGGCGAAGCCGCAAGCGGCCGGTGTCGACGACGATGTCGCGGAAGTCCACCGAATCAACCTACCGAGCGGACACATGCCCCTCACCCGAGCACGCTCTTGACCAGGAGGACGACCGCCGAGAGTCCGCAGACGAGGAGTACGGCGCCACGGATGTGTCGTGAGGCGACCACGCGGCGCAGCAACCGTGACAAGAGGAAGCCGACGACCAGGCACGGTGTCAGGAGCAGACACAGCAGAAGTGTCCGCATCTCGAGCGAGCCCCCAACGCCGAGACCGAGCAGGCTCATGGCCGCTCCGACCAGGAAGTAGATCGCGAGAGTCGAACGGATCTGCGCAACGTCGCGGTGCTGGTAGAGAATTGCCAGCGGTGGCCCCCCGATCGAGGTGGCGGTCCCGCTGATCCCGGAGACGAACCCGGCGCCGAGAAGGGTGCCAGTGTTGACCGGGACCCGGACTGACCGGATCGTCAGCAGGACGCTGAGGAGCACCATCAAGCCGACTGCGATGCCCAGGGAACGACTCGAGAACCAGCCGACCAGGACCACGCCGATCACGGTGCCCGGGACCCGCGCCGTCAACGACCACCCCAGACCGGGCCAGTCGATGAGGTGGTGCTCTCGGACCAGGGTGACCAACGGCATCGCGACCGCGAGCCAGAGCAGGAGGTCGGGCATGAGTGTGGGCTGCAAGAGAGCGGTCACCGGCGCCGCGACGAGGCCGAGGCCCAGCCCCACGAGACCTTGGACGGCTGCTCCCACCACCAGTGTGAGTGCCAGCGCGATGGTCACCCAGGTCTCGAGTCCGAGGATGGTCAGCCCTTGAGCAGGTCGCGCAGCACGAAGGGCATGATGCCGCCGTTGCGGTAGTAACCCGCCTCGCCCGGGGTGTCGATGCGCACGATCGCGTCGAACTCGGTGTCCCCGGCCTTCACCGTGACAGTGCGCGGGGTGTCGCCGTCGTTGAGCGCGGTGACCCCGGTGACCGAGAACGTCTCCTCGCCGGTGAGGCCGAGCGAGTCGGCGCTCTCCCCCTCCGGGTACTGCAGCGGGAGCACGCCCATGCCGATCAGGTTTGACCGGTGGATCCGCTCGTAGGACTCGGCGATGACAGCCTTGACTCCCAGCAGCGCCGTACCCTTCGCCGCCCAGTCGCGAGAGGAGCCGGAGCCGTACTCCTTGCCGGCGAGGATCACCAGCGGCGTGCCCGCGGCCAGGTAGGCCTCCGAGGCCTCGAAGATCGTCGTCTCCGGTGTGGAGTCCTCAAGCAGGTTGCGAGTGAATCCGCCCTCGGTCCCGGGCGCGAGCTGGTTGCGCAGACGGATGTTGGCGAAGGTCCCCCGGATCATCACCTCGTGGTTGCCCCGCCGGGAGCCGTAGGAGTTGAAATCACGCTGCTCGACGCCGTGCTCGGCGAGGTACTTCCCGGCGGGCGAGTCCTTCTTGATCGCGCCCGCAGGCGAGATGTGATCGGTGGTGACCGAGTCGCCGAGCTTGGCGAGCACCCGGGCGCCCTCGATGTCCTCGACCGGCGCCGGATCGTCGGGCATGCCGTCGAAGTACGGCGGCTTGCGGACGTACGTCGACTCCTCGTCCCACGCGAACGTGTCGCCGGACGGAGTCTCCAGGGACTGCCAGCGCTCGTCCCCAGTGAACACATCGTCGTAGCTGTCGAACATCTCCGAGCTGATCGTCTCCCCGATGACCTGCTCGATCTCGCTCGGCGAGGGCCAGATGTCCTTGAGGTAGACGTCCTTACCCTCAGTGTCGGTGCCCAACGGCTCGTTGAGCAGGTCGACGTCCATCGACCCCGCGAGTGCATAGGCCACGACCAGAGGTGGTGATGCCAGGTAGTTCATCTTGACGTCGGGGTTGATCCGACCCTCGAAGTTGCGGTTGCCCGACAGCACGGAGACGACGGCGAGGTCCTTCTCGGCGACCGCTTCGCTCACCTCGGGGATGAGTGGCCCGGAGTTGCCGATGCAGGTCGTGCAGCCGTAGCCGACGAGGTTGAAACCGAGCTTGTCGAGGTACGGCGTGAGCCCGGCCCGCTCGTAGTAGTCGCTGACCACCTTCGAGCCCGGGGCGAGCGTGGTCTTCACCCACGGCTTGCGCTCGAGTCCCTTCTCGACGGCGCGCTTGGCGAGCAGGGCGGCTCCGATCATCACCGACGGGTTGGAGGTGTTCGTGCACGACGTGATCGCCGCGATCGCGACCGCCCCGTGGTCGATCTCGCACGCCGTACCGTCGCCGAGCCTCACCGTGACTGGGTCCGAGGGCCGACCTTCCGTGGACGCCTCGCTGAGATGCCAGTCCACCGGCTCCCCGCCGCCGTTGCCTGCGTGGGAGTAGGCGGGCGCGTCGCTGGCTGGGAACGACTCCGCCGACGACTCATCCACCTGCGACGCCACACCGTCGCCGCCGTCGGAGACGTAGTCGGCGAGTGCGGTGCGGAAGGCCTCCTTGGCGTCGCTGAGCGACACTCGGTCCTGCGGTCGCTTCGGGCCGGCCAGGGAGGGTACGACGGTGGAGAGGTCGAGCTCGAGCCGCTCCGAGTAACGCGGCTCGCGATTGTCTCCGTCATCAGCAGAGTGCCAGAGCCCTTGTTCCTTGGCGTAAGCCTCGACGAGCGCGATCTGCTCATCAGTTCGCCCGGTCAGCTCGAGGTACTTGGTGGTCTCGCCGTCGATCGGGAACACCGCGATGGTCGAGCCGTACTCCGGCGACATGTTGCCGATGGTCGCTCGGTTGGCCAACGGCACAGCCGAGACACCAGGACCATAGAACTCGACGAACTTCCCGACTACGCCGTGCTTGCGCAGCATCTCGGTGATGGTCAGCACGAGGTCCGTCGCGGTTGCCCCTTCGGGCAGCTCGCCGTCGAGCTTGAAGCCGACGACCCGCGGGATCAGCATGGAGACCGGCTGCCCGAGCATCGCCGCTTCCGCTTCGATGCCGCCGACCCCCCAGCCGACGACACCGAGCCCGTTGACCATCGTGGTGTGCGAGTCGGTGCCCACGCACGTGTCCGGATAGGCGAGCGTCGTACCGTCGCCGCTGTCCCGCGTGAAGACGACCCGAGCGAGGTGCTCGATGTTGACCTGGTGCACGATGCCGGTGCCGGGTGGCACGACCTTGAAGTCGTCGAAGGCTCCCTGCCCCCAACGGAGGAACTGGTAGCGCTCGTTGTTGCGCTCGTACTCGATCTCGACGTTGCGCTCGAACGCATCGGGGGTGCCGAAGACATCGGCGATCACCGAGTGGTCGATCACCATCTCCGCTGGGGCGAGCGGGTTGATCCTGGCCGGGTCGCCGCCGAGCTCGGCCATCGCCTCACGCATCGTGGCCAGGTCGACGACGCACGGGACACCGGTGAAGTCCTGCATGATCACCCGGGCGGGGGTGAACTGGATCTCCTTGCTGGGATCCGCGTCGGCATCCCACCCGGCCAGCGCCCGGATGTGGTCGGGGGTGATGTTCTCGCCGTCCTCGGTGCGCAGCAGGTTCTCCAGCAGGATCTTGAGGCTGAACGGCAAGGTGTCGACGTCCCCCTCGTCGACCGCGTCCAGCCGGTAGATCTGGTAGGCCTTCCCGTCCACGTCCAGCGTGTCCTTGGCACCGAACGTGTCCGCGCTGCTGCTCTCTGGCATCGAAGGCTCTCCTCGTACTCGGTCCGCTGTCATCCATCTTGCCTCGCCCGGCACCCGCCGACCTCGGGTGGTCGAGCCCGTCGAGACAACTATCTTGACATCAAGATACATGAACGAAGCGAAGCTGCCCATCCGGGTCGGAGATCGCTTTCCACAGTTTCGCGTTGACCCCTGGCAGGCCCCTGTCGGCGTGCGTAGCCTGCTGGACATGCCGATGAGCCAACGTTAGACGGAGCGCAAGATCCGTCAGCATGACTCCGGCATCGATGCCGTCTACGAGATTCTCGGCTCGATCCAGGACAAGCTGGCTCACCACGACCGGCGGTTCGACGGGATCGACCGACACCTGGCCCGGCACGACGCCCGGTTCGATCGCGCGGATACCCGGTTCGACCGCGTGGACGACCAGCTCGCAGAGATCCTCGCGATCGTGCGCCCGAGCGGTGACTCCGGCTCCTGATCAGGCTTCCAGCAGTGCCAGGCACTCGACGTGATGGGTCATCGGGAACAGGTCGAAGGCACGCAACCCGCTGAGCCGGTAGCCGTGCTCGGCGAAGGTGGCGACATCACGCGCAAGAGCGGCCGGGTCACAGGCGACGTAAGCCACCGCCCGTGGAGCGCGCGATGCGATCGCACCGACAAGCGCTCGCTTGGCTCCGGTGCGCGGCGGGTCGAGCACCACCAGGTCTACGTCCGACGGAGTTCTCGGGTCCTTGAGTACGGCGTCCACGCGTCCGCGGATGACCGTGGCGCCCGAAACACCGGCGAGGTTCGAGCGCGCCAGCCGAACGGCGTTGCGATCGGCTTCGACGGCGAACACGTCGCCCGCCTCTCCCACGCGATCAGCCAGGAAGCGGGCGAACAGACCGACTCCGGCGTACAGGTCCATGCAGCTCTCGCCCGGCTGCGGGTCGAGCGCGTCGAGCACCGCATCGACGAGCAGGGCTGGGGCGTCGCGGTGCGGCTGCCAGAAGCCGTCGCTGGCGACCCGAAACCGGTGGTCGCGGACCTGCTCGGTGTTCTCGTGGGATGCCGCGGGCTCGCCTGACCAGGACGACTCCACTAGTGACACCGCCGCGGGATGGGTGATCAAGCAGTCGTCGACCGGGACCACGTCATGCGATCGGTGCTTGCGAAATCCTCGCGCTCCCGAGGAGGACACGGCGTAGCGCACGCGCGTGCGCCAGCGCAGCCCGTCGCGCTCGTCGGGGGCCGGCTCGACGACCAGCGAGCCCACCAGGTCGTTCGCCGCGGAACCGGCGAGGCGATGAAACTGCTCACGCACCACGGCCGCCTTGAGCAGCCGCTGCTCCTCAAGACTTACGTGCTGGAAGTCGCAGCCCCCACAGCGACCTGGTCCGGCGAACGGGCACGGAGCCTCGACCCGCGAGGGTGCTGCCGACTCCACTGACACGGCATCGCCGCGCAGGTACCTCGAACCCTTCTCCCCCTCGGTCACCTCCACGACCACACGTTCGCCCGGCAGCGCGTGGCGAATGAAGATCACGCGTCCGTCGTGCCGGGCTACGAAGTGGCCGCCGTGGGCAACCGGACCCACATCGACGATGTAGCGGTCGCCGGTCAGCGAAGCGCCGCGCGGCGTGCGCTCACGGCGTGCGCTCATCGCTCGCGGAATCCCCCCGGTCGTCCTTCGGGTCGGTGAGGACACGGCCGCGCCGGACGTCACCGGGCTGCGCCCGGGTATGCATCCGGCTCGCGCGTTGCTTGGCGATCTCCGACGAGCGCAGCTGGAAGGGCACGGAGGTCACCATCACACCCGAGGTGAACAACAGCCTGCCCTTGAGCCGCCACGCGGTCTGGTTGTGCAGCAAATGCTCCCACCAGCGGCCGACGACGTACTCCGGGATGTAGACCGCGACCACGCCGCGCGGGTTGGCGTTGCGGATGCTGCGCGCGTAGTCGACGATCGGGCGGATGATCTCCCGGTACGGCGAGTACAGCACCTTGAGCGGCACGTCGATGTTCTGCTGGTCCCACTCCTCCATAAGCCGCGCTGTCGCCGCGGAGTCCGCATCGACGAAGACTGCCTCGAGGACGTTCGGACGCGCGGCTTTCGCGTAGGCGAGGGCCCGCATGGTGGGCTTGTGCAGCCGCGAGACCGCGACGATGGCGTGCACGCGCGTCGGCAGGACTTGGTCTCCTTCAGAGATCACCAGCTCCTGCGTCACGTTGTCGTAGTGACGCTGAATGCCCCTCATGATCAGGAAGAAGGTGCCCATCGCCAAGATCGCGATCCAGGCACCGGCGAGGAACTTCGTCACGAGCACGATGACGAGCACAACGGCTGTCATGCCGAGGCCGAAGGTGTTGATGGCGCGCGAGCGGAACATCCGTCGGCGTACGGACGGGTCGGTCTCGGTGCGCAGGTGCCGTGTCCAGTGCCGGATCATGCCGAGCTGGCTGAGGTTGAAGGAGACGAAGACGCCGACGATGTAGAGCTGGATGAGCCTGGTCACTTCTGCATCGAAGGCGAAGATGAGCGCAACGGCCATGGCGGCCAGGATCACAATGCCGTTGCTGTAGGCGAGCCGGTCGCCGCGCGAGCCGAGCTGTCGGGGAAGCAGTCCGTCCTTGGCGAGAATGGAGCCCAGCACCGGGAACCCGTTGAAGGCGGTGTTCGCGGCGAGCACCAGGATCACGCCAGTGGCGGCCACGACGAAGTAGAAGCCTGGGGAGAAGTTGTCGAAGACACCTCGCGCGATCTGGGCGATCACGGTGTCCTGGTCGAACCCGGGCGGCACCGGGTTGCCGTCGACGTCCACCAGCCGGTCCACGTCGTCGGGGTCGACGTAGCGCAGGTTCATCTGCTGGGCGAGCGTGATGACGCTGAGCATCATCGCGATCGCGATCGTCCCCAGCAGGAGCAGGGTGGTCGCCGCGTTCGCGCTCTTCGGCTTCCGGAAGGCCGGCACGCCGTTCGAGATGGCTTCCACCCCGGTCAGCGCCGCGCAGCCGGAGGAGAACGCACGTGCGAGGAGGAAGACCAGGGCCACGGTCGTGATCGTGCCCTCGTAGCCGGTCGCCTTGACGATCTGCAGGTCGGCGCTCTCCACGTTGGGCAGGTTCCCGGACAGGTAGCGCAGGAGACCCCAGCCGCACATACCCAGGATTGCCACCATGAACAGGTAGGTCGGGATGGCGAAGAACGTCCCCGACTCGCGGACGCCGCGCAGGTTCAGGGCCGCCAGGAGGACCACCAGCCCCGCACCCACGGGGGCCTCATGCCCGGAGAGGAACGGAAGCGCGGATGCGGCGTACTGCGCACTCGAGGAGATCGACACCGCGACGGTGAGCACGTAGTCGACGAGCAGCGCGGACGCGACAGTGACGCCCGCGGTCTTGCCCAGGTTGACGGTGGCCACCTCGTAGTCACCGCCACCGCTGGGGTAGGCGTGCACGTTCTGCCGGTACGACGCCACCACGGTCAGCATCACCAGCGCGACGAGAATCCCGATCTTCCAGGACCACGTGTAGGCGCTGACCCCGGCAACGGAGAGCATGATGAAGATCTCGTCCGGCGCGTAGGCGACCGATGACAGGGCGTCGCTGGCGAAGACGGGAAGCGCGATGCGCTTGGGAAGCAACGTCTCGCCGAGCTGGGTGCTGCGCAGCTTCCGGCCCAGAAGGATGCGCTTGGATACGTCTCCGACTCCCACGAGGGGCAAGGCTAGCGGCCGTGGCGTGCCGATCGACCGGACGGGACGGGCAAGGTCCGGTAGCGTCTGTTTCGTGCACGTCGTGATCATGGGCTGCGGACGGGTGGGCTCGACCCTTGCGCGCGGTCTGGAACGTCGTGACCACACCGTGTCCATCATCGACAGCAATCCTGACGCGTTCCGCCGGCTCGGTCCCTCGTTCAACGGGACGAAGGTGACCGGTGTGGGTTTCGACCAGGACGTCCTGGACGAGGCCGGCATCGCGAAGGCCGAGGCGTTCGCTGCGGTCTCCAGTGGCGACAACTCCAACATCATCGCCGCCCGGGTGGCCCGCGAGACCTTCGGCATCCAGCAGGTCGTCGCACGCATCTACGACCCTGGCCGAGCCGAGGTCTACCAGCGGCTGGGGATCACGACGGTGGCCACCGTGCGGTGGACTGCGGACCAGGTGTTGCGCCGGCTCCTGCCCGCGGGCGGCGAGCCGGACTTTCGCGACCCCTCCGGGACGATCCGCCTCGACCAGGTGCGGGTCATCGAGCCCTGGGTCGGTCAGCGCACCCGCACGCTGCAGGAGCAGTCCGGCAGCCGGATCGCGTGGATCGACCGGCTCGGCGAGGGCATGCTGCCCACGCGTGACACGGTGATCCAGGAGGGTGACCTGCTCCACCTGGTGATGCGCGAGGAGAACGCCGACCAGGTCTACGAGGTGTTCCACGCCGGGCCGGAGGACGGATGAGAGTCGCCATCGCAGGAGCAGGAGCGGTGGGTCGCTCCGTGGCCCGTGAGCTGATTCACAACGGCCACAAGGTGCTGCTCATCGACAAGGCCCCCGCGAGCATCAAGCCGGAGCGAGTGCCGGAAGCGGAGTGGCTGCTGGCTGATGCGTGTGAGCTGTCCTCGTTGGAGGAGGCGAAGCTGGAGCAGTGCGATGTGGTGATCGCCGCCACCGGCGACGACAAGGCGAACCTGGTCACCGCACTGCTCGCGAAGACCGAGTTCAGCGTCCCCCGCACCGTCGGGCGGGTCAACCACCCGAACAACGAGTGGCTGTTCACCGAGGCATGGGGGGTCGACGTCAACGTGTCCACTCCCCGCATCATGTCCGCGCTCGTCGAGGAGGCGGTCAGCGTCGGCGACCTGGTCCGCCTGTTCACTTTCCGCCAGGGCAACGCGAACCTCGTCGAGATGACGCTGCCCTCGGACTCGCCGTACGTCGGCAAGCCGTCTGGGTTGATCCCCTGGCCGGAGAACACAGCGCTGGTGACGATCCTGCGCGACGGGCAGGTGTACGCACCCACGGCCGAGCAGCCGATCGAGTCCGGCGACGAGCTGTTGTTCGTCTCGGCGGAAGCCTCCGAGGACGAGCTGGAGCGGCTGCTCGCCCCCGAGGAGCATGGTGGGTCCTAGCGGCGTCAGGCCAGCTTGGGGAGCTCCTCGCGCGAGTCGAGCGGGGTGTGGTTGCGGGCCAGCAGCCACACCATCCCGCCGAGCGCGGCAAGCTGCAACGGCCAGCCCATCGCGATCTTGGAGACTCCGAGCACGGCAACCGCGGTGTCGGGGTCGATGGCACCGCTCTTCCCCGCGAGGTAGAGGGGCACCTGCACCGCCAGCCGAATGACGCACGGCACGACCAGGAACCAGCTCAAGTTGCTGCACAGCCGCACGATCTGCCGGTCCGCGCGCCAGGCGGTGGGATCGCCGGCGACGCTGCCCACCATGAACCCCACGACGGGCCATCGGGTGAGGATGCTCAACGTGATCAGCACCGTGTACACGCCGTTGTAGAAGATGCCCGGCAGGAAGTAGGCCAGGGCCTGCTCCGAGGCGTCACCCCCGCCACGCGCGCTGAGCCAGACAAAGAGAGTCCCCAGCCCGATCCCCAGCAGGCTGTTGACCACGAACTGAACGCTCGAGCGCTGCACCACGCGGATCACCAGCAGGACGACGGCGGCACCGATGCTGACCATCAACGCAAGCCGCAGGTCGCGGGTGGACAGGAAGATGGCGGTGAAGGCGGCGGTCGGCACGGCCGCCTCGAGCATGCCGCGTCTGCCGCCGAGTGAGCGTGCTAGCTGAGCGCGTACGACGCTCTCCACGGTGTCGTTGCCGACCGGGTCGGACTCGGTCGTCTCAGCCTGCGACACGGGTCAGGATCCCAGCTCGTAGCGCGGGTTGAACATGACCCGCATCCCGTCGTGGGCACCGATCCGGCCATTCACCTGGAGTCGACGGCCCGGCTCGATCCCGGCGATCCGACGGCGCCCGAGCCAGATCAACGTGATCACCCCGGAGCCGTCGTACAGCTCGGCCTCCAGTGCGGGCACGCCACCGCGGGGGCGCAGCGTCACCGTGCGGAGGCTGCCCTGCAGCTCGACGCGCTCACGGTCCGTCGCCTGCTCGATGGGGCAGCAGCCCGCCTTGACGGTGTCGCCCTTCAGCTGCTGGGCCTCCATGTCGCTCGAGCTCGCCCAACGACTGATGCTGCGACCGAGGCTGCGACGCAGGCGACCCTTCTCTTCGGACATGGGTCAAGACTAGTGGCCCGACCGGCAGTGTTGTTCGTCGCGAGCGTCGTCTGGCGGAGTGCACGGCAAGGCGTCGGAGCGAAGGCGATGCTCGAGCATCGTCGAGTGACGACAACGCCGCCGGG
>Ga0136622_10000152_pt1 | contig 25914 bp, 25 predicted proteins | sample AntDrymUQ4482106_2_FD_104803 | JGI IMG/M metagenome (GOLD analysis project Ga0136622, IMG submission 104803) | Polar desert sand microbial communities from Dry Valleys, Antarctica - metaG UQ448 (21.06) | ecosystem: Environmental > Terrestrial > Soil > Desert | place: Antarctica: Dry Valley...
CGCCGCCGCGGTGGCGGTGGCCCTCGCCCGCTGCTCCACCGCTCCCCCCGGTCCGGCCGACGCCGCCTCGGGCACCTCGGCGGCTCCGCTCACCACGCTCCCCGCCCTCACCACCACCTCCACCAGCACCACCACGACCACCATCCCACGGCGCGACCTGACCGGTACGGTGACCGACGCCGCCGGCAGCCCCCTTGCCGCCGCCGTGGTGACCGCCGGCGACGCCCGCACCGACACCGACGCCGCCGGAGCCTTCGCCCTCCACCAGATCGAAGCCGGCCCGATCCAGGTGTACCTCCCCGGATGGCTCCCCCGCCTGGTGCGGTGGGGAGGCAGCCGCACCCACCTCGACATCGAGCTGGAGCCGCGGGTGGTGCGGGGAGTGCGGGCCATACCCGACGTCGCCGGCGACCCGGCCCGGTTCGACGCCCTGCTCGACCTCATCGAGGGTACGACGGTGAACGCCCTCGTCTTCGACACCAAGGACGAGACCGGCAAGGTGCGCTACGCCACCGGCGTGCCCAGGGCTGATCGTCTCGGTGCGGTCGACGACACCTACGACCCGGTGGCGATGGTGGAGCAGGCCCACCGGGCCGGGCTGTACGCCATCACCAGGATCGTCACCTTCGAGGACCAGGTGTGGTCGAACGACCCCGAGGCCAAGCTTGCCGGGATCTGGGTCAACCCCGTCGACCGGTCCAACTGGGCGTACCCCACCAACCTGGCGATCGAGGCGTGCGAGCTGGGGTTCGACGAGGTCCAGTTCGACTATGTGCGGTTCCCCGCCGGGGAGACGGCATCTGTCGCCCAGGCGGCCCAGCCGCTCACCGCCGACCAGCGGGTCGATGTCATCCGCAGCTTCCTCGACGCCGCCAGCCGCAAGCTCCACCCGCTGGGATGCGCCGTGTCGGCGGCGATCTTCGGGATCGTGGTGTCCTCGCCGACGGACGAGGGGATCGGGCAACGCCCCGAGGAGTTGTCCACCGCCGTCGACGCCCTCAGCCCGATGGTCTACCCCAGTCACTACTCCCCCGGCTGGCTCGGGTTCGCCGATCCCAACGACCACCCGGCGGCGGTGACCGCAGACGCCCTGGACAACGCCGCCCACCGGGTCTCGCCGGGCACCCTGATACGCCCGTGGCTCCAGGCGTTCTACTGGTCGCCCGAGCAGATCGCCGCCTCCATCGCCGAGGCGGACGCCCGCGGGTATGGGTGGATCCTGTGGAACGCCGCAGGCAACTACCCCCGCGCCGCCCTCCCCACCGCCAACTGATCCCGAGGAGTCGCCATGGTCAGTGCCCACAAGCCCGACGGGTACAACAGTGTGTCCCCCTACCTGATCGTCAACGGTGCCCAGGCCACCGTCGACTTCCTGGTCGAGGTCTTCGGGGGGGTGCTGCTACGCCGCCACGCCGACGAGCACGGCGGGCTGCTGCATGTCGAGGTACGCATCGACGACACCGTGGTGATGCTGGCCGACGCCACCTCCGATTGGCCGTCGCCCGGTTCGATGGTCCACGTGTACGTCGCCGACGTGGACGACACCTACCGGCGGGCGCTGGCCGCCGGAGCCACGCCGGTCCAGGAGCCCGCCCAGAAGGACGACCTCGACCGCCGAGGCGGGGTGAGGGACGCCGGGGGCACCACGTGGTGGATAGCCACCCAGGCCGGGTGACCCCCGGGCGGTGATGAGCCCGACAAGCGCCCCCGCCGGGCCATACTTGCCGCCGTGGACGCCACCATCCTGCTGGTCGAGGACGACCCGTCGATCCGGGAGATCACCCGCATCGGTCTCCAGGACGCCGGTTTCCGGGTGGAAACGGCCGGAGACGGACGGGAGGCGCTGCTCAGGTTCCGCCACCAGCGTCCCGATCTGGTGGTGCTCGACATCATGCTCCCCTACGTCGACGGGCTCGAGGTGGCCCGGGCGATCAGAGCCGAGTCGTCGGTCCCGGTGGTGATGCTCACCGCCAGGGCGGAGACCGTCGACGTCGTGGTCGGTCTCGAATCGGGTGCGGACGACTACGTCACCAAGCCGTTCGAGATGCCGGTGCTGGTGGCCAGGATCCGCGCCGCCCTGCGCCGCGCCCAGCAGATCGAGCCGGCGGAGACGGTGACGCTGGGCGATCTCCACATCGACGTCCTCGGGCACCGTGTGGTCCGCAACGGCGAGGAGCTGGCGCTGACCCCCACCGAGTTCCGGCTCCTGCTCGAGCTGGCGAGACGGCCCGGTCAGGTGTTCACCAGGGAGATCCTGCTCGACCGGGTGTGGGGGTACTCGTACCTGGGCGACTCCCGTCTGGTCGACGTGGCCGTGCAGCGGCTCCGGGCCAAGCTGGAGACCGGGGACCCGGCTCGGCCCCTGATCGAGACCGTTCGTGGCGTCGGATACCGCGCCGCCCGCTGATGCTGCGTAGCTTCCGCTCGCGGCTGGTGGCCACCGTCATCGCCCTGGTGGCGGTGACCGCGCTGCTGGTTGGCGGGCTCGGTTACCTGCTGGTGGAGCGGTCGCTCCGCTCCCAGCTGGTCGACGACGCCGTCGCCCGCACCCGGTTCAACGTGACCGAGCTGGCTACCACCGAGGTGCTCCCCGCAGACGCCGACCGTGAGCAGTTCGCCGCCACCGGGCTGCTCCCCCGCTTCGTGCTGCGGGGCACCGACGGGGTGTTCGTCGACTTCGGCGACGGCGAGCCCTTCGTCTCCTCGCTCGACCTGGTCGAGGTCCCCTCCCGGTTGTCTCCCGAGCTGCGGGCGCTGGTGGAGAGCGGCGAGATCGGCTACCAGTTCGCCGGGCTCGACGGCGAGCCGGTCCTCTTCGTCGGGGCGAGACGGCCCGACATCGGGCCCGATTTCTACTTCGAGTATTCCGCCGCCGAGGTCGACCGGGCGCTGACCGAGCTGCGCCGGGTGCTGCTCGGCGCCGGGTTGGGGGTGGCCGCCCTGGGTGCGCTGGTCGCCGGGCTGATCGCTCGCACCGTGGCCCGCCCGATCAGGGCCGCCGCCTCGGGCGCCCACCGCATGGCGGAGGGTGACCTCGAGGTGCGGCTCTCCGAGCGGGGCGGGGACGAGATCGGCGCCCTCGCCGTCGCCTTCAACGACATGGCCGGGTCGCTGCAGCAGAAGATCGCCGAGCTGGAGGAGTCCCGGGCACGGGAACGCCGCTTCGTCGCCGACGTGTCGCACGAGCTGCGCACCCCGCTCACCGCCCTGGTCAACGAGGCGGCGATCCTGGCCCCACACCTCGGGGTGCTGCCCGCCGAGCCACGACTGGTCGGCGAGATGCTGGTCGGCGATGTCGGCCGGCTGCGGCGGCTGGTCGAGGAGCTGTTGGAGGTGTCCAGGCTCGACACCGCCGTCCAGTCCCCCGAGACGGCGGCGATCGACCTCGACGCCTTCCTGGCCGCCGTCGTCGCCGAGCGCAACCCCGAGGCGTCCCTCACCGTTGCCGGCGAGCGCAGGATCACCGTGGACCGGATCGGTCTGGAACGGGTGGTGGCCAACCTGCTCGACAACGCCCGCACCCACGCCCCTGGAGCGGCGGTTGCGGTCGACGCCTCGGTCGACAAAGCCGAGCTGGTGCTCACCGTCACCGATGCCGGGCCCGGTGTTCCCGAGGCGGTGCTGCCGTACCTGTTCGACCGGTTCTACATGGTGGACCCCGCCCGCCGCGGCGGGACCGGGCTGGGGCTGGCCATCGCCGCCCGGCACGCCACCCGGATGGGGGCGGCGCTGACCGCACGTGGCGGCGATGGCGGGATCGGGATGGTCTTCGAGCTCAGGGCCCCTGTTACCGCTTCGTTACCGGGCGGTGATGGGGACGAGACCTCGCCCACCGAACCTGAGGATGTCATCGAACACGACGTCACAGGAGAGACCTCATGAAGCGCATCGCCATCCTCATCGCCATCCTCGCCCTCTGCCTCACCGCATGCGGCGGCGACGGCGTCGGCAGCGGGGGCACGCTCGCATCCCCGCAGGACACCACCACCACCACGACCGCGGGCCGGTCGACCACCACCATCGGCGGCGGCGACGGCTCGACCAGCACCACATCGTCGGCCCCGACCGGAACCACCCAGACGCCTGGCGGATCCACCGAGGTCTTCGTAGACGTCTACCTGATCAAGGACGGCACATACGCCACCACCGTGACCCGCTCGGTGCGCACCCCCGCCGTTGCCGGCAACGCCATCCGCGCCCTCATCGAGGGCCCCACCGCCGATGAGGAGGGAGCGGGGCTGGCGTCGTCGGTCCCCGACGACACCCTGCTGCTCGGGCTCAGCATCGAGGACGGGCTCGCCACCATCGACCTCTCCAGGGAGTTCGAGTCCGGGGGCGGCAGCTTCTCGATGACCAGCCGGCTGGCGCAGGTGGTGTACACCCTCACCCAGTTCCAGTCGATCGACCAGGTCGCCTTCCGCCTCGACGGCGAGCCGGTGACCGTGTTCTCCAACGAGGGCATCGTGCTCGACCGGCCGGTCGACAACGCCGACTTCGTCTCGGCGGTTCCGATCGGGCCCGGGACCACCGACGGCGACGCCGAGACCTGGACCCAGGACGACCTACCCTCGACCAGCGGCATCGCCTCGTCCCAACTGGGCCGGGTGGTGCTGGTGGCTGCGGACGACACCCTGAACGTGCGTACCGGCGCTGGGGTGAGCAACCCCATCATCGGCAAGATCGTCCCGGGGGCCGTGGTGCACCGGCTGGGCGACACCGCCGTCGTGGGCTCGTCCGTCTGGGCCGAGATCAACACCCCCGAGGGCGCCGGGTGGGTCAACGCCACCTATCTGGCCGCCGTGGTCAGCGGGTCCGTCTTCGCCGACGACGACAGGGTGATGGACCTGCTCGACGACTTCGCCGCCGCCATCAACGACAACGGCGACATCCGCCCGATGATCTCGGAGCGTGGCCTGTACATCTCCCACCACGCCTCCCCGATCCACTTCGACCGCGACGAGCTGAACGGCATCCTCACCGACGACACCACCTACAAGTGGCCGTCTGCGGCGCTCGACTCCACCGATCCCAGCCAGCTCGCCGAGCTGCCCAGCAGGACGTTCGCCGAGGCGATCACCGACCGCTGGATCAGCGTCTTCGACGACGACGACCGGGTGGTGACGATCAACCAGCCGATCACCGCGGGCAACGGCCGGCTCCCCCAGTACGCCATCCCGTTCGAGCTGGAAGGCTTCAACTACGTCGGGCTGTACGACCCGGGTGACGATCCCCAGTACGAGGGGCTGGACTGGAACACCTGGTACGTCTCCATCGACTACGAGGACGGGCAGCCCCGGATCGTCGGGCTCACCGTCGACGAGTGGTCGCCGTGACCATCGGCTGAAGCGTCGCCTCGCCACGAGGGCCGGTCCGCCGGGACCGGCCCTCCCGTTGGTCGCTTGCGGTCACTCCCAGCGCTTGTCCTCGGCGTCGGCGATCTCGTTGCGGCGCTGCACCGTGTCGAGGGCGCGCTCGGCCGAAGCGAGGTCCGGGTACGGTCCGAGGAGGTTGCGCCGGGGGCAGCGCCCGTCCCCGACCTCGACCCGATCGTGCTCGACGCACCAGTAGAACTCGTCCTCCATCGGCGTCACTGTGCCCGGGCGAGCCGTCGGGTGCAAGCGATGGCCGAGGATGACGAAGCCTTCCGGGGCGAAGGAGTCGATGGCGACGGACTCGATCCCGGCACGGAAGCGGATGGCGAGATGGTCGGAGCCGGCGGCGACGATCTCGCCGAGCCCGTGGTCCTCGTGGGCAACCCAGATGCCGGGGGCATAGAGGGCTACCGGCGTGCGGTCGAGCGAGGTGTCCTGGCCTTCTTCCTGCGTCAAGGTGCCGGCTCCAACGTCGTGCGGCGCCCTGACCGACCCCGCCGAGGTGCGATCCGGGGACCGCCGATCCAGATGGTACCGCCCGTCGGCTACGGCTTGGTCGCCGCCCCCAGCTCGTCGAGCTTGGCGACCACGACCGGGTCGCTCAGATGCCCGGTGTGGCCCTTTGCATCGGGACATCCGTTGCCGGTCCAGCGGGGATCGGGGAGCAGCAGATCGGTGTCTTCAAGCCCGATCTGCTCGTCCGGACCGGTGAACAGGGGGCCGCCGATGGCATCGGTGAGCCGGTAGGCGTTCCAGAACCGCTCGCCTCCCCCGCCGTGGCGCAGCGAGCCGGCGACGCCGGATGCCATCCCCCCGCCGAACAGCGCCGGCCAGAACCGGCGGTAGTAGCGCCCCAGGGGTGACCCATGGGTGACCACTGCCAGCCGGTGCGGGTCGACGCCCTCGAGCTACAGGGCGGCGGCCAGGGTCAGCACCGATCCTTGGCTATGGCCGACGACGACGACGCCCCGCTCCGAGGCGAGCCGGGTGATGTGGCCCACCAGCTCGGGGACGGCGCGCTCGGCGTATGCGGGCGGTGCCAACGGGTGGAACCGCCGCGGCCAGAAGGTGCCGACATCCCACACCACCCCCACCTTGCGGCGGACGGCGGCGAACCGGATCGACAGGGCGATGGCGGCGATGGCGAGCAGCGGGAGCGCCGCCCCCACGATCGACCCGCCGGCGGCCAGCCAGCTCCACGACTGCGGCCACGGGCTGGCGGTGAGGGTGAGATGGAGCCGGTCGGGAGACCACAGGGCCAGCGCCGGGCGGCCGGCTCTGATCACGCCGACCAGCAGAGTCAGCACCGCGCCCCAGGTGACCAGGGTGACCACCACGTCGACAGCGCCGGTGAGGTCGGCGACGGCCCGCCTCCTCCCCGCGGTGGCGGCCATCGTCGACCGGCAGGGCTCGGGCGCCGCCGGGTACTCGGGGACCACCCGTTCCACCGGCCACGCCTCATGGCGACGGTGGAGGAGGTGGACGATCGCCCCGAGGGTTGCGGCGAAGGTCACCCCGGCGAAGACGGCGGTGATCCAGCCGTGCCCGCTGGGCAGGGCGGTGTCCGGACCGAGCCAGGTGTGGGCGATCCGGCTCAGCCCGGCGTATGTCACCGACAGCAGCAGCAGCGACAGGGCGCTCACCGTGGTCACCGGGAGCCAGCGGAACCGGTCCCGCCTTCCGGTCTCGGCGAAGGCGGCCACGGCCGACAGGGTGAAGACGGCCCCGACGACGAGCCACCAGACGTCGCCGCTCCAAGCCACCAGCAGGGCGGCGATGATCACCGGGATCGCACAGACCAGCACCGCCGTGGTGCGTACGCTGACCAGCGTCAGCACCACGACCGGATAGGCGGCGGCCACCGCCCCCGCCACCGCCCGAGCCCAGCCGGTGGCGCCGAGGGCGCCGCCGGCGACGACCGCCACCAGGACGGCGGCGGCCACGGTGGCCACCAACAGGATGGAGCAGATCGTCCGCCCCAGCCGCCGCCGTCTCCCCAGGACGAGTATCAGGGCGGGCACCACCACCGAGAGCGCCCCGAACAGGGCGGCCCATCCGGTGGAAGAGAAGGAGCCGTCGCCACCGAACAGGACGAAACCGGCGGCGACCAGCCCGGCGAGCAGCACGGCACCGCGGAGATCGGAGGTGGTCCACGCCCCGGCGTCGATCACCGTCCGACCGCCACGGCGCACCCAGGCCATGCACTCCACCAACGCCAGCGCCATCACCAGGACCCCGGCGGTCGCCAGCACCCACAGCGGAGCCGCCGCCCACAGCCCGTCGAGATCGGAAGCGGGATTCACCAGGTCGGTGCTCCAGGCGGTGAGCACGCCCGCCACCGCCAGCAGCCAGCCGGCCCAGGCGAGGAGGGTGGCAATCGGACCGGGGGAACGCGACAGCCCCACCAGCAGCGCCGCCGTGGCCAGCAGGACGGCGGCGACGGCCAGCGCCAGCGGCAGCAGGGCGTCGGTGGCCCGCCACACCGAGAAGACGGGAAGGAAGGCAACGGTCGCCGCCGCCACGGCGAACTCGCTCTGCCGCAGCGCCTCGATGACATTGGCGGTGCGCCAGAACTCGGGGTCGGTCAACCCGAGGTCGTCGTCGGTGACCGCAGCCACCTCCTCCGGGCTTGTCTCGGCGCCGAAGCGTTCGTAGCGGGCACTGCGCTTGCTGGCGACGGCGATCACCACCAGCACCACCAGTACCGCCCCCGCCGCCATGGCCAGGCGCCGGCCCGGCGGCGAGGTGTCCAGGGTGTCGAACGCGATTGCCGCCATCCACACCATGAGCAGCACCGTCTCCGCCGAGGCGATGAGCCGCACCAGCGCCCGCTGCGCCGCGGTCACCCGGGCGCCCGCCGGGTCGACCATCCAGCCCGCCATGTTGACCACCGAGAAGGGAAGGAGCAGCAACCAGAAGGCGCGGGTGAAGTTCCACCCCGAGAACCCGCCCCATGCGTAGACCTGGCGGGTCCGGGGCGGGCTGCCCCCCGGCCTTGGGGACTCCCAGAAGCCGGCGATGTCGTCGGCGGCGTCGCCTATGGGGACCACATCCTCGCCAAGCATGTCCTGGGCGGTTCCCCCGCCGACCCCAGGGATGCGCACCTCGACGATCTGGGGCTGAGCCACTACACCGCCACCAGACGCGTCAGCAGGAAGGTGCGCACCTTCTCCACCGAACCCGGTGCTTCGCCCGCATCCACCCCGAGCACCGAATGGGCGCTCCCCGTATAGTCGCCGCCGGGCGGGTTGCGCAGGAAGGTGCTCCCTCGGCGGTGTAGACCTCGGCCAGCCGGTCGAACCGGGAGCCGGGACAGATCAGGTCGTCGGCGAAGCGGAGCCCGAGCACCGGGGTTCCCGTTGCCGCCGCCCGCTCGACCGCGGCGGCGGTGTCGCCCAGCTCGTCGGCCGTGATGGTCACCGACCCCCGCCGCCACGGCAGGCTGGGCTGGCTGGCCACCGCCGCCCCGACGCTGGGATCGAGCACCATCGAGAACACCAGCCCGCCGGTGAGGCACATGCCGACGGCGCCAACCCGGCCGCCCGCCTCGGTCGACACCTGACGGCACAGGGCGCGCAGCCAGCTCGCCATCGGGCTCGACCGTCCTGCGCTGAGGATGGCGAACTCGCGCCGCACGCAGAGCATGCGGGACGCCGCCGCCATCCCGTCGCCCTCACCGGGTGACCCGTACAGGACGGGGAGGTGGACCCGAAAGTCGGCGCCCAGGCGGTCGGCCAGCTCGAGACACGGCCCGCTCACCCCGGACAGCTCGTGGAGCAGGATCACCGCCGGTCCGGAGGCCCCCACCCGCACCACGTCGCGGGTGACCCCGTCGTGGGTGAAGGCGTATTGGGTCAATGGCGTCACCACCATGGCGGTCCCCGTCGGCTGGCGGACTCGGCCGGGCGATGCTACCGGCGGACCCGGCGCAGCCCCCGTCTTTGGGGTTGTTGGGGTGCCTACGGATTGGGGGTGTAGACCAGGACGCCGCCCGCCGGCTTGGGGCCGGTGTCATACGGCTCGACCACGTCCTCGGGCATGTCGGCGAAGTCGGACGCCCGCTTGAAGTCGCGCAGCGAGGTGCCGGTGGAGGCGTTGTCGATGTTGGGGGCCCCGATCCCTGCGATCACGTCGTCGATGTCGACGGTGCGGAAGTCGATGCTGTAGCGGGTGAACCCCGAGGTGTTGGGCACGGTGGAGTGCAACTGGGCTCCCGAGAACAGCACGACACCACCGGCGGGCACCACGAGCCGGACCTGGGGGTCGGGGTCGATGTCGTGGTGCGGTTTGGGTTGCTGGCGGGTGTCGCTGGTCACCTGGGCGGCGGCGGCACCACGCCCGACGGCGTTCCACTGGTAGTAGTTGAACTCGCCCGACCCGTTCTCCACCGGCTCGGTCCAGTATCGGGGATGGAAGGCCATCGAGCACTCGGTCTCGATGTCGTAGATGGGCAGCCACCAGTTGAGCTGGGCATGGGGGGCGGCGTACCAGACGTCGCGGTGCATGTGATGGGCGTACCCCACCCCCGAGGTCAGGTAGGCGTCGCTGGTTACCATCCGCAGCCGGGACACGTCCTGGTAGGTCCGTTCCAGATCGCAGCCGAACTCGGTGAGCACGCCCTTGACCAGCCGCTTGGTGGTGTCGTTGTGGATGAACCGCGGTTTGAGCGGGGCCACCACGTCGACGTACTCGTGCACCGTCATGTCGAACTGGGCGTACCGGGGATCCTTCCCGGGGAAGGCATCCTCGATCATCTCCCGGGCATGGGCGATCAGCGCCTCGGTGCTCGCCCGTGGGGGGAACACCAGGATCTGGCCGTCGTAGATCCAGTGGCGCCTGGTGGCGTCATCCGCCCTCTCGAGTCGACGTATACGGTATGCATCCGGACCCCCTTGACCGCCCCGTGGGCGCCATCCACGTTACCCCGGGAGCGAACATGGCGACCACCAGGAGGGCCGGGACCCGAGACCCGCCCCCGCGGTGCCAGGCGGCACCGAGCATCGGTCCCGGTCAGGGAACGATGACGAGCTTGCCGACAACGCTGCGCTCCCCCAGGCGACGGAGGACGGTGCCGGCCTCGTCCAGCCCGTGGCGGCCGGTGATCTGGGGGGCGATCGAACCGGCGCCCCACCACTCGCCCAGGGTGGCGAAATGGGCCCGGTTGGCATCGGGCTCCAGTTGGGCGAACCGGCCCCAGAACACCCCGACCAGCGAGCTTCCCTTGAGCAGGGGCAGGTTGGCCGGGATCGAGGCGATCGACCCCGAGGCGAACCCGATCACCGCCAGCCGCCCACCCCAGCCGAGGCTGCGAAACGCCGCTTCGGTGGCATCGCCCCCCACCGCATCGAAGACAACATCGACACCGGGGGGCGCCAGGAGACGGAGCCGATCCCTCAGGTCCTCCCGGTCGTAGCGGACCACGGCCTCGGCGCCGCTGGCCATCGCCGCCTCCGCCTTCTCCTCCGAGCTGACGACGGCGATCACCCTGGCGCCCATGGTGCGGCCGATCTGGACCGCAGCCATCCCCACACCCCCGGCGGCGCCGAGCACCACCAGCGTCTCGCCATGCTCCAATCGGGTGCGGTCGACCAGCGCATGGATGGCGGTGCCGTACACCACCGGCATCACTGCTCCCACCTCGAAGGGCATGGCGTCGGGCATCGGCGCCACACCGGCGGCGTCCACCACCACCCGCTCCGCCCACCCCCCGTGGTTGACGAAGGCCATCACCCGGTCGCCTGCGGCGAAGCGGTCGTCCTGGCTGGCGACCACGGTCCCCGCCACCTCGAGCCCGGGGGCGAACGGGGGGTCGGGGCGGAACTGGTACACCCCCCTGACCATCAGCAGATCGGGGAAGTTGACCCCGGCGGCGGCGACGGCGATCTCCACCTGGCCCGGGCCCGCCACCGGAGCGGGGAGCTCACCGGGGGAGACACCTCCGGCCTCGCCCGCCCGATCGCACACGGCTGCACGCATCGCCGCAGGCTACCTCCCGGGACCTTCGGGGGGCAGGGACCCAACCGCATCAGACCGAACGTCCAAAACCGGTTGACAGGTGCCGGATCCATGGTATATTCGATGCTAATCGAACAACTCACGGAGATTCCCATGTCCACCACACCCCAAGTAAGGGACTACACCGACCACAGTCGGCGTCTTCCCTTGCATGTCGAGGCTTCTCCGGTGTTCGAGTTCCTGCTCGGGCTGTTCACCTACCAGGCTCGGGACGAGGACCCGGACATGGCGGCACAGGTCGATTCGACCTTCTTCGAACACGTCGATGCTCACATCTCGGACGAGGTACGTGGCATCCTCACCAGGCTCACCGGTTGCGGTGAACTTTGGCTGACCCTGATCGGCGTGGCCTACACCGCCCCCAAGCCGCACACGCTGGAGGGCTTCTTCGACCACGTAGCCGGGTATGACCCGGTGGAACTGCGCAAGCGGCTGCTCAACAACGCCGGGGTGACCGCGTGGAGAGGGTTCGACCCCGCCGTGATCGACGCCGCAGCCGCCGGCGAGCACGAGGCCATCGAGCAGGTGATGACCGGGCAGGGCGCCGCCCTCTCCCGGGTGTTCCGGCTCGACCCGGTCAAGACCAGGGACGACCTGGTGTCGCTGATGCGTCGCATCCACGACGAGGTCCCCTTCGACGAGAAGGCGGTGATGCCTGCGCTGCGGCGTGACGCCGCCGCCACCAGGGCCATGGCCGAGGGCACGCCCACCGGCGAGGTCGTCGAGACCGTCACCCGGGGTATCACCTTCGCCATGCAGCCGGGGATGACCGGGGTGGTGCTGATCCCCTCGCTGGTGATCCGGCCGTGGGTGATGATCACCGAGCACGACGGGCTGCGGTTCTTCGCCTACCCGGTGGCCGAGGAGCATCTCAACCTCGACCCGGCGGCCCCACCGTCCAGCCTGGTCGACACGGTCAAGGCGCTGGGAGACGAGCGCAGGCTGCGGATCCTGTACCTGCTCAACGAGGGCCCGCTCACGCTGGCCGAGCTGGTCGAGAAGCTCGATCTGGCCAAGTCGACGGCACACCACCACCTGCGCACCCTGCGCACCGCAGGGCTCACCAGGGTGATCGTCGGCGGTGACGACGAGAAGCGCCACGAGGTAAGGGGCAACGCGCTCGCCGACCTGGGCCTGGCCCTGCAGCGATACGTGAACGGTTCACCGTCCGACGATCCCACCGACCGCTGACGAGAAGACGACGAGAGGAAGGAACACACCGATGTTCGGAATGCACGCATACACGGCACAGGTCATGGCGGCAGAGGCGCACGCCGCCGAGCTCCATGAGTCCCGCGGCCCCCACACGGGTCTGCGTCACGCCCTCGGGCTGACCAGGAAGCGCTCCGTGTCGGCCCCCCGATCCAACACCAACGAGACCTGACGGTCGCGGCGGGGAACAGGAGCCATCTCCATGCACGAAACACTCCGAGTCGAGCTCGCCGGGGCGATCACCTCCTTCCGGCGGCGAGACGTCGAACGCAATGTGAGGGCCCGGGAGGGCGACGTACGAGCCATGCTCCGTCGCCGGGCGGCGAACGACCGCCTCTCGGCCCGATGAATGTCCTGGTGGCGGGTTGCGGCCCGCCACCGGGCTTCCCCCAGGGCGCCGATCGACCCCGCCCAGGCCTCGGCGCCCTTCCGCGTCCGCACCGGGTTGGCCGCCCCGGTAGGCCGGGACACACGGCGACGATCCCGAGGTGAGGCCGATGGAGCCGCGCCCGCTGCCCGTGCCCCCTGGCGACCCGCACATTGACGGCATGTGCCGCTCGACCGATCGACTCGGCCCTGAACCCCAGGTCAGGCGGTGACGCCCTCGGCCAACGCCAGTATGGCGCCGATCACCCGCCGGTACTCACCCCGCTCGATCAGATCGAGCGGCTTCTCGTAACCCAGATCGGGATGGGCAGCGAATCCACAGCCGCGCCGGTTCCTGGCGGAGCGCGCGGCGCAGCAGGTCCACAACGGCCTTGAGCTCCAGCAGAACGGTCCTCGGCGGGGCGACGCGGCGACGCGCCCTCCAGCCATCGCGAAACGCTTCGAGATGTGGCGCCGGCGATCCTGGCCACGTCGGGTGCGTCCACGATCTCGTCGGTCAGCAACCCATCGACCAGCGCAGCCATGCTCGGCACGAGGCTCCTCCCGCTTACAGCAGCTTCATTCGACGTGCCAGCACGTAGCCCATCGTCATGTCGTTCCGGCCGATGAGGAGAGCCGGACACGGCATCGCCCCCGGGTGGCTCAACCGGGGCGTCGTCGGCGTCGGCGTCGCCAGCCTCCTCTCCGACCTCAGCCACGAGATCCCGACGGCGCTGCTCCCCAACCTGGTCACCCAGACGCTGGGGGCGCCCGCCTCGGCGCTCGGTCTGATCGAGGGAGTGAGCGACGGTCTGGCCGGCGCCGCCAAGCTGGCGGGTGGCCCCCTCGCCGATGAGCCCTCCCGCCGCGGCCCCATCGCCGTCGGCGGGTACACCACGACGGCGGTGCTGTCGTTGGCACCCGCTGCGGACAGCGTCCGCTGCTGGGTCATCTCGCGAGGCCATGCCGCGCGTGATGCCAGTGGCCGGAGCGGTCCGCATCCCGGGTCGCGTCCAGGTCCGCGGCGTCCTCTGCTTCGTCGGACCCAACTGGCGCCGCTTCTTCACCCGCCCGCTCGTGGTACAGGGCATGCCGATCATGTGGCCGAGCAAGTCGCCGAGTACGTCCAACAGGATGGGCCGTTGACGGCGACCGAGGTCGAGGACCTGGCCGCCCGCCTCTCGAAGGTTCTCAAGCCCGCGTAGTCCCGGCCACCGACGCGACGGTGCGCTATAGCGTCGTGACGTCCTCCGCCAGGATGGCGTCGATCTGCGCAAGGCCGGCCGACATCCCTTCCTCCATCCCCATCTCGATCATCTGCGCCATGACCTCGGCCGAGGGGAACGTCGTCACGACGGCCATGCGGGTGCCGCCGCCCTCTCGCTCGTCGAGGGCAACGCGGATGACCATCGTGGGCATGTCCGGGTTGGGTTCACCAGACTCGTCGGCGAATCCGTCCTCGAACTCGAGACGGTGCGGAGGCTCGGCGACGAGCACCCGCCACCACCCGGCTGACTTGTCCCCCTCGGGGCCGGTCATGAAGTAGCGGACGGTGCCGCCCGGCGTCAGGTCGTGGTCGACAACCGTCGCCGGATAGGTCGGCGGCCCCCACCAACGCTCGAGTTGCCGGGGGTCTGCCCACAACTGCCACGCCCGTTCGACCGGCTGGTCGTACTCGGCATTGATGGTCATGGTCTTCGCCTCGTGATCCTTGACGATCTCGGTAACGCTCATCGTTTGGCTCCCTTGGGTTGCGGTGGATCGAGCTCGGCGAGCACCGCGCCGAACCGGTCAATGCGGTTGCGCCACATCGCTTCGAACTCGTCGAGGAGGTGGTGCGCCTCCAGGATGGTCTGGACGTTGCCCTGTACGAGCTGCTCCCGGCCGTGGCGCCTCTTGGTCACCAGGCCGGCGTTGTGGAGAACTGCGACGTGCTTCTGGACGGCGGCGAAGCTCATCGGATAGCGCCGCGCGAGCGTTGAAACCGACTGTTCCTCGTGCATCGCTCGCAACACGATGTCTCTGCGAGTGGCGTCCGAGAGTGCACGGAACATGCGGTCTGCTCGCTCATCCGCAACTACAGATTCTACAACCATCTGGTTGTAGGTTATCACGGCATCGAGAAGGGCGCAATGGGCTTAGCGGCGGACTCGAGGTCGGAGACGTCCAAGCGCCGTGGACGCCCGCCTTGCTGCTTACGAGCTGGAATCGCGTCGGTGACCTTCGGCGCCGAGTACGCCGCGCAACGCCGCCCGATCGGACACGCCGAGCTTGGCGAAGAGGCCGGGGGAGGTGGCCCTCGGCCGTCCGCAGCGACACGAACAACTTTCCCGCGATGTCCGCATTCGACAGCCCTCGCGCGGCGAGCTCCACGACCTCGCGCTCCCGAGGCGTCAGGGCCACCGGCGCGACGGCGTCGTCGAGGATCGGTGTTCGAACCGATGGCCCGCACCGATCACGAACCGCCTGCGAACGACGCAGCGCAGCCGACTCCCGGACCTTCAGACCCGCGGACCGAGCGATGGCCCCGGCCTCGGCGAACGCTTCCGAAGCTAAGCCTCGATCCACCGTTTTCTGACGGTGCCTGACTGACGCGCATCCGCGAAAAGTGCTCTTGCTGCAGGGAGGATGGCGGTTCCTACGCCAATCCAAACCACCCAACAGGAAGGGCACCTTTTTCGATGCGATCTTCGCGCAGTCCCGGCCGCTTCGATGTGATGTGCGACGACGACCATGCGGTCGCCAACGCCGGGCTCGTGTTGACCGCGACGGCCGTGCTGTCGTCTGCGGTCGGGGCCGCCACATCCGTCGTCCACTTCGGGCTGCTGCGCGCCGGGGCTGGGCGGCGCGGGGCTGCGGATCCCCGCCCGCAATGCACTCCTCGCCGACATGGTCGATGCGGACCGCTACGGGCACGCCCACGGGTTCGAGCGGGCGATGGACAACCTGGGCGCGGTCGGGGGCCCCTCCTCGCCATCGCCCTCGCCGCCGCCGTGGGCACCCGATCGGCCATCCTGCTCTCGCTGATCCCCGGGCTGGCTGCTGCCCTTTCGATGGCGTACGCCGTCCGCCACCTCCCCAAGCCGACCAAGCGGCCCCGCACCCCCATCCGGCTCCGGATGCGGCCGGTGATCGAGTCGGGGCTCGGCCCGCTGCTGGCCGCCATCGGGGCCTTCGAGATCGGCAACGTCGCCGCCACCCTGATGATCCTGCGCGCCACCGAGCTGCTGACCGCCTCGCACGGACCCGAACGGGCCGCCACCATCGCCCTCCTGCTCTACGCCGGGTACAACCTGGCGGCGGCGCTGAGCAGCGTCCCGGCGGGCAGGCTCGCCGACCGCCGCACCCCGCACCTGGTGCTCACCCTCGGGGTCGCCGCCTTCGCCGTCTCGTACGGCGGATTCACCCGGGACACATCGTCGTGGGCGGTCCTCTTGCCCTGGTTCGCCCTGGCCGGTATCGGGATCGGCGCCGTGGAGACCAGCGAGCACGCCATCGTCGCCCGCAAGGCCGACCAGGCGATCCGGGGCACCGCCTTCGGTCTGCTCGCCGCCCTGCAGAGCCTCGGCAACTTCGCCGCCAGCGTGGTGGCCGGGATCCTGTGGACCGGGGTGGGCCCACAGTGGGCCTTTGCCTATCTCACCGGGTGGATGGTGATCTCGCTGCTGCTCCTCGGTCGCAGAGCGGCACGGGTCTGACGATCCAGCGAGATCAGCCGCGCAGGGCCGAGGTGATGATACCGGGGAGGTGTCGGGGTGAGCCGTCGGCGGCGTGGCGGGTGAGACGACGGGCGGTGGTGAGGGCGGTGCGGTTGGTGACGAACCAGGCCGGCCTCGGGGCCAGGTTGAACCCCCCACCCTTCCAGGAACGGTGGGCGAGGTGGAAGGGCCCGGTCACCACCGCCTTCTCGGGATGGTCGAACATCAATGCGTTGTGGACCACGCCGCGCCCGCTGCCGATGGCATCGAGCGGGTTCCCCGGGTAGGCCCCCCACGGAATCCTCGGCTGGCCGAAGCCGAACCCGGTCCAGGTGTTGATGGCGATGCACCCGTAGCGGAGCGCGGTGATGGCGTCGGTGAACCGGCCACCCAGGGTGCGGACCGTTTCGGGGTGGACCAGGAGGTTGGCCCCGAGCGACCCGGAGAGACGGTGGTTGGCGAAGTGGACGGCGGCGTCGAGGAAGTCGACGGGGTCGTGGTGCTCGAGTCGGGTCGAGGCGAGCACCGAGGCGAACTGCTCCTCGACGAAGACGGGGTGGTTGGTGCCGGCCGGGACGTTGCGCAGGTGAACCCGGGGCGGCTCGCCTCCCAGGGCGATGACGTCGTGGTGGCTGTCGATCGCCCGGGAGCAACGGTCGGCGGCACCCGGGTAGTAGGCGGTACGGGCGGGGAGACCGGCGATGGTCTCCTCGATCCGGGTGACGAACCGGTCGGTGTGCTCCCACCGGTCGGGGAGGATCACCACCTGGGTGGCAATGCAGTTGAACCCGCCGTTGACCAGCTTCTGGGTGGCGACCAGCTCGGCGTGGTACCCCAGGTCGGTGTCCGTCCACGGGCCCGGCACCACGATCAGCGGGCTGACCCCGCCCAACTCGCTGGTGATCGGCTTGGTCAGCAGCGGCTGGTTGGCGCGCCGGCGGCGGATCCCCTCGGCGCCGGTGCCGAACACGATGCTGTCATGGCTGCGTTCGCTGCCGGTGATGTGGACCATGTCGATCCCGGGATGGGCGATGAGCCCCCCGCCCACCTCGGTCCCCCCGTAGACGATGCGGAGATATCCGGCATCGATCAGGCCCCCCAACATCCGCTCGAAGATCACCCCCAGGTAGTCGAGCAGCGGGTTCATCTTGAGCACCACCACCTGGCCCTCGACAAACAGCTTGTACAGGGTGTCGGTGACCGGGATCGACGAGATGTTCCCGGCGCCGAGGACCAGACAAACCCGGCCATGGCGTTCCTGGCCGCGGTAGAAGCCGGCGGTCAGGCTTGCGAGGGGGATGCCGTCGCTCTCGGCCCCGATCCACACCTCCCCCGTGTGGCCCGAGAACAACAGCCTCTCGGTGAGGTCGGCGGGGACGGCACCGACCACGGTCCGCCCGCCCGGTCCCGGGCCCACCCGATCGGGATCGAACGTGGTGGTGCCCTGCCACAACCGGCCCAGCGACCGGTGGAGGGCGGCGATGGCGGTCAGGCTGGTGTACGGCCCTGACAGCCATTCCTCGCCCGAGGTCGGGCTGTCGAGGGGGATCCCCTTGGCCACCACCCCGGCCACCGCCCATGCCTCGGCGACGGCGCCGACTCGGCGGCGCAGGTCGGCGAGCAGGCTGAGGCGCCGGGGGAAGTCGAGCCGTGCCCATTCGTCCTTGTGGGCCACCAGTACCTCGACGGCGGTGTCGATGGCGCTCGGCTCGGTGAGACGGGTGCTCATTGCTTCAACCATAGGGGCGACCCGGCGAGCCCATCCCAGCGGCCAGGTAGGGGGCGAGGGCGGCCGCCATCCCCTCGGGGAGGCGGATCGGCCGACCTTGCCGGTTGGTCGCCGCCACCACGATCTCCTGCTCGGCCAACACCTCGTCGCCGCGCCGCATCGTCTGCCGCCACCGGCTCGACGCCCTGCGGATCTCGGCCACCTCGGTATCCACCTCGACCTCGTCACCGGATCCGGCCGAGGCCAGGTACCGGATGTGGAGCTCGGTCACCACCAGCTGGAACCCGGTCTCGAGCAGCGTGGAGATCCCCATCCCCACCTGGTCGAGCAACTCGGTCCGAGCCACCTCGAAGTACTGGACGTAGGCGGCGTGGTTGACGTGGTCGTACGGATCGAGCTCGTAGAACCGGACCTTGATCCGGGTGCGGTGGATCATCTCGCCGGGAAACTACCGCACCCGGGGTGTGGGCTCGTCAGGAACCGGTCGCGGGCACCACGGCGGTGAGCGCTGCCGCCAGCTCGCCGGCGCCGGCGAGATCGCCGGCTGCGACGGCCTTTCTGAGCTGTAGGAGCCCGTCGACGACCCTGGTTCTCCCCGCTTCGTCGAAGGTGTGCGCCACCCGCTGCCAGATGGTCTCGAGGGTGGCGACGTCACCAACGACGGCGGAGGCGGCGCCATCGGCGACGTCGATGGCGAGGCGGCGCAGCCAGAGCACGAGACGGTCGGTGTCGACCTCCGCCGGGGTGCGGTACTGGAGCTGGAGATCGAGGCAGGCCCACACCACGGCGAGCGCCGCCTCGGCCGTCGACCCGTCGCCGGCTTCGATCACCTCGGTCAGGGAGGCCACGGCGGCGTCCATCACGGAGGCGAGCAGCTCGGGGGCCTCGCCGCGGTGTGCCTCCCAGGCCGCCGTCAGCCTGTCTCCGGCGGTCAACGCAGCAGGACCGTCACCGGCGACGACGGCGTCGACCACCGCCGACGCCGCATCAAGGGCGGTGACGAGCTCGACCGGGGTACCGCCGCCGCGGGCGTCGATCGGGATCGCCAGCGCCAGCGTGACCAGCTCGTCCTCGGTGACGACCTGAGCCATGAACTCGCCGTAGCCGGGAGCGAACAGCTTGTCCTCGAGCGTGCCATCGAGTAGGTGCTCGACGACCAGCACCGCGCCCCGCACCGGGCCACCCGGTCCGGCCGCCGTCTCGTCGATCGCCGCCACCACGACCTCCTCGAACACCAGGTTGGGGATGTTTTCGGGTCGATAGGCATCGTCGACCCGGGGTTGGGCGGGCATGATCATCCCGGCGGGCCCGTCTCGCCCCGCCAGCCAGGTGCCGTCATGGTTGGCGATCGCCCCATCCTCGTAGTTGTCGACCTCCTCGCCGAAGTACCACACCGATCCGTCGTCTGCCTGGGCGAAGAAGTCGACCGCCACCTCCAGGATTCGGCCGTCGAGGTAGGCGACGAACTGGGACACCACGACGTCGACCGCCTGGCCGTCCCACTCGACGATCCTGGTCTCGGGGAGCAGGGTGATCTCGATGTGGAGCGCTTCACCCGCCTCGGCGCCGACCTGGATGACCTGGGTGGTCTCGGTGATCGGGAACAGCGGGTTGGTGATGACGGTGGGCTCGGAGAAGGTGGGTGTGGCGAGATCGACCCGCCGGGCCTCGGGGACGGTGGCTACGGTGACCGCCGCCGTGGTCGAGGTGGACGCCTCGGTGGTGCCCTCCATGACCGTCTCGGCGGTCGCCGGGGCGGTCTGGGTGGGCTCCGTCGTGCCCTGGACGGCGGCACCGCCGCAGGCGCTCAACGAAAGGGCGGCGACGACGACGGTCGCCACCGTCCGGACCCGCCGGTGGCGGGACATGGCGGTGGGACGGGCATGGGCGAACACGGCAATCCTCCTCGGTGAGGCACGGAGCGACGGCGCCGCCGCCACCGTGGTCAGGGTCAGTCGTCGGTGGACTCGTCCCGGTCGTTGGGACCGTCGTCGTCTGCCGACCGGCCGATCACGACGAAGTCGCCGTCGAGGTTCACCTCGACCTGGCTGCCGTCTTCGATACGCACCTCGACGCTGTAGGCGGCACCGTCGTCGCCAACCTCGGTGTCGGTCACGGTGCCGCCGCCGGTGGCCTCGAGCGCGGCGGCGATGGCACGATCGAGCGCCTGTCCGGTGATCGGGGCATCGGTATCGCCCCCGGTGGCGATGGCGAGACCGGTGCCTCCGCCGATGGCGGCGAGGGCAACGACCCCTGTTGCGATCCATCTGGTCCGATTCACATCCGTCCTCCTCGTGAGCCCGCCGCCGGAGGCGTCGGGTGGTGGTTGTCGCTCCACCATGCCCGACACCCCCTGAAGGGAGGCTGAACCCGCCGGAGAGGTGGAGCAGGCGGCGGTCAGTCCGCAAGACGAGGGAGGCGGACCTCGAATCGGGCGCCGCCGGCCGGTGCCTCGGTGACGGTGACCGTCCCGCCATGGCCGGCCACGACCTCGGACACGATCGCCAGCCCCAGCCCCGCTCCCCCGTGGTGGCGCGCCCTGGCCTCGTCGAGCCTGACGAACCGCTCGAAGATGCGCTCCCGATCGGCGGGGGCGATCCCGGCACCGTCGTCGTCGACGGTCAGGGTGACCAGCCCGTCACGTTCTCCGAGACCGAGGGTGATCCGGGAACCGGCGTGGTGGGCGGCGTTGTCCACCAGGTTCCCCACCATGCGGCGCAGCAGCACCGGGTCACCCACGACCCTTCCCGCCGACACCGCAGAGGCGTCGACACGGACACCGGACGTCCCCCGGACCCTTCTCGCCTCGTCGAGGACGAGGTCGTCGAGGTCGACCGGCATCCGCGGCGACGACCACCCGCCCTCGTCGGAGCGGGCCAGCACCAGGAGATCCTCGAGGAGCCGTTGGATCCGCAGGTCCTCGGCGAGCACCGCCGCCGCCAGCGCCTCCACCGAGGTCCGTTCCGGATGCGCCGCCGCCACCTCGGCGTGCTGGCGGATGCCGGCCACCGGCGATCGCAGCTCATGGGATGCATCGGAGACGAACCGCCGCTGGCGGAGCTGGGACGACTGGAGGCGGTGGAGCATCCGGTTCATGGTCTGCGCCAACCGCGAGATCTCGTCGCCGCGGTGAGGTTCAGGGACCCGGCGGTGGAGCTGGGCGGATGAGATGGCATCGACCTGGGTGCGGATCGCCTCGACCGGGGCGAGCGCCCGCCCCACCACCCACCAGGTGGTCACCGCCACCACCGCCAATAGGAGTGGGACCCCGAGGGCCAGCAATCTGCGCACGGCCCCGGTCGATTCACTCACCTCCTCGAGGCCACGCCCCACCAGAACCAGCAGCGGTTCCCCAGGGATGTCGGCGGTGGCGGCGGCGATCACGAACTCGTCCCCGTCGTCGAGATCGAGCCGGGTGACCGTCGACCCGCCCGCCGGCACCGCCGCCACCGGTGGCCAGCCGGTCACGTTGGCGCTCGACGCCACCACGGCCCCGTTGCCGTCCACCACCTGGATCATCTGCTCCTCGGCGTCGGGCACGGTGAGGGGCGTCGATGGCGACGCCGCCACCGTCGTCGCCACCTCCTCGGCGCGGAGCCGGGCCGCCGCCTCCACCTCGTCGGTGAGGGCGGCACCGAGCAGGGTGACGAGGGCGATCGATGCCGCCAGGAGGGCGACGCCCACCACGGCGACGGCACCCAGCGTGGTCCGCAGCCGTACGGTGCCCCACGAGGGGCGGGAACGGGCGGCGACCGGTTCGCGATCAGCCATCGTCGCCCGACAGCCGGTATCCCGCCCCCCGCAGGGTGACGATCGTTGCCCGCCCGAACGGTCGGTCCAGCTTGTTGCGCAGCCGGCCCACGTACACCTCGACGATGTTCGGATCGCCCTCGAAGTCGTAGTCCCACACGTGGTCGAGGATCTGCCGCTTCGACACCACCCGGTCACGGTTGCGGAGCAGGAACTCGAGCACGGACCGCTCCCGGGCGGTGAGCTCCACCTCGGTGTCTCCCCGCCACACCTGCCGGGTGGCCGGGTCGAGACTGAGATCCCCCGCCTCGAGGACCGCAGGCCGTTCCCCGGCGCCCCGCCGGATCAGTGCCCGCAGCCTGGCGAGCAGGACGGCGTACGAGAACGGTTTGGTCAGGTAGTCGTCGGCGCCGGTGTCGAGCGCCTCCACCTGATCCCACTCCCCGTCCTTGGAGGTGAGCATCAGGATCGGGGTCCACACCTCGCGCTCCCGCAACGTCCGGCACACCCTGAAGCCGTTGACCCCCGGGAGCATGATGTCGAGCACGATGACGTCGTACGGGAACTCGGTGGCCATCCACAGCCCGTCGGTGCCGGTGGCGGCGACGTCGACGGCAAAGCCCTCCGCCTCGAAGCCGTTGCGCAGCCCGGCCGCCAGTGCCATCTCGTCCTCGACCACCAAGATCCTCATCACCCTCCTCGCCCCACGAGATGATCCGCAGGCTCTCCTGAAATCTTGCTGAACCTACGCCGAGCCGGGGAAGCCGAGTTGGCGCCATCCCTCGTACACCACGATGGCGACGGCGTTGGCCAGGTTGAGGCTGCGGCCGGCGGCGGCGATGGGGATGCGCACGGTGGCGGTCACCGCCGGGTGGGCGAGCACCTCGCCGGGGAGCCCCACCGACTCCGCGCCGAACAGCAGGACGTCGCCTGCGGCGTAGTCGACCCGGTCGTACCGGATCTCGCCCCGCCCGGTGAAGGCGTAGAGCCGGGACGCCGCCGGGCGCTCTCCAGCCAGGGCGGTCAGCATCTCGGCGAACCCGGCATGTTCGGTGACCGTGGCCCGCTCCCGGTAGTCGAGCCCGGCCCGGCGCACCCGGGCCTCGTCGAGGGTGAACCCAAGGGGATGGACCAGATGGAGCCGGCACCCGGTGTTCACCGACAGCCGCATCAGGTTTCCGGTGTTGGGGGCGATCTCCGGCTGGTGGAGGACGAGGTCGAACAGGTGCCCGGTCAGCGGGGAACCGCCCGGCTCGCCAGCGTCCCGGTGTCGACCCCGGCGGGCAGCGTCCCGTACAGGTGCCCGCCGTTGCCGGCGACCCTGGTGGCGATGAACGCCTCGGCCACGCCGGGTTGAGCGGAGCGGACCAGCAGCGACGCCGCCATCGCCGCCGCCATCGAGCCGACCAGGCGTCGGGCGCCCCCCTCGACATCGCCGCCTCCCCCGGTCAGCTCACCGGCGATGGTGTCGACGGCGTCGTCGAGGGAACGGTGCGCCCCACGGGCGTTGCCCAGCTCGGCCAGGAACACCTCGATCGTCTCCGGATGGGTCTGCAACGCCCGCACCACGTCTAGGGCGATGACGTTGCCCGAACCCTCCCAGATGGCGTTGAGCGGGGATTCGCGCAGCAGCCGGGGCATGATCGACTCCTCGACGTAGCCGTTGCCGCCCAGACACTCCAACGCCTCGTGGACCACCCCGGTGCACCGCTTGGTCACCCAGTACTTGGCCACCGGGGTGAGGATGCGGCGCAGCATCGCCTCGTGGGGATCGGATCCTGCCGCGTCGAAAGCGGCCGCTGTCCGCATCATCAGCGTCTGGGCGGCCTGGGTCTCCACCTCGAGGTCGGCGATGACGTTGCGCATCAGCGGCTTGTGGATCAGCATCGAACCGAAGGCGCCCCGATGGGCGGCGTGGTGGGCCGCCTGGGACACCGCCTGGCGCATCATCGCCGCCGACCCGGTGACGCAGTCGAGCCTGGTGACGTTGACCATCTCCAGGATGGTGGCCACCCCCCTGCCCTCCTCGCCGACCAGCGTGCCCCACGCTCGGTCGAACTCGATCTCGGCGGAGGCGTTGGAGCGGTTGCCCAGCTTGTCCTTGAGCCGCTGGATGAACAGGGTGTTGCGCTCGCCGTCGGGCGTGAAGCGGGGCATCAGGAAGCAGGAGAGCCCGCCCGGCGCCTGGGCCAGCACCAGGAAGGCGTCGTTCATCGGGGCCGAGGTGAACCACTTGTGCCCGGTGAGCACGTATTCGGTCCCCGGACCGCCGCCGTTGACCGGTTGGGCGACCGAGCTGTTGGACCGCACGTCCGAGCCGCCCTGCTTCTCGGTCATCCCCATCCCCATCAGGACCCCGGTCTTCTTGTCGGCGGGGAGAAACGAGGGGTCGTACGAGCGGGAGAGGAGGCGCGGCTCCCACTGGGCGGCGACCTCGGGCTGGGTGCGCAGCGCCGGCACCGCCGAGGTGGTCATCGAGATCGGGCACCAATGGCCCGCCTCGATCTGCGACGACAGGAAGGTGAGGGCGGCCCGCTCCACGAAGCCGTGGGCGCCGCCCTCCCAGGGGAGCGAGTGGAGCCCGGTGCCGACGGCCAGATCGAGCAGCCGGTGCCAGGCCGGGTGGAAGTCGACCCGGTCGACCCGGTGGCCATAGCGGTCGTGGGTGTGGAGGAGGGGCGGGTGCCGGTTGGCCAGGAATCCCCACTCGATCACCTCGGCCGACCCGACCACCCGGCCGAACTCGCTCATCCGGACGTGGTCGGCGCCGGGGGCGTGGCGCTCGACCAATCCGGGGAGCAGCGGATCGGCGGCATACAGGTCGTAGTCGATCAGCGGCGGCGGCTGGTTCTCGACGACGTGAGTGGGCGACATCCCCCGAGCCTACGCCCCGGCCGTGCTGCGAGGCTGCTCGACCCTGCCCGCGTACCTTGCCCGGCACCTACCGTCCTCCCGCCGCGGTGAATGCGGCGCCCAAGGTCGGGCTTGGGTTAGCCCCTTGATGCTCACCTGGTTCCTACCAGTCGGCCACCAGGAACCCGGTGTCAGCCAACGTCCCGCCTCCCGTCTGGTCCTGACCAGATCACCGACCCATCGACGGTGGTGGCGATGATCAGCTCGCCGGTGTCGTCGGTGCTCACATGTCGCACCGATGTGCCAAGGTCGACGACGCCGCTGAACTCCCCGGTGGAGTAGTCGAACAGGTCCAGGGTGCTCCCGATGCAGGCAGGCCCAGAGCCCCGAATCGCCCTGGTCTGGTTCTCCCACCATCAGCCCGACCAGCCCGTGGTCGAGGGCGACCACGCCGCAGTATCGGCGCCCCGGTACCGGCCACCGATGGGACTCCGCTGGCTCTCCCGGTTCGGTGGTGTAGACCACAACGGCCGACCCTGTCCCGACACCGTTCGAATCGATCTCGGGAACCGACAACGTCACCACCGCCGACCCGTCATGGCCGACCGCCACATCGAATGCCCCTGCCGCTTCCTGGATCCACTGACCGGTGAAGCCCGGGAACGCAGGCTTGATGCCGAGCATCCCGGTGAAGGCGTCGACTCGGGCGAACACCGAACCCGCCAGGTCGAACCGGTAGCCCTGATCGACCTGCGCTGCCTCCTCGGATCCGTCCAGCGGCACCGAGTGCACGTGACCCGATGTCGGCTCACAACAGCGCGCCACGATCACCGCTGCTTCGGGTGGGCGTAGGGCGATGTCGCTCGGCTCGGTGGGGTCGCCCTCCGCCGGCGTCACCGCCCACGTCCACAGCACGGTC
>Ga0136622_10000153_pt1 | contig 25831 bp, 23 predicted proteins | sample AntDrymUQ4482106_2_FD_104803 | JGI IMG/M metagenome (GOLD analysis project Ga0136622, IMG submission 104803) | Polar desert sand microbial communities from Dry Valleys, Antarctica - metaG UQ448 (21.06) | ecosystem: Environmental > Terrestrial > Soil > Desert | place: Antarctica: Dry Valley...
GTCGTCGATCCCGTTGACAAGTGGATGCCTGGTGGACCGCTGGTCGTAGTACGAGCGCATGAAGGAGCGAAAGCCCGCGGTCGCTGTACGGTCCACCGGGGCACCGCGCACCGAGGACCGGAAGAACGACCCGTCCGAGTACGGCAGGAAGGGCCGGCGGGCCGCGACGCCCGCGGCCGGTGCCGCTGCCGCGAGACCGGTCCCGGCACCGAGAACGACGGCGGCGCGCAGCAGGTCGCGTCTGCTCTGGACATGGGAGGGCATGCGGGACTGGCTCCGAGGTCGTCGGGGGTGGGATGGCCGGAGGTGTATATCACGGTTCGGTGGCGCGCACTGCACAATCCGCACAGTCCGACCGACCGCTGCCCGGCGCCACGGACGGGTCCGGGACTTGCGCCGCCACCGGGTCGACGAGCCTATCCTCGACCAGCCGCGAGGGAGGCTACTGGCGCTCCGGCGGCTCAGTGGATGTGCAGGGCGAACGTAGCCTTGAAGCATCGTCGAGATGACCCACCGCTGACCTGTAGGAGGCCCGACCGTGCACACCCGACGAGCCCGAGCTGCCGCGCTCGCAGCCGTCTGGTTGCTCGCAGCGGTCCCGGTCGCGGCGCACGCGTTCCTCACCGGCGAAGAATCGGTGCGCATCGGCGCGCACACCGCGACCACATCTCCGACCGTGGACGGAAAGGCAACCCTCGTCGTGGGCGGGCTCGCCCCGTCGCTCCGCGTGACCAGCGGCCTCCCGGTGGGGCTCGGCGTCGAGGTGACGGTCAACGGCACGGACGCCGGCAGCCTGGACACGATGGTGCAACGTGACGCCGTGATCGCCAGTGCACCCGAGGGCGAAATCGCCCGGGTACGCGGCGCGCTGGTCGACCTGGCCGTTGCCAGCCTGCTGCGGGGTGTCGCGGCCGGCGCCCTCGCGGCGCTGCTGGTCGCGGGGTCTTGGGCCCTGGTGGGCGCCGAGCGCCGCCGTCAGCTGCGTAGCCTGGCGCCGCGCCCGATCTGGTGGGTGACCGCTGCGGGCACCGCGGCCCTGGTCGCCCTCGCGGCCGCCGCCGCCCCGCGCTCCGCGGAGCCAGAGCACAGCTGGAGCCCGATCACCGAGCTGGTTCCGGAGGCCAACCTCAACCCCGCGCTGTCGGCCGTCGAGGTGGCTGACGGGACCGCGACGGAGGGCGGTGTGGCCCTCATCCGGGGCGCCATCTCCACCTACCGCGACTCGGTGGGGTTCTACGACGCCCTGACCCAACGGGTCGCGACTGTGGCGCGTCAGCTCCGCGGGCCGGCGGATGACGACGAGGTGGTCGCGCTGCTGGTGTCGGACCGCCACGACAACATCGGCATGGACCGGGTGGCCCGCGCGATCGGTGACGCCGCCGGAGCGACAATTCTCCTGGACGCTGGGGACGACACCGCGTCCGGGGCGGCCTGGGAGGACTTCAGCATCGACTCACTGGCTGCCGCCTTCGAGGGGTACGAGGTCGTCGCCGCCCCCGGTAACCACGACGCCGGAGGGATGGTCGCCGAGCAGATGGCCGACGCGGGCTTCACCGTGCTCGACGGCGAGCCCGCCGAGGTCGACCAGATCACGTTCCTCGGTGTCCCGGACCCGCGCACCAGTGGCTTCGGCAACGGTGTCGTCGAAGGGTCGGTCCCGTTCGACGACGTGGCCGCTGACCTGGTTGAGACTGCGTGCGGCGAACCGGCGGTGAGCACGGTGCTCGTGCACAGCCCGGCCGTCGGTCTGGATACGGCCGAGTCCGGGTGCGTGGACCTGGTGCTGTCGGGACACCTGCACCGGCAGGTCGGGCCGACGGTCGTGAGGTCCGGCGACGGGCTGACCACCACCACGTACACCAACGGCACCACCGGCGGCGCGGCGTACGCGTTTGCCCTGGGCAGCGCGCTGCGGCGCCCGGCCCAGGTGACGCTGGTGACCTTCGCGCATGGCAGGCCGCGCGGGCTGCAACCGGTCGACATCGAGACTGACGGCACCATCACGGTGCAGCCGTACCAGCGGTTGGAGCTAACCGGTCGCCGCCTGGACTGACGGACACGGCGCCTCGGCGAGTGGGGTGACAGGTGCGGTACCTCGGCGTGTGTCGCACACCTTCTTGCGCCAGTGGCAGGCGCGCCCGGGCCGGCGAGGTACGTTCCGGAACGTGACCGACCTCGACACGATCACTCGGCGGGCGGCGTACGCGCTCGTCCGGTTCCGAGACGAGGACACGGTCACCCTGCTCGCCGGCGAGCGCACCGACCTTCAGCGGCTGGCCGACGTCCCGCTGGAACACGGTGTCCCGCCTGGTGGTCGACGCTTCGACCGGCTGCTGGTGGTGCCGTTCCGGCAGGTTCGGGAGCGCGGGTTCGCCGCGGTGGACGACGGTGCTCCGCTGTCGGTGCTCGAGATCGACGACGAGCGGCGGCTGCCCCTCGGCGAGGCGCTGGCCCAGCTGCCGCAGCAGCTGCCGGTCTTCGCCGACCGAGGCGGGTTCGACGTTCCCGACGCCGAGTACGAGCGACTGGTCGCGGCGGTCGTGCGCGACGAGATCGGCAACGGCGAGGGCGCCAACCTCGTCATCGGTCGTACCTGGCGGGCGCGGGCGGAGCGGTTCGGGCACCCGCAGGCGCTGGCGGTGTGGCGCCGGCTGCTCGAGCGCGAGCGCGGCGCGTACTGGACCTTCTGCTGCTTCACCGGGGACCGCTGGCTGATCGGGGCCACCCCCGAGCGGCATGTCAGCCTCGACGGCGGGCAGGTGCGGATGAATCCGATCTCCGGCACCTTGCGGCTGCGCGGGCATGCCGACCGGGCCGAGCGCAAGCGTGCGCTCCTCGACTTCCTCGGCGATGAGAAGGAGATCTACGAGCTGTTCATGGTCGTCGACGAGGAGCTGAAGATGATGTGCGACATCTGCTCCGAGGGCGGTCTGGTGCTGGGTCCCTACTTGAAGGCGATGACCCACCTGGTGCACACCGAGTACCTGCTTGCCGGCCGCACCCACCGGAACACGCGCGACGTGCTGCGCGACTCGATGTTCGCAGCCACCGTCACCGGCAGCCCGGTCGAGAACGCCTGCCGCCTCATAGCCGACTACGAGCCCGGCGGCCGCGGCTACTACGGGTCGGTGCTCGCGCTGCTCGGCCGCGACGCCGAGGGTGGGCACACCCTCGACGCGCCGATCCTCATCCGTACCGCAGACGTCAGCCTGTCCGGACAGGTGTCGGTCACCGCCGGTGCGACCCTGGTGCGCGACTCCAACCCGGCCCACGAGACCGCCGAGACGCACGCCAAGGCGGGCGGGGTGCTCACCGGGTTCGGGCTGGTCGACCCGCCGGCGGTGCTGGCCGACGAGGCGGACGCGCTCGGCGCGGACGAGGACATCCGGATCGCACTCGGTTCCCGCAACCAGCGGCTGGCGCCGTTCTGGCTCACCGATCAGTCCGGCACCCCCCCGAACCCGGCACTGGCCGGTCGGACCGCGGTGATCATCGATGCCGAGGACGACTTCGTGAACATGCTTCGGCACGTGCTCGGCGTGCTCGGCATGCGCACCGACGTGGTGCGACACACCGACTGGAAACCGAACAGCACCGACGACTACGACCTGGTCATCATCGGTCCGGGACCGGGCGATCCGCGCGACCTCGACGATCCCAAGATCGCGACCGTGCGGCAGGCGGTAGACGGGCTGCTTGCCGGCGATCAGCCGTTCCTGGCCGTCTGCCTCGGACACCAGGTGCTCGCCGGCGCGCTCGGGTTCGACCTGGCGTACAAGAACATCGTCTTCCAGGGCACCCAGACCCGGTTGCCGGTGCTCGACCGCGACGAGGTGGTCGGCTTCTACAACACCTTCGTCGCCCGGGTGCCCCCCGGCGGGCTGACCGACGGGCTGTCGGTCGAGACCGACTCGATCACCGGTGACGTGCACCTGCTGCGGGGCCGAGGCTTCTGCGGGGTCCAGTTCCACGCAGAGTCGATCCTGTCCCAGCACGGGTGCGACATCGTCAGCGAGCTGGTGGGCGACCTACTGGCCAGCGGCTGAGGTGCAGCCGGTGGTGCCGCCGCAGACGCGGGTGGTGCTCGTGGATCACCACGACTCGTACTCGACCATCCTCGCCCACCTGGTGGCGTCGGTGACCGGTGAGCTCCCGCGGGTCGTGCAGCACGACGAGGTCGGGGTGCAGGAGGTCGCGGTCGGGCCGGACGGGTCGGCCACCACCCATGTCGTGTTGTCACCCGGACCGGGCCACCCCGGCGATCGGGCCGACTTCGCCGTCGGTGCCGAACTCGTCGCCGACCCGCCGGTGCCCATCCTCGGCGTCTGCCTCGGGTTGCAGGGCATCGTCGTCGGCCACGGCGGCGTCGTGCAGCAGGTGCAGCCGGCGCACGGTCTGGTCGACACCGTCACGCACAGCGGCAACGGGCTTTTCACCGGCTTGCCGCAGAGCTTCGATGTCGTGCGCTATCACTCGCTGGCCGCGACGTACGTCCCGGACGTGCTCGAGGTGACAGCCCGCGGCAGCACGGGAACCGTGATGGCGGTGCGGCACCGCGAGCTGCCGTTGAGCGGCGTCCAGTTCCACCCCGAGTCGGTGCTCACCCGGCACGGCCGCGAGCTGGTGGCCGCGTTCCTCACGGGCCGACGATGATTGGGCCGACGATCGCTGGGCCGACGATGGCTGGGCCGACGATGGCTGGGCCGACGATGGCTGGGCCGACGACGGCTGGGCCGACGATGGCTGGTCGGCGATGACGGTGACTGGCACCGACGCGTGGGTCGAGGCGCTGGTGGCCGGGCTGCTGCGCCGCCACGACCGGGTCTGGTGGCTGGACGGCGGCGCCGGTCGGGCCTGGAGCGGGCGGGCATCGCTGGTGGGCTGGCTCGCCGACGACGAGCCCAGCCTGACCTACGACGCGGCCCGCCGGGAGGTGGTCGAGCATCGCGGCTCGACCTCGACGGTGGTCGGCGACGACCTGTTCGGCGAGCTGCGCGCCCGGCTCGGCACTCCCGACGCCCCCCGCCGCTGGTTCGGCTGGGCCGGTTACGCCGCCCGCGCGGACCTGCCGGCGCTCACCGACCCGCGCACCCGGCGCAACGGCGACGGCCCGCCCGACGCGTGCTGGCTGCCAGGCTTGCGCTGGGTCCTGGTCGACCACGCAACCGGTGCGGTGCGACGCTGCCCGTCCGGATCGGGCGACGCGATCGACCTCGACGGCACCGTCGTCGCGCAGAGCCCACCCGCGGCGCCCTCCGGCGTGCGCGTCGACGCCGACTGGTCCGCCGCAACCTACACCATGGCGTTCGACCAGGTGCAGGAGGCGTTGCGGGCCGGGCACACCTACGAGGTCAACCTCACCTACCGGCACCGCATGCTCGGCGCGCGCGGGGTGGAGGCGGCCTGGCAGGCCTACCGGCGGTTGCGGCAGGTCAGCCGCGCCCCGTACGCCGGCTTCGTGCACCATCGAGGAACAAGCCTGCTCGCGGCCTCGCCCGAGCGATTCGCCACCGTGCTCGACGGTGGGGTCGAGACCCGCCCGGTCAAGGGCACCGTCGCCCGGCTCCCCGACCCCGAGGCAGACGCGGCGCGGGCCGTCCGCCTAGCCAGCGATCCCCGAACCCGCGCCGAGAACCTCATCGTCTGCGACCTGCTGCGCAACGACGTGGCCACGGTGAGCCGGCCTGGCAGCGTGCGCGTGCCCCGGCTGCTGGAGGTCGAGACCCACCCCGGCCTGCACCAGCTGGTCTCCACCGTGCAGGGCCGCCTCGCCGACGGGGTCGACGCGGTCGAGGTGCTGCGCTTGCTGCTGCCCGGCGGCTCGATGACCGGTGCGCCCAAGCTGCGGACCATGCAGGTGATCGAAGCAGTCGAGGACACGCCCCGCGGCGTGTACGCGGGCGCCTTCGGCTGGCTGGAGGCTGATGCCGCCGACCTCGGCATGGTCATCAGATCGTGGGTGCACCATGAAGACACATGGACGGCTGGCACCGGAGGCGGTGTCACAGTCCTGAGCGACGCCCCCTCGGAGTACGACGAGACCCGGCTCAAGCTGCACCGGTTGCGCACCGCCCTCGGCGCTGACGCCTGACCGCCAGCGGTGGTCAGCTGGTCGGGATCCCCTCGTCGCTGTCCAGCACCACCTCGGCGGTCTCGAGGTCACCGTCGCGCAGGTAGGCGACGGTGACCGTGTCACCCGGCCGGTAGCTGCGGACGGTGGCGACCAGGTCGTCCGACGAGCTGATCGGGTCACCGCCGACCCGGACGACGACGTCGTCGACCCGGAGCCCGGCCTCCTCCCCGGCATCGCCCTCGATGACCTTCTCCACCCGAGCCCCCGTCACCACCGCGTTGTCGTCGACAGCGTCGCTGACGCTCACGCCGATGCGGGCGTGCGTGGCCGGCTGCCCCTGGCTCAGCTCGGCGACGATCGCCCGGGCCTGGTCGATCGGGATGGCGAACCCCAGGCCGATCGATCCGCCGGTCGCGGCCGAGGTCGAGGCGGTCCGGATGGCGGTGTTGATGCCGACCACCTGGCCAGCGGCGTCCACCAGCGGCCCGCCCGAGTTGCCCGGGTTGATCGCAGCATCGGTCTGGATAGCGGGAATCACCGCGCTGGCGGCCCCCTGCGTGCCGCCGGTGTCCACCGGCCGGTCAAGCGCGCTCACGATGCCGCTGGTGACGGTGCTCTCGAGCCCGAACGGCGAGCCGACGGCCACCACCTCCTGACCCACGGTGAGGTCGCCCGAGCTCCCGATCCGGGCCGCGTCCAGCCCGGAGACGTCCTCGGCCTGGATGACCGCCAGGTCGGTGAGCGGGTCAGTGCCGACGATGCTCGCCGGGGCGGTGCTGCCGTCGTCGAACGCCACCGTGAGCCCACCGTCGATGGCTGCCTCCACCACGTGGTTGTTGGTGAGGATCTGCCCGTCCGACGACAGCACGACACCCGAGCCGCTGCCGGCGCCCCGGCTGGTGGCGACGTTGATCTTCACCACCGAGGGCAGCACCGATGCCGCCACCCCAGGCACCGACCCGTTCGGGATGGTCGCGGCCCGGGTGGTTCGTGCGCCGAGGGTGTCGCCGGTGCTGGTCACCGGGCCGGCCGTGGCCGGCTCGTCCTCCACCGCCAGGTACGCCGCCGCGCCGGCGATGCCGCCGAGCCCGCCGGCCAGCAGCGCGGCCACCACCAGCAGGCCGCCGTTGCGCCGGCCGACACTGGCCCGGCTGCGGCCCGGTGGGGTGTGGCGGGGCTGCTCGTGAGCCGGCTGGTACGGGTTCCGCCCGTACGGCGGCGGTGGCTGCGGCCCGTGCGGGTCCGACGGTTCGTACGAGGTCATGGTCCCAGTCTGACCGGCCCGCCTGAGACAGCACTGAGCCCGAGGTGAACCCTTGCCCGGCAGATCGGTGGAGCCCGCACGTTGGTGGAGCAGTTCAACTGCGGGTACTGCCGCGGGCGCCGTGGCCGGGGAGGGTCAGCGTGAGCACCGCCCCGCCGTCGGGGGCGTTGGACGCGGTCACCTGACCGCCGTGCCGGTCCGCCGTGCGCCGTACGATCGCCAGGCCCAGCCCGGAACCGGCCAACGACCGGGCTTCCGTCGACCGGTAGAACCGCTCGAACACGTGCGGCAGGTCGGTGGTGGCGATCCCGGGGCCGTGATCCCGGACCGTGAGCACCCCTCCGTCGAGACGCACGTCGACGACCCCGTCCTGCGGGCTCCACCGCACCGCGTTGTCCAGCAGGTTGGTGACCGCTCGCTCCAGCAGCTGGGGTTCGCCGACGACCATCCACTGCTCCACCGATGTTTCGATGCGCACCCCGCCCGCCCGGCGCCGCACCCGCACCACCGCCGCGTCGACGACGTCGCGCAGGTCGGTGGGCTCGGGGTGCCGGTGCAGGGGCTCGTCGCGGGCGAGCTCGATCAGGTCGCCGACGAGGGTGGCGAGCTCGTCGACCTGGGCCGCGACGTCGGCCAGCAGCTCGGCTCGGGCGGCGTCGGGCAGGCCGCCGTGCCGGTCGGCCTGGCCGAGCAGCTCCAGATTGGTCCGCAGGCTGGTGAGCGGCGTGCGCAGCTCGTGGCCGGCGTCCGCGACCAGCTGGTTCTGTCGGTGTCGGGAGGCCGTCAGCGCCGCCAGCATCTGGTTGAACGCCGAGGTGAGCCGGGCGAGCTCGTCGGTGCCGGTGACCGTGATGGGGTGCAGGTCGTCGGTGCGAGCCACCCGTTCGGCCGCCTGGGTCAACCGCCGAACCGGACGCAGGCCGTTGGTCGCGACCGCCCACCCGGCCAGCCCGGCAAGGAACACACCGGTCAGGCCGACCACCCAGGCCACCAGGGCCAGCCGTTCCAGCGACTTATACGTCGGCTCCATCGACTGCGCCAGCACCAGTGCCTGGTCGCCGGGCAGTGGCACCGCCGCGACCCGGTACCTGCTGCCGTCGACGACAGCGGTACGCATCGACCCGCCGGTCACGCCTGCGGCGACCTGCTGCTCGGGCTCGTCGACGTACTGCTCGGCCGACGCGTCGTTGCTGACCGCACGATCGCCCACCACCACCGCTATCCGCACGTCGGTCGCGGTGAGCACCCACCGGGGCGCCTCACCCCCCTCGATGGCCGCGTCGACCGCGGTGTCCGCGGTGTCCCGCGCGCGCTCGCCCAGCGACTCGTCGAGCGAGTTCTGCAGCTCCATCCGCAGAGTGAGGTAGACCGCGACGCTGACCACCGCGAGCGTCAACCCGACCGCCAGCGAGGTCAGCACGGTGATGCGCGAGGCGAGGGTGACCCGCTCGACCAGCCGTGGGCTGGTCACGGTCTGCTCACGGGTCAGCCACGGCGTCAGTCACGGTGTGGGTCACGGTGGTGACTCGCGCAGCACGTAACCCACCCCCCGCACGGTGTGCAGCAGCCTGGCCTCGCCCTCGGTCTCGGTCTTGCGTCGCAGGTAGCCGACGTACACCTCGAGGGAGTTGGCGGTGGTGGGGAAGTCGTAGCCCCACACCTCCTCGAGGATGAATGCGCGATCGAGCACCCGGCGGGGGCGGCGGAGGAACAGCTCCAGCAGCGCGAACTCGGTGCGGGTCAGGGTCAGCGCGCGCTCGCCGCGGCGTACGTCGCGGGTGGCCACGTCCAGGCTCAGGTCGGCGAAGCTGAGAGTGACGTCATCGTCGTCGACCGCACGCGTCGACCGGCGCAGCAGCGCCCGCAGCCGCGCCAGCAGCTCCTCGAGCGCGAACGGCTTGGTCAGGTAGTCGTCGGCGCCGGCGTCGAGCCCATCGACCCGGTCGCCGACCGCGTCGCGAGCGGTGAGCACCAGGATGGGCAGCTGGCTGCCGGCGTGCCGCAGGGCCCGGGTGGTCTCCAGCCCGTCCAGGCGGGGCATCAGCACGTCCATGACGATCGCGTCGGGTCGGACCGAGGGCACCCGCGCGAGCGCCTCGGCGCCGTCGGCGGCGGTCTCCACCTCGTACCCGTTGAACTGCAGCGACCGGCGAAGCGAGTCGCGGACGGCCCGGTCGTCGTCGACCACGAGGATCCGCTTGCCCGTCATGCCGACCAAGCCTGCCAGCCGCACCTGAGACCAGCCTGGGAGTCGACCCACCGGCGACCCAGCCACGGGGGCCGGAGGGCGGGGTCAGCGGTGGGCTGGTTGGAGCGCGGCCCGGGCGGCCTGCCCGGCGCGCGCGCCGTAGGTGCCCCCGAACGCGGCGGCATGGACCAGCAGCGGGTGCAGCTGATGCAGCTGGACCCGGTCGCGCCACCCGTCCGCGAGCGGGCTTGCCTGGTCGTAGCTGACCAGCACCCGGTCGAGCCTGGGCACACCGAACAAGGCCAACATCGCCAGGTCGGCCTCCCGGTGGCCGCCGTGGGCCGCCGGGTCCACGACGTGCCCTCGACCGTCCGCCGACCACACGACGTTGCCGGACCACAGGTCCCCGTGCAGCCGGGCCGGCGGCTCGGCCGGCCCGGCCAGGTCGGGCAGCTGGTCCAGCACCTCCCGCACCGAGGCGACGTCGGCGGAGCCGATCCGGCCGCGGTCGTTGGCCGAGCGCAGGTACGGCTCGATCCGGCTGGCGGCGTAGAACTCCGCCCAGGTGTCGGCCGGTTCCTGCGGCAGCGGTGCCATGCCGATCCACGTCGCCGCAGCGTCGGCGCGCCCGAACGTCGCAGCACCGGCGGCATGGGTTGCGGCCAGCTCCCGTCCGAACCGCTCGGCGGCCTCCACCGGCGGCCGGCCTGGCTCGACCCAGCTGAGGATGAGGCAGTCGACAGTGACCGCGCGTACCTCTGGGACGGGCACGCCCCCAACCGCGGTCGCCTCGCCCAGCCAGCGAAGTCCGTCCGCCTCGGCCGCGAAGAACCCGGGTGGGCAGTGTGGCCGGGTCTTGACCAGCACGCTCGACCCGTCGGACAGCCGGACCCGGGTGGCGGTGCAGATGTCACCGCCGGGGACCGCGACCGTCGCAACGACCGACTGGCCGAGCAGCTGCTCGACGCGGGTCGCGATGGTGCCCATCCGAGCCATCACTGAACCGTACGCCCGCTGTCGTCCCGCCTCCGGTGCCCGCCGACCCCCGCGGCGCTGAGATCGGCGCTTGCGCCGTTGCGCTTCGGCCACCAGCAGGTGGACCGCAGCAGAAACGTCACCCTCAGCGGCGGGGCAGCCGCTCGGCCAGAACCTCGACCAGGCTGGCGGTAGTGCGCTCGACGGCGGCCAGCACCTGCGTGAAGCCGCCCCGGTCGCCGGCGTACGGATCGGGGACCTCGGCGTCCGGCCCGCCCTCCGGGTCGAAGGCGCGAAACATCATCACCCGCCCGCGCGTGTCTGCGTCCGGGGCGATGGCCAGCAGGTCGTCGCGGTTGGTGGCGTCCATGGCCAGCAGCACGTCGTGCCCGGCGAACCACTCGGCGTCGACCTGCCGGGCCCGGTGCCGGGTCGGGTCGTAGCCCTGCGCGCTCAGGGTGGCAGCCGCCCGCTCGTCCATCCCTCCGCCCACGTGCCAGTCGCCAGTGCCGGCGGAGGTGACCGTGACGTCGTCGGCGAGGCCGGCGTCGGCGAGTCGTGCCGCCAGCACGACATGTGCCATCGGTGAGCGGCAGATGTTGCCCAGGCAGACCAGCGCGACCGCATACGGTCGGTCGGCGTCTTGTGCTGGGGGCAGCTGTAGAGGCACCTGGATCAGGCGAGTCAGTCGTCGCCGAAGGCGGCCTGGACCGCCATGCTCACCAGCGAGATAACCAGGGCTCCGAACAGGTACGTCCAGAAGCCGCTGACCTGGAAGGTCAGGTTGAACGCATCGGCGACCTCGGCCGTCAGCCACAGCATCGCCGCGTTCACGACCAGCAGGAACAGGCCCAGCGTCAAGATGATGAACGGCAGCGAGATCAGCTTGGCCAGGGGGGCGACAACCGCGTTCACCAGGCCGAGCACGACACCGACCAGCAGCAGGGTGACGAGGTCCTCGACCGAGCCGGTGTCGGGCCGGCCGACGCGGATCCCGTCGAAGAGCCAGGCCGCCACGGCAAGCGCTGCGGCGTTGCCGGCGACAGTGACCAGGATGCGCCGCACGGCGCCATGTTGGCAGACCGGGACACCATCCGCCGGTCACGTCAACGGCGGCGGCTCGCTCACCGGCTGCCGGCGGGCCGTTTGCGCCAACCCGATCCCGGTGACCACGGCGGCCGCGCCGAGCAGCTGCACCGGCCCCAGGCTCTCCTCGAACCACGCCCATCCCAACACGGTGACGCCCACCGGTTCGAGCGTCGCCACCATCACCACGACCGTCGCCGGCAAGACCCGCAGCGCGAACAGCTCGAGGGCGAACGGTGCGACAGTGCCCAGCGCCACCACCCAGGCCAGCAGCGCCCACACCGGTGCGGACCAGCCCGAGAGGGTTCCCAGCAGCGAGGTGTCGGCGCCCAGCAGCTGGGGGTCGAGCCGCGTCACCGGGCTGACGAGGTTCATCGCCACCGCCGCCACCACGAAGGACCACAGCACAACGGTCAGCGGCTCCTCCTCGCTCACCCCGGACTCGCCGAGCAGGAAGTACGTCGCGAAGCACACCGCCGCACCCAGGCCGCCGGCGATGCCGAGCCCGTCGACGCTCAGCCCCCGCCACACCTGTGCAACGAGTGCGAGGCCGAGCAGGGACAGGCCCAACGCGGCCCAGGCGCGCGGGCGCACGTCCTCGTGGCGCACCACCCGGGCGTACACCGCCACCAGCACCGGCGCCGTGTACTCCAGCAGCAGGGCGAGGCCGACCGGCAGCCGGTCGATGGCGACGAAGTAGGTCCACTGCAGCCCGGCCACCCCGATCACCCCCATGACCGCCACCAGCAGCAGCTTTTGCCCACGCGGCGGGCGAAGCGACTGCGGGCGCAGGGCTGCCGCCCACGCGGCGAGCACCAGGACCGCCCCCGTCACCCGCAGCGTGGTGAGTGTTGCCGGGTCGACACCGGCGCGCAGTACCACCCGCGACACCCCGGCGTTGACGACGAAGCAGGCCGCGGCGGTGACCACCATGGCGTACCCCGTCCCTCGCGCTGAGGCGCGGATGTCGGTGCTCACCTGGCTATCCTTCCGGCCATGCCCGGACCCCGTGTACGCGAGGCTCTGGCTGCCATCTCGGCGTACACGCCTGGCCGCTCCCCGGCGGCGCGCGACGGTGTCCCCAGCCACAAGCTGTCGAGCAACGAGACCCCGTACGAGCCGCTGCCGAGCGTTCGAGCGGTCATCGACACGGCCGCCGGTGCGGTGAACCGTTACCCGGACATGGCGTGCTCGGCGCTGTACGCGGCCATCAGCGACCGCTTCGACCTGCCGGTGACCGAACTGGCCGCCGGCACCGGGTCGGTGGCGGTGCTCTACCACCTGGTGCAGGCGATGTGCGAGCCCGGCGACGAGGTGGTCTACGCCTGGCGGTCCTTCGAGGCGTACCCGATCGCGGTTGCTGCCTGCGGGGCGCGCGCCGTGCCGGTGCCACTTGCCCCCGGTGCGCGGCACGACCTGGGCGCGATGGCCGCGGCGATCACCGACCGCACCCGGCTGCTGCTGGTCTGCACCCCCAACAACCCCACCGGCCCGGCCGTGCGCGAGGGCGAGCTCGAGGCCTTCCTCGACCGGGTGCCGCCCGACGTGCTGGTCGCGCTCGACGAGGCGTACGTCGAGTTCGTCCGCGACCCCGCCGCCGCCGACGGGCTGGCGGCCTACCGCTCGCGCGACAACGTCGCGGTGCTGCGCACGTTCTCCAAGGCCTACGGGCTGGCCGGGCTGCGGGTCGGGTACGCCGCCGCCCCGGGACAGGTGGCTGCGGCCATCCGCAAGGTGGCGCTGCCGTTCGGCGTCTCCGGGATCGCACAGGCCGCGGCGGTGGCCTCGCTGCAGCCGGCGGCCGAGGCCGAGCTGCTCGAGCGGGTCGACACGCTGTGTGCCGAGCGGGCACGAGTGGTCGACACCCTGGGCGAGCTCGGCTGGAAGGTCCCCGACACCCAGGCCAACTTCTGCTGGCTGCCGCTCGACGGTGACGGGCAGGCGGTCGGGTTCGCCGCCGCCGCGGACGAGGCGGGGGTGGCCGTCCGCCCGTTCGCCGGCTACGGCGTCCGCGTCACCGTCGGCGAGCCGGCCGCCAACGACGCCTTCCTGCAGGTCGCCGCCACCTGGCGGTGACAACTCGGAGTAGCCTGCCTGGGCGTCGTGCGACCCGAAGGAGCGCAGGTGAACGGCACCTACACAGACTCGTTCGGCCCGGGAACGGGCTCGCTGCACGACGTCTCCGGCGAGCTGGTCCAGATGCTCACGCCGGAGGGTGAGCGCCGTGAGCACCCCGACTACCGGTGTGATCTCGACGACGAGCAGGTCAAGGGTCTGTACCGCGACATGGTGCTGACCAGGCGCATCGATGCCGAGGCGACCGCGCTGCAACGGCAGGGTGAGCTGGGCATCTGGGCCTCGAACCTCGGGCAGGAGGCGTGTCAGGTCGGCTCGGGCCGGGCGCTGCGTCGACAGGACTTCGTGTTCCCGACCTACCGTGAGCACGGCGTCGCCTGGTGCCGCGGGGTCGATCCGCTGCGGCTGCTCGGCTTGTTCCGCGGTGTCGACCAGGGCGGCTGGGACCCCCGCGAGATCGGGTTCGGCCTGTACACGATCGTGATCGGCGCGCAGACGCTGCACGCGACCGGTTACGCCATGGGCCTGCAGCGCGACGGCGTCGTCGGGACCGGCGACCCCGACCGCGACGCCGGCGTCATCGCGTACTTCGGCGACGGGGCCACCAGCCAGGGTGACGTCAACGAGGCGTTCATCTGGGCCAGCGTGCTCAACGCGCCCGTGGTCTTCTTCTGCCAGAACAACCAGTGGGCCATCTCCGAGCCGATCGAACGGCAGAGCCGCATCCCCCTCTACCAGCGGGCGATGGGGTTCGGCTTCCCCGGCGTACGGGTAGACGGCAACGACGTGCTGGCCTGCCACGCGGTGACGTCTGCTGCGCTGCAGCGCGCCCGGGACGGCGGCGGTCCGACCCTGATCGAGGGCTACACCTACCGGATGGGGGCGCACACCACCTCAGACGACCCGACGCGGTACCAGCTGAACGACGAGCTGGAGCACTGGAAGCTCAAGGACCCGATCGCCCGGGTGCGGGCCTACCTGGTCCGCGGCGGCCTGGCCGACGAGGCGTTCCTCACCGGTCTGGAGTCGGAGGCGGACCAGACTGCCGAGGACCTGCGCGCGGGGTGTCTGGCGCTGCCGGACCCGAACCTGCTCGACATCTTCGACCAGGTCTACGGGGAGCAGACCGAGGAGCTGGCCGACCAGCAGCAGGAGTGCGCCCGCTATCTCGCGTCGTTCGACGCAAGCCGTGAGGGAGCCGCGCCATGACGGTGCTGACGCTGGCCAAGGCGCTCACCAATGGCATGCGGGTAGCGATGGAGAGCGACCCCAAGGTGTTGGTGATGGGCGAGGACGTCGGCAAGCTCGGGGGAGTGTTCCGGGTCACCGACGGCCTGCAGAAGGACTTCGGTGAGGACCGGGTCATCGACACCCCCCTCGCCGAGTCCGCCATCATCGGCACCGCGGTCGGCCTCGCCCTGCGCGGCTACCGGCCGGTGTGCGAGATCCAGTTCGACGGCTTCGTCTACCCCGCCTACGACCAGATCGTCAGCCAGGTGGCGAAGATGCGTTTCCGCAGCCTCGGCAAGCTTCCGATGCCGATAGTCATCCGGATCCCCTTCGGTGGCGGGATCGGGGCGGTCGAGCATCACAGTGAGAGTCCGGAGGCGCAGTTCGCGCACACCGCCGGGCTCAAGGTTGTCGCCTGCTCCAACCCGGCCGACGCGTACTGGATGATCAGGCAGTCGATCGACTCCGACGACCCGGTGGTGTTCTTCGAGCCCAAGCGCCGCTACTGGGAGAAGGCTGACGTCGACCTGTCCGCAACGCCGACGCCGCTGCACTCGTCGCGAGTCGTCCGGCAAGGCAGTGACGTGACCGTGCTGGCGTACGGGCCGATGGTCAAGACCGCCCTCGAAGCGGCGATCGCGGCGACCGAGGAGCAGACCAGCATCGAGGTCATCGATTTACGGACGCTGTCACCGCTGGACATGGGCCCGGTGCTCCAGTCGGTGCGTAAGACCGGCCGTGCGGTCGTGGTCCACGAGGCCGTCGTCAACCTCGGCATGGGCGCCGAGCTGGCAGCCCGGATCACCGAGCAGGCCTTCCACTCGTTGGAGGCGCCCGTGCTGCGCGTCGGCGGGTTCGACACCCCCTACCCGCCGTCGCGGATCGAGGAGGAGTACCTCCCCGACCTCGACCGGGTGCTCGACGCCGTCGACCGCTCGCTGGCCTTCTGAGGAGACCGCCCGATGTCAGACACCAGGCAGTTCAAGCTCCCCGACGTCGGGGAGGGCCTCACCGAGGCCGAGATCATCAGCTGGCGGGTCAAGCCGGGCGACACCGTGCGGGTCAACGACATCGTGGTGCAGATCGAGACCGCCAAGTCGCTGGTCGAGCTGCCCTCGCCGTACGCCGGCACCGTGGCCGACCTGCTGGTGGGCGAGGGTGAGACGGTCGCGGTCGGGACACCGATCATCGCCGTGTCCAGCGAGCCCCGGACGGCCGGCGAGGTCGGACCCGCGCCAGCGGCGGACGAGCCACCGGCGGTCGAGTCACCGGCGCCGGAGGCCGCGGTAGAGCCCGGCCTCATCGGAGGGCCCGCACCGGGCGGCCGGACCTCGGTACTGGTCGGCTATGGTCCGCGCACCACCGAGGCCAAGCGGCGCCCGCGCAGGACCGGAGCCCCAGGCACCGGCACGTCGTCGGCCACCGCGCACCAGTCGCTGCAGACGGCGTTCTCGACCGACGCCGACCACCGCTCGCCTGAGCTGCCGGTCGAGGACGCGGAGCCGGCCCTGCCGCAGGTGCCGGCCGACACCGGCATGACAGCGCTCCGGGTGCTCGCCAAGCCGCCCGTGCGAAAGCTGGCCAAGGACCTCGGCGTCGACCTGCGCACGGTGCCGGCCAGCGGCGCGGGCGGGGTCGTCACCCGGGCCGACGTGCAGGCGCACGCGGGTGGCGCGTCGGCCGCCTCGCCCGGTGTCGCCGAGGCGGCCGAGCAACCACCCGCGGGGCGGGTCTTGGGCGGACGTACCCGCATCCCGGTCAAGGGCGTACGCAAGCACACCGCCCAGGCGATGGTGTCCAGCGCGTTCACCGCTCCCCACGTCACCGAGTGGCTGACCCTGGACGCGACGCGCACCGTGCGCTTGGTCCGGCGGCTGGCCAAGCACCGCGACTTCCGCGACGTCAAGGTCTCGCCGCTGGTCGTCGTGGCCAAGGCGGTCTGCCTGGCGGTCCGGCGTACTGCGGAGGTGAACGCGCACTGGGACGAGGCCGCGCAGGAGATCGTGCTCGAGCACGACGTCAATCTCGGGATCGCGGCGGCAACCCCGCGCGGCCTGGTGGTGCCCAACATCAAGGCGGCGGACCGGATGACGCTGCGCGAGCTCGCCGACGCGCTGGCCCAGCTGATCGATTCGGCGCGGGCGGGCCGGACCCAGCCGGCAGAGATGGCCGGCGGCTCGTTCACGATCACCAACGTCGGAGTCTTCGGCGTCGACGCGGGCACCCCGATTCTCAACCCGGGCGAGGCCGGCATCCTGGCTGTGGGCGCGATCTCCAAGCGGCCATGGGTGGTCGGCCGCCAGGTCAAGCCGCGCTGGGTGCTGACGCTTGCGCTGAGCTTCGACCACCGGGTCGTCGACGGTGAGCAGGGCAGCCGCTTCCTCGCCGACGTGGCCGCGATCGTCCGGGACCCGGCCGAGGCGCTGCTGCACTGAGCCGTGCCCGAGGCCGGCTCACCCCACGTCGAGCAGCGGGCCACCGACCGTTCGCGACGTGCCGCGGAACTCCGCCACCACCATGCGGCCAGCAGTGCCGCCGACGGTCACGGTGACGTCGTAGGTGCCGGTCCGACCGACCAGTGACCGCTCCACCGCCGCCGCGACCAGCTCGTCGCCCGCACTGACCGGCGCCAGGTAGGTGATCGCACACCCGTACGCCACGCTGCGGACATTTCGACTGTTGCAGGCGAAGGCGAACGCGGTGTCGGCGACCGCGAACACCAACCCTCCGTGTGCGTTGCCGTGCCCGTTGACCATGTCCGGCCGCACCACCATGGCGAGCATGGCTCTGCCGGCGCCGACGTCGAGGACGCGCATGCCGAGCCGCTGGCTGGCCAGGTCATCAGCCCACATCCGCTCGGCACAGGCCTGGGCCAGCGCATCACCGTCGCCGGTCATCCCAGCTCCTTCGCGAGCATCTGGCACACCTTCTCGCCGACGCTGCCGTCGAGCCGTTGGAACGGCAAGGTGCACCGGCCGACCTCCGCAAAGCCACGGGCGGCGTGAAAGGCCAACGACTGCGGGTTGGGCGGGTCGAGGTTGACCTCGCACAGCAGTCGGCCGGCGGTACGCGCCCGCTCCTCCATGGTGTCGTAGACCAGCCGGCCGACGCCTCGGCGGCGGTGAGCGGGGTCGACAACGATCCGGTCGAGGTACAGGAAGCCGGTGTAACGCTGCCCGAACCACGCGTACAGGGCACTGTCGTACGCCGCGCCGGCGGGCAGCACCAGCACCAGGCCGGTCAGGGTTCCGGCGTCGTCCTCGACCACCTCGGCGTAGGCGGCGAGGCCTGCCAGCTCGCGCAGTCGTCCCACACTCAGCTGGTTGACCGCGGGCACCGCTGAGTTGTTGAGCGTCACCGCGGTGTCCATCTCGGCCTGGTCGTCCGACCGGATCGGGCGGAGCCGGTACGCGGTGGGCACGGTCGAATCCTGGCACGGCGTCGAGGCCGCAGGGTCCGTGCCAGGCTGGGGCCATGCCGCGCACGCCTTCGACCCCGAACGCCGTCACTGACGGCTACATCACCACCCACCGCGAGCAGCTCGAGCTGGCGCTCGCGGCGACCCGCAAGCGGGACTACTGGTCGGCCTACCCCGAGTCACCGAGCCCTCGGGTGTACGGCGAGACGGCAGCGGCCGACGGGGAGGCGGCCTTCCGGGCCCGGCTCGACACCGCATGGGCCGGCGTGACCCCGGGTGCGTCCGGCTCGGTGGCGACCGAGCGGTCGCCGTACGGCTTCGACCTGGGCATCGCCTACCCCCGCGTTCGCGCCGACGGGCTGGACGACCTGATGGCGGCGGCGCGGCGCGGGATGCGCGGCTGGCGCGACGCCGGCCCCGACGTGCGGGTAGACGTGTGCCAGGAGGTGCTGGCCCGGTTGCACCGACGGGTGTTCGAGCTCGCGCACGCGGTGCAGCACACCAGCGGGCAGGCGTTCGTGATGGCGTTCCAGGCGGGCGGCACGCATGCGCTCGATCGGGCGCTGGAGGCGCTGGCCTACGGCTACGACGAGATGACCCGGCACCCGGCCAGCGCGCTGTGGGAGAAGCCAGGCCGTGGCGAGCCGGTGCGGATGGACAAGACGTTCACCCCGGTGCCGCGCGGGGTGGCACTGGTGATCGGCTGCCACACCTTCCCGACCTGGAACTCGTGGCCGGGCTTCTTCGCGTCGCTGGTGTGCGGGAACCCGGTTGTGGTCAAGCCACATCCGGGTGCCGTGCTGCCGCTGGCCATGACCGTGGAGGCGTGCCGTGAGGTGCTCGTCGAGGCCGGCTTCGACCCGGACCTGGTATGCCTGGCCGCCGAGGCCGACGGCGACAGGCTGGCCGCGGACCTGGCGGTGCGGCCCGAGGTGCGACTCGTCGACTTCACCGGCTCCAGCCACTTCGGCGAGTGGCTGGAGCAGAACGCCACCCAGGCGGTGGTCTTCACCGAGAAGACCGGCGTCAACTCCGTCGTCATCGACTCGACCGACGACTTCGCCGGCATGTGCGGCAATCTCGCCTTCTCGCTGGCGCTGTACACCGGCCAGATGTGCACCGCCCCGCAGAATCTGTACGTACCCGCCGACGGCATCGACACCGACGAGGGGCATAAGTCGTACGACGAGGTGGCGGCCGGTCTCGGTGCGGCATTCGGCACGCTGCTCGGTGACGACAAGCGCGCAGTCGAGGTGCTCGGCGCGGTGGTCGACGACGCGGTGCTGTCCCGGCTGGAGGCGGCACCGGCGCGCGGCCGGGTGCTGGTGGAGTCGCGGACGGTCGAGCACCCGGCGTGGCCGGATGCCCGGGTGCGTACCCCCCTGCTGCTGGGGTTGTCGACAGCCGACCGGGACGCCTACGCCGCCGAGTGCTTCGGCCCGGTGTCGTACCTGATCGCCACCGCCTCGACGGAGGAGTCGATCGACACGCTCGTCGAGGTGGTGCTCGCCGGCGGCGCCATGACGGCGGCGGTGTACACCTCCGACGAGCGCGTGCTGGCGTCGATGCGGGTGGCGGCGTTGGACGCCGGCGTGGCGCTGAGTGAGAACCTGACCGGGCAGGTGTTCGTCAACCAGTCCGCGGCTTTCAGCGACTTCCACGGCACGGGTGCGAACCCGGCTGCGAACTCGGCGTACACCGACGCGGCCTACGTCGCCAGCCGCTTCCGCATCGTGCAGTCCCGCCGCCCCGCCTGACCACGCGCGGCGCCGGCCGAGGCGGTCAGGGCCAGCTGATGCCGGTCGCGGCCTCGCTGGCCTCCCAAAGCACACGACCCAGCTCCGGGTCGCTGGCCGCGGCCGACATGCCCACCAGCCGCGGCCGGCCGCGCAGCTCACCCGGCCCCCCCGGGCCCACGTACGTTCCGCCGGGCAGCCCCGGCTGCGTCGCAGCCATCAGCAGCGGCCACGCGCCCTGCTCGGCCGACTGGGCCACCACCCGGTTCGTGACGCTCGTCATCACTCGCGAGCCCACCGTGGAGCCACCCAGCTGCGGCCCGGCGGTCTGCAGCTCGGTGGCGGCGTACCCCGGATGTGCGGCGACGCTGACCAGCGCCAGGTCGGCCGACGCCGCCCGGCGCTCCAGCTCCAGCATGAACAACAGGTTCGCCAGCTTCGACTCGCCGTACGATCGCCACTTGCGGTACGGGCGCGGGTCGGCGCCAGGCGTGAGGCTGCGCAGGTCGATGCCCCGGACGCTGCGGTGCGCGAACGACGAGGTCACCACCGTCCGGGCACCGTGCGGTGACGCCAGCAGTGCCGGGAGCAACAACCCTGCGAGCGCGAAGTGCCCGAGGTGGTTGATGCCGATCTGCAGTTCGAACCCGTCACTGGTGTACCGCTGCGGCGGAGCCATCACCCCGGCGTTGGCGACCAGCAGGTCGAGGCGGTCGTGCGCGTCCAGCACCTCCTCCGCCGTGCGTCGCACCACGGCGAGATCGCCGAGGTCGAGCAGCACGATCCGCAGTTCGGCGTGCGGCACCTGCCGGCGCACCACGTCGGCGCTGGCGTACAGCCGCGGACCGTCACGACCCGACATCACCACCTCGGCGCCGGCGCGGGCCAGCTCCAGGGTGACCTGGTGCCCCAGCCCGCTGCTGGCGCCGGTCACCATCGCGGTCGCTCCGGTCAGATGGGGGATCTGGGCCGTCGTCCAGCTCACGGCGTCACCGCCATCGCCGTCGCCACCCGGGTCCCGAGCCCCCGGTCACCGTCGATGCGCATCGGCACCCCGTCGACCGGCCGCCTGCCGGCGCCGAGGATCGTGAACGTCTCGGTGTCCATGTGCAGAAGCGTGCACCCCGGCGCGGGCTGGCCGTCCGCCGGGCGCGCCCGCCCGTCCGGCCCGACCACCAGGCGTACATCCACGGCGACCTCACCGACCACCTCCCAGGCGACCTCGGTCCCGACTGGTGGGGAGACCTTCTTGCCCAGCACGTACGGCAGCGTCGTCGCGAACCTGTCGACCACCATCCCCGCGCCCGGCGACGACAACCCACCAGCGATTCCCACCGCCCGGCGGATGTCCTGCTCGTGCACCCAGACGTCCACAACCCGCATCCGCAGCATCGTCGCCCAGTCCCAGTCGACCCCTGCCGGCGTCCAAGCCGGCCGCGTGCCCGGGCCGTCCGGCAGAGCGTCCGCGAGGAGCGCGGCCCGGCCGCGCACGGCGTCATCGAGCTCGGCCAGCACCACGCCCGACGGGGTGTCCCGCCTGGCGTCGACACCCGGGCCGGTCCACTCCGGTGGCACCTGGCCGGTCACCGACGGACGCCCGGGCCGCACCTGGACCATGCCTGCCAGCTGCGTCTCGATGTCGGCCAGGTGCGCGACCACGTCGTGCACCGACCACCCCGGCAGGTCGGTGGGCCGCGACCAGTCGTCAGCGGCAAGCCCACCGCACAGCTCGACCACCCGCTCAGCGGTCTCCCGCCAGACGTGGACAGACTCCGCCAGCTCGGTCACCATCCGCAGCGTACGGCGCGCTTCTCGCCGGCCTCCGCCACTTCTGCCAGCATGACCGGACCAGACGCGCGACACCGCCGCGCGTCGCAACCAGGGACTCAGCCATGAGCCACGACGGTCCGCGCGAGGGTTCGGACCACCCTCGCCCGCCAGAGCCCGGCACCGGCCAGCCGCCACCCACCTACGGCTCCCAGCCCCCGCCCCCAGGCGGCTACCAGTCACCGGGCGAGGGCGGCTATCCCCCCGGCGGGGGGTCCAGCTACCCGACCCAGCAACCGGGCGGTGGCTACCCCCCCGGTCCGCCCGGCGGTGGGTACGGGGGACCGTCCACCGCAACTGGGTTCAGCGTTGGGGCGGCCTTCGGCTTCGGCTGGCGGATGTTCTGGGCCAACGCGGGCACGATCGTCGTAGTCGCGCTGGCGTACCTCGCCGTTCTCATCGGCTTGCAGGTGGTGTTCACCATGGCCGTTCCCGGCCAGGGTGACAACGAGGCCGGGACAGTCGCGACCTTCGTCGGCTCGCTGTTCGTCACCGTCGTCTCGGTTGTCGTGTCCGCGGTCATGCAGGCAGGGATCGCCCGCGGCGCCCTCGACATCACCCGTGGGCGTCGGCTCGAAGTCGGCACGATGTTCAGGCTGGACAACATCGGGACCGTGGTTCTTGCCAGCATCCTGGTGGGCATCGCCACGGGCATCGGCTTCGCGCTGCTCATCGTGCCGGGGCTGCTGGTGGTGTTCTTCACGCAGTTCACGGTCTGGTTCATCGTCGACCGCCAGCTCGGCGTCATCGACGCGATCAAAGCCAGCTGTCGACTGGTGGGCCAGAACTTCGGGCCGATGGTGGTCTTCTTCCTGGCGTCGCTGCTGGCATTCGTGCTCGGTGCACTCGCGCTCGTCGTCGGCCTGCTGGTGGCGGTCCCCGTGGTCTACATCGCACAGGGCTACGCCTACCGGACCATGCGGGGCGAAGCCGTTGCAGTCTGAGCGCCAGAGCTGTCGATCTGCGGTCGCTTCATTCGTCGAGAAGGTGTCGGACCCGACCGGGCCCGAGCCGCCGAAACAGCGGAGGAGACCACCATGGCCGAGTACCTGATCCTCATCTACGAGGACGAGAAGGCGTACGCCGATGCCGACCCGGGCGCCTGGGAGCAAGCGATGAAGGCGCACGACCGCTTCACCGAGCAGGTTGCCGAGGAGGGGGCGACCATCGTGGCCGGCAAGGCGTTGCAGCTCACGACCACCGCGACGTCGATCCGAGCCGACGTGGTCACCGACGGCCCGTTCGCCGAGACCAAGGAGGCGCTCGGCGGCTACTACGTGATCGAGGCCACCGACCTCGACCACGCCCTGACCGTGGCAAAGCTCTGCCCCGCACCGGCAGGCGGGGTGGAGGTGCGCCCGGTGATGGTGTTCGAATGACCGGTGAGTGACCAGCCACCTGATGTCGCAGCCGGAGGCGCCGGCGACGACGGCCACGACCCGGTCGGCAGTGCCGTCGCCGACGCCTACCGGCGGGAGTGGGCGTTCGTGCTCGCCGCCACGGCCCGCGTCACGAGGGACCTCGACCTAGCCGAGGAGTGCACCGCTGATGCCTTCGTCGCGGCAGTTGAGAGCTGGCGCCGGGACGGGGTGCCACTCTCGCCCGGGGCGTGGCTCACCACCACGGCACGCCGGCGGGGGTTGGACGAGCTGCGCCGCCGCAAGACACTGCGTGCCAAGCTGCCGCTGCTGCTCGAGCCGGTGAGCGAGCCAGAGGCGGTGTCGGCCAACGAGGGCGGGGTGGCCGACGACCGGCTCCGCCTGGTGTTCACCTGCTGCCATCCCGCGCTCGCGCGGGAGGTGCAGGTGGCCCTGACCCTGCGGCTGGTGTGCGGCCTTGCCACCGCTGACGTCGCCCGCTCGTTCCTGGTCTCCGAACAGACCATGGCCGCCCGGGTGACGAGGGCGAAGAAGAAGATCGCCGCGGCACGCATCCCCTACCGGGTGCCAGCAGCGGCCGAGCTGCCGGAGCGGCTGGACGCTGTCCTCACCGTGGTGCACCTGCTGTTCACCGCGGGGCACACCGCCGCGACCGGGGAGCGGCTGGTGTGCGACGACCTGGTTCAGCGGTCGCTGGGCCTGGCGCGCACAGTGGCCGCGCTGATGCCCGACGAGCGCGAGGCACTCGCCCTGGTCGGACTGATCCTGCTCACCGACGCCCGCCGGTCAGCCAGGGTCGGCGCCGACGGGACCCTCGTGCTGCTCGAGGACCAGGACCGGTCCAGCTGGGACACGGCGGCGATCGACGAAGGCCGCGCGTTGGTGCGCAGCGCGTTGCGCGGGGGTCGACCCGGCCGCTTCGCGTTGCAGGCGGCGATCGCGGCCGTACACGCCGAGGCGCCTCGGTGGAACGACACCGACTGGAGGCAGATCGTCGCCCTGTACGCGCTGCTGCTCGGCGCCTGGCCCACGCCGGTCGTGGCGCTCAACCGCGCCGTCGCGGTGGCGATGGCCGACGGGCCGCAGGCGGGGCTGGACGAGATCGGGCGGATCCAGTCCTCGTCGTCGCTGGCGGGATACCGCTACCTGCCGGCCGCCCGCGCCGACCTGCTCCGCCGGCTCGGTCGCAGCACCGAAGCCGCGCAGGCGTACCGCGATGCGTTGGCGTTGACCGCCGACAGCGCCGAGCGGAGGTTCCTCCTGGCCCGCCTGGCGCAGGTGACCGGGGTGCCGTGAGGGCGGTCGGGCGTGTCCGACCCGCGGCTCTTGTCACCCGACGACCTGCATGTGAGGCTGAGGTCCCAGCGAGCCGGTGCGGCGAATCCGTAGTCGGGCAGTTCTGGGCCTGCATGGCCCGAGCGAAGGGGTGCTGAGATGAACCGCAAGCTTCGCCAGTCCGTGGTCGCCGCCGCAGTGGGCGCTCTCGTGGTCACCGCGGCCGTGGCCGGCGTGAACTCGGCCGGCACCTCGAAGCCTGCGGCGCCGGTCGCGGGCGAGGGCGCACCTGGGGCCCTGGGGCAGCACCTCGAGCAGTTGCGCCAGACGGTCCCGGGTAACGCCGGGATGGCCGAGGAGGGCCCGGCCTCCGCCGCCGAGGCAGCCTTCCTTGAGCGCGCGTATCCGGCCGACACCATCTCGGTGGGCAAGGTCCGGTCGTCGCAGAGAACGTTCCAGCGGGTGATGGCGGACACCCGCCGGGCGAGCGAGCGCCAGCTTGCGCCACGACGGTGGCGCAACGTCGGCCCGAGCCGCGCGCTCTACCCGTTCACCCGCTTCCGAAACTTCACTAGCTACGTGCCCAACCGGTACGTCGCGGGTGGCCGCACCACCGACGTCGCGATCGCCGACACCTGTGAGCGCGGCGACTGCCGGATGTACATCACGCCGGCCGGTGGCGGGGTGTGGCGCACCGACGACGCCCTCGCTCGTCCGGTCGACTGGACCTACCTCGGCGGCCCGCTCGGCATCAACGCGGCCGGCTCGGTGACGATCGACCCCAACGATCCCTCCGGTGACACCATCTGGGTCGGCACCGGTGAGGCCAACATCTGCGGCAGCGGCTGCGTCGCGGGGGTCGGCCTGTATCGGTCGACCAACGGGGGCGACACCTTCCGCGGGCCGCTCGGCAGCAACCGGCTCAGCGGGAAGGGCATCGGCGAGATCGTCGTCGACCCTCGCGACAACGACACCCTTTACGTCGGCACCACGACGGCGCTGCGCGGGATGTCGTCGGTGTGCTGCACCGGGGTCACGCGGCCGGTACCGGGCGCGGCGCAGTGGGGCCTGTACAAGTCCACCGACCTGGGCCAGTCGTGGCGGATGGTCCACAACGGGACGGCCGACGAGGCCGACTGCACCGGCTCCATCGACCAGTTCAACAACCTGGAGGACTGCTCGCCGCGCGGTGTCCGCCACGTCGAGATCGACCCCACCGACCCGAACACGGTGTACGCCGGGTCGTACGCGCGCGGCATCTGGCGGTCCACCGACCGGGGCCGCACCTGGGAGCAGATCAAGGA
>Ga0136622_10000155_pt1 | contig 25646 bp, 17 predicted proteins | sample AntDrymUQ4482106_2_FD_104803 | JGI IMG/M metagenome (GOLD analysis project Ga0136622, IMG submission 104803) | Polar desert sand microbial communities from Dry Valleys, Antarctica - metaG UQ448 (21.06) | ecosystem: Environmental > Terrestrial > Soil > Desert | place: Antarctica: Dry Valley...
CGGGGCCGCCATCGCCACGGTCTGGAGGGCCAGCCACTGCATGGCTGGGTCGACGTCGGCGTGATCGGCGGCTCGATCGGCGAACCACCGGTCGGCGACGTCCTGCCACCGATCCGTGGCGACAGAGCCGAGCGCCAGGCCTCTGGCCCGCACGTCCTCGGAGCGCTTCGTGTCGTGGGTGGTGCCGGCCAACAACGTTGTCGGCTGTCGCCGCTGGGTCAGGTCGTGGTGACGATGAAGATCACCAACGGGATCGGTACTGTCGGGGGCCGGATCCCCTCCAACCTCACACAAGCTCGACAGGGGTCCGTAGCGGAAGAAGGCCCGATCCTCCACGCCTTTGGCCATCGCCGGCCCGGTCAACTGCTGCCAGCGGGTGCGCAGCTCGACGGCGGCGCCGTCGGTCGGGGCGGTGATCGCCGACGTCAGGCGATCGAGCGTGACAGCGATCGACGGTCGCATCGCCACGGCGCTCGTCAGAGCCTGCGCGAGCGCCGTCAGTCCCTCGGGATCGTCTGGCAGGTACGTGCGGTAGCGAGCAAGGTGGACGCTCAGCTCCACGACGGCCGCCACGACAGCTTCGGGCCCCTCGCCAACATCCGCGATTCCCGCCGCCTTCGCCACGTTGGCGACTCGCTCCACATCGGGGGTTAATCCGTCGTCGAGCACCTGGCGACGGGCGGCCAGCTCCCATTCGTGGAACGGGCGGAAGTCATCGACCACGGCCGCCCATCGTGTCGCCAGGGCGCCAAGGTGCCGGCGGTCGACGAGGGCGTGCTCGAGCAGGCGGGCGTGCTCGTAGCCCGTGGTGCCGTCGACGGGCCAATTCGCCGGCAGCGTCTCGGAGGGCGCCAGGATCTTCTCCACAACGAGCCACCGTTCGTCGCCGATGATCCGGCGCAGGCCCTGCAGGTACGCCGCCGGGTCGGCCAGGCCGTCGACGTGGTCGACGCGCGCACCGCCGAAGGCTGGGTGCTCGGCCAGCAGCCTGGGGATGGTGTCCACCGCCTCTGCCACGTCGGGGTGCTCTACGCAGACGGCCACCAGGTCGTCGATGGTGAAGAACCGGCGCACGTTGCGCTCGGGGCGGTGCCACTGCACCAGCCGGTAGTGCTGCCGGTCGACGGCCTCGGCCGGTGACAGGTGCTCGGTGCCGACGGCCAGCGGCCACCGCTGCTCGCCGAGCCGCAGTTCTGGCCCGCCGTCACCGTCGGCGACCGTGAACGCTTCTCGCACGTCGTCGAGCGGATCGGCCAGCGCCGGCAGTATCACCCGGCCGTCGGCGGCCGCCCAGTCGATGTCGAACCAACGGGCAGCGGCACTGTCTGGCCCTTCACGCAACATCGTCCACCACGGCCTGTTCAGCTCCGGGCGGGCCACGGATGCGTGGTTCGGTACGTGATCGATGAGCAGCGAGAGGCCGGCGGCGTGGGCGGCGTCGAGCAGCGACCACAGGCCGGCGGTGTCGCCCAGCTCGGCTCGCACCCGGGTGTGGTCGACGACGTCGTAGCCGTGGGTGCTGCCCGGCATCGACTCGGCCACGGGAGACAGGTAGACGTGACTGATACCGAGCCCCACGTAGTGGTGCAGACGGGCCTCGACATCGGCGAACCCGAAGTCGGGTGTGAGCTGCACCCGGTATGTAGCAACAGGAGAGGGGGCGGTCACCGGCAGCGCGTCGCAGGCGCTAGTTGTTTCCGGTGCGGCGCCAGCGGAGGAAACCCTCCATGAACTCGTCGAGATCCCCGTCGAGCACGCCCGCCACGTTGCCGGTCTCGATCTCGGTGCGTAGATCCTTCACCATCTGGTACGGCTGCAGCACGTAGCTGCGGATCTGGCTACCCCAGCCGACCTGGGCCTGCTTGCCGGCGATCTCCGCCAGCTCGACCTCGCGTTCCTCCTCCACCTTCGATGCCACCATCGCCTTGAGGCGGGTCAGCGCCTTCTCCCGGTTCTGCAGCTGGCTGCGCTCCTCCTGAGCGCTGGCGACGAGACCGGTCGGCTCGTGGATCAGGCGCACAGCCGAAGATGTCTTGTTGACGTGCTGGCCACCGGCGCCCGACGCCCGGAACACCTCCATGCGGATGTCGGCGTCGACGAGCTCGACGTCTGGGTCGTCCATCACGGGCCACACCTGCACGGTGGCGAAGCTCGTCTGTCGGCGACCCTGGTTGTCGAACGGCGAGATCCTCACCAGCCGGTGGGTGCCGCGCTCGCTCGTCATCAGGCCGTAGGCGTAGCGGCCGCTGATCGTCACCTCGGCCGAGAGGATCCCTGCCTCGGCGCCCTCTGACACGCCATTGAGCGAGATCGAGAAGCCACGTCGCTCGGACCAGCGCTCGTACATGCGCAGCAGCATCTCGCTGAAGTCCTGGGCGTCGACCCCGCCGTCCTTGGCGTTGATCTGGACGATGCAGTCGGCGACGTCGTGCTCGCCCGTGAACAGACTGTGCAGCTCGACCTTGGCGAGCCTGGTCTCGAGGTTCTTCATACCCGCCACGATGTCGGGCTCCTGGGACTCGTCATCCTCCTCGCGAGCCAGGTCGTGCAACACCTCGAGATCCTCGATGCCTTCGGCCAGGGCATCGAACATCTCCAGGTCGTCGCGGACGTTGGCGTACTCGGTGCTCACCCTCTGGGCCTCCGACGCGTCGTCCCACAAGTCCGGTCGCGCCACATGCTCCTCGAGCTCGACGAGGCGGGCGCGGGTTGGCCCGATCTTCAGGTAGGTCTCGGCGTCGCCGACGCGCCGACGCAGCTCTTTCAGGTCGTCGGTGAAGTCACGCATCGGGGACCGTCTCCGGCCTCAGGATGCGCCGTGACAGAGCTTGTACTTCTTGCCAGAGCCGCACGGGCACGGAGCGTTGCGCGGCGTCTTCTCCCACTCGTCGCGCACGATGGTCTCGGTCTTGGTACTGGCCGCAGGGCGGGTTGTTGATGCTTCGGCCTGTTCGGGGGCCATCTCGCCGTCGGCCACGGCCGCCGAGGCGGCGCGGCTGAAACCGCTGGAGGTGTCGTCGTCGGATGAGGATTGCTGCACGTCTCGGACCATCTCGGGCGCCGTGGCCGCAGCAGGCGCCTGCGTTGGCGCCGCCTCGCTCTCGTCGTGCTTCACCACCTGCACATGCATGACGTACTTCACGAAGTCCTGGGCGATGCCCTTCATCATCGCTCCGAACATGTCGAAGCCCTCGCGCTGCCATTCGGTGAGGGGATCCTTCTGACCCATCGCCCGCAGGTTGATGCCCTCCTTGAGGTAGTCCATCTCCTCGAGGTGTTCGCGCCAGCGCTGGTCGATGATCCGCAACATCACCTGCCGCTCGACCTCGCGCATGACCTCCTCACCAAGCTCCGTCTCCCGGCGGGCGTGCTCGGCCGTGGCGTCGGCCATCACGAGGTCGTACATCTCGTCGGTGTCGGACGACTCACCCAGCCGCTCGGCAGTGATCTCGGTAGGCCAGAACGTCTTCAGCTCGGAGGCAAGACCGTCGAGGTCCCATTCGTCGTCGGCGACGCTGGCGCAGTGGCCCTCGATCAGCGAGTCGACGGCGTCGGCGAGATACTCGACCGCCGCCGATTTGAGATCCTCACCGTGGAGGATCTGATCGCGCCTGGCGTAGATCACCTTGCGCTGCTCGTTCATCACCTCGTCGTACTTGAGGACGTTCTTGCGGATCTCGGCGTTGCGCGTCTCCACGGTCGTCTGTGCCCGCTCGATTGCCTTCGTGACCATCTTCGCCTCGATGGCCTCGTCGTCGGGCAGCGTCTTGTTCATCACATAGCTCAATGCGCCGGTTGCGAACAGACGCATCAGCTCGTCGTCGAGGCTGAGGTAGAAGCGGCTGGCGCCTGGGTCGCCCTGACGTCCGGAACGCCCCCGAAGCTGGTTGTCGATGCGTCGGCTCTCGTGCCGCTCGGAGCCGATGACGTACACACCTCCGACGCCGCGGACCCGATCGCCGTCCTCGGAGCACGACTCGCGGAACTCCGACAGCAACTCGTCGTAGCGGGCCAGTGCCTTGATGCGGATCTCTCGGTACTCCTCGGGCATGTCGGCCAGGGGAGCCGGCAGGGTGAACTCGTCGACGAGCGCCTCAGGCGGGAACCCCTCCTTCAGCACCTCGGCTCTGGCCATGCTCTCGGGGTTGCCGCCGAGCAGGATGTCGACACCTCGGCCGGCCATGTTGGTGGCCACGGTGACGGCACGCATGCGCCCGGCCTGGGCCACGATCTGTGCCTCACGTGTGTGCTGCTTGGCGTTGAGTACCTCGTGGTCGATGCCACGCTGAGCGAGCAGTCGCGACAAGTGCTCGCTCTTCTCGACGCTGACCGTGCCGACCAGCACCGGCTGGCCGGCCTCGAAGCGCTCCTCGATGTCACGCACGATGGCCTCGAACTTGGAGTCCTCGTTCTTGTAGATCAGGTCGGCCTGGTCGACACGTCCCACCGGCATGTTGGTGGGGATCGGCACGACACCGAGGCCATACGTGTTCATCAGCTCGGCCGCCTCGGTAGAAGCCGTGCCTGTCATCCCGGCCAGCTTGTCGTACAAGCGGAAGTAGTTCTGCAGCGTGATGGTGGCGAGCGTCTGGTTCTCCTCCTTGATCTTGACGCCCTCTTTCGCCTCCACGGCCTGGTGCACGCCCTCACTCCAGCGTCGACCTTCGAGGATGCGACCGGTGAACTCGTCGACGATCTTCACCTCGCCCTGCTGAACGATGTAGTCCTTGTCGCGCCGGTACAGCTCCTTGGCCTTGAGGGCTACCTGCAGCTGGTGCACGAGGTTGCGCTGCACTTCGTCGTAGAGGTTCTCGATGCCGAGCTCCTGTTCGACGCGCTCGATGCCGGCCTCGAGCGGCACGACCACCCGCTTGTCCTCCTCCACCTCGTAGTCCTCGTCGCGCTGGAGAGAACGCACGATGGAGGCGAAGCGGTAGTAGAGCTTGGCGGCATCGGCGAGCCGGCCGGAGATGATGAGCGGCGTGCGGGCCTCGTCGATCAGGATCGAGTCGACTTCGTCGACGATGCAGTAGCTGTGTCCCCGCTGAGCCTTGTCGGCCAGTCGTGCCGCCATGTTGTCGCGCAGGTAGTCGAAGCCGAGCTCGTTGTTCGTGCCGTAGGTGATGTCGCAGGCGTAGGCGGCGCGCTTCTCTGGCGTCGTGTGCTTGAAGCCCGGAATGACGAGACCGACGCTGAGGCCCAGCCATTTGTGGATCTGACCCATCCACTCAGCGTCGCGGCGGGCAAGGTAGTCGTTGACAGTAACCAGGTGGACGCCCTGGCCGCCGAGCCCGTTCAGGTAAGCAGGGAGCGTGCTGACGAGGGTCTTGCCCTCACCGGTCTTCATCTCGGCCACCCAGCCGAGGTGCAGTGCCGCTCCGCCCATGATCTGGACGTCGAAGTGGCGCTGGCCGATGGTGCGCAACGCCGTCTCGCGGGTGACGGCGAAGGCGTCGATCAGCAGGTCGTCGAGCATCTCCCCGCGTTCGATCCGCTGGCGGAACTCGGCCGTCTTGGCGCGCAGTGCGTCGTCGGAGAGCTTGTGGATCTCGGGTTCGAGAGCGTTCACGTCGGGGATGATTCCGCTCAGCGCTTTGAGCTTCTTTCCGTCGCCGACACGCAGGATGCGATCGAGGAGTCCCATGCGGCTATCCACCCTACCGGTGCATCCGCCGGCCCATCGTCGACGCGTCGTTCAGTCCCTGTGGCGTGGCCCGGCGTGGCGTGGCGCGGCGTGGCGTGCCGGTACGGGCTGGGCTGGACTGGACTGGAGGGCGCTGGCACGGGTGTCACGCAGTGCGCGCTGGCGCCGGTCGTGGCACGGACGGATGGCGAGATCGGTCGGCTGGCGAACGCGCCTGTTGAGGCTCGCCGACAACGGCTGCCGGCGTGGCCGCCCACGGTCCCTGGATGACCTGACAAGTGCGCTGACGACCCGGTGTTGCGGCCACGGCGGCACAGATCACCGACGACGCCCCCATGTCGTCGAGCACGCTCGATGCCTGACGCAGCGTTGCTCCGGTCGTGGCGACGTCGTCGATGACCAGCACGCGCCGCCCGGTGACCGAGGGAGCCGCCCGGAACGCTGGGTTGGAGAGCCGATCGGCCCTGGAACGGCCGGTCTGGGGGTCGTTGCCCTCCCGCTCGAGCAGCCGCCGGCATGGCAGGCCGAGCTGGCGAGCCACCGCCCTGGCGATCAGCTCGGCCTGGTCGAACCCGCGATGGTGCCGGCGCCGTCGGCTCGTCGGTGCCCAGGTCACGATGTCGACGTCGACCCCGGCGCGGACACCCGCTGCCACGAGCCGATTGACCAGCAGTCCGCCCAGGTGCCGCGCAACGGGCCGGCAGTTGCCGTACTTGAGCCCGAGCAATACGTCACGTGGCCGCCCGGTGAACGCCACGGCGGCGAGCACGCCCGGCGGTGAGGACGACGCCCGGCCCACCAGGGCGAACCGGCACGGACGGCACAGCACGGGCCCACGGGTCCCGCATCCGGCACAACGTTCGACGAAGATCATGCTGCCCCTTTGTACACCGGGGGTGTTACACACCCGACCCCGACGGGCCAACGCTCGTTTCGGTGCTGGGAGGCGTGCTGCTACGTTTCGATGGCGATGTCGCCGGGTAACGATCCTGTAGCACGCTGACCGGGGGTTCGTTGATGGATGCATGGTTGTGGTTGTTGCTCGTCGTCCTCATCGTGCTTGTCGTCGTGCTGGTGGCGCTGGCCCAGCGACGGCGTCGGTCCGGCGGCGTGGTGGCCGTCAGTCGGAGGCAGCGACGATGAAGGCACTCCTTCGCGGCACTGATCTCGTCGGGCTGCCGGTGGTGACCCTCGCCGGAGACGACATCGCCGACGTGCGCGACGTGCTGTTCGACGCCGATGCCGGGCAGGTGCTCGGCTTCACGCTGAACAAGCGTGGGCGGTTGAAGGGCCGGATGAAAGAGACGCTCGATCGCCAGCAGATTCATGCCGTCGGTCCGGCGGCGATCATGGTGCCGCCAGACGTCGAGCTCGTCGAGCAGGCTCGCGGCGATCGGGATGGCAGCGGCAATGTCCTCGCCGACAGCGTGATGACCGACACGGGGGTCCGCGTCGGCACCGTCACCGACGTGGTGATCGACACCGCTGACGGCCGTGTTGTCGGCTACGAGGTGCTCCCGAGCGACGAACCAGATCAGCGCAAGGGACGACGCAGCTATCTGCCGCTCCCCGAGACCGGTGCCGTGTCGGGGGAGGCGCTGATCGTTCCGGCGTCGGCGATCGACTACATCTCGACCGATCTCGCCGGTTTCGGAGAGGCCATCACCCGATACCGGGACATGCTCGGGAAATCGGCATGAACGTCAGCGAACTCGTCGGGCGACCGGTGCTCGACCTGTCGACGGCCACCACAGCCGGTCGCATCGACGACATCGTGGTCGATGCGGCGTCCCGGTGCGTCGCCGGCTTCCGGCTCGCCAAGACGTCGGGACCCTCGACGTGGCTCGCCTGGGACAACGTCGCCGCTGTCGGCGCCGACGCCGTCACGATCGAGCGACCAGACCTGCTTACCGAGGAGCCGAACGGTTCGGGGCGAGGGGTACGGAGCGACAAGGTGCTCGGCGGGCGCCTGCTCACCGACGAGGGACGCGATGTCGGCCCGTTGGCAGACATCGAGATCGACGCCGAGTCCGGCGCCGTGCGATCGTTGATCGTGCCGACCGGACGGATGGCGCCCGAAGCCCTGTTGGGCATCGGCAGCTACGCCACCATCGTGCACGATCCCCGCTGAGCCCGCCCCACCAGCTCGATTCGGTCATCGAGCCCGTTGGACGGGGCACCGGCGTGACGACGGAAACGAGATGTCGGCGACTACTGCTCGTCGGCGGCCGGGCCGGCGTCGGCAAGGGCCTGATCGTCGGGGGTCTGATCGGCGCCCAGCAGGGCGGCCGGGTAGGTCCCCGACCACGTATCGCCGTAGGTCCAGTCGGGTTGCTTGGTCCCGGCTCGATCGGCGAGAACGGCGCGGTCGTCCGCGATCTCATCGATCTCGGCCACCACCACGGGTGCCACGGCCGCGGTGTCGGCGTCGAGATGGACGCGGAACGCCTCGGGATGGCGTTCGAGCAGGCTGCCCACGACGGTCTGGGTCTGCAGGGCCAGGTTGCAGCGGGCGCCGTCGGACACTGTCGTGAGCCGGTGGGCGATGACGTCGAGATCCTCCTGCGACCCCTCACCGGCGCACAGGGCGCCGAGACGGTCTGAGATCTCGAGCCCGTCGGACTTGCACGGCGTGCACTGGCCGCACGACTCGACAGCCAGGAACCGGGCGAATCCGGCGGCCACGGCGGCGATGTCGTCACCGTCGGAGATCACGATCAGGCTGGCAGAGCCGAGCGCAGCACCGGCAGCGGCCATCGCCTCGTAGGTGAGCGGGGTGTCGAGCTGCTCGACCGGCAACAGGGCGGTGGACGCCCCGCCCAGCACGCCGACGATGCGCTCGCCGCGGCGTACCCCGCCACCGATCCGTTCTATGGCTTTGCGAACTGTCGTGCCCATGGCAATCTCACCCACGCCGTCGTGTGCCACGGCGCCCGTCACCGTGCACACGATGGATCCGGGCGACTCCTCTGTTCCGACCGCCCTGAACCACTGCGCTCCCTTGGCGACGATGGAGGGGACGTTCGCCAGCGTCTCGACGTTGTCGACCAGCGCCGGCGGGGCCGGGGTCTCGGCGCCGGGTCCTGCCAACTCGACGTTGGCTGACTTCCCTGCGCCCGTTGAGTGCCGTGCGGGACCCTGGGCCGCGTCGGCATCCATCAACTCGTCGGCGCCGTGGCGGAACGGCGGGGCGATGCGTGGGAACGGCGGACGCCCGTTGAGCACCTCGAGCAGCGCTGTCTCCTCACCGTACAGATACTCCTCCGGGCCCTCGAAGATCTCCACCACACCGTGATCGCACCAGCCGGCAGCGATCGCCTCGCCGAGCGCGGCGCGCATCCGCTCCAGATCCGCTGCGTTGTCGACGTCGGGACGCTTCATCGCCACGATCACACGGTCGGCGCCGACGGCCCCAGCGGCGATCAGCGCACCTTCGATCACGGCGTAGGGGTTGGTCCGCATGATGGTCCGGTCCTTGAACGTGCCCGGCTCACCCTCTGCGGCGTTGACCACCACCGTCGTCGGCACGGTGTCCGAACGGTTGGCCGCCACCGTGCGCCACTTCGTGCCCGTCGGGAACCCGGCGCCACCCCGACCCCGCAGCCCCGAGGCCTCGAGCTCGCCGATCAGCACCTCGGCGTCCACCTTGCGAGCAGCGTCCAATCCGGCTCCGCCTCCTGCCGCCAGGTAGTCGTCGAGCGTCGCGTACGGCACGGTCGGCAACAGCCGGGGCTCCACGATCATTCCTCGAGTATGCCCCACGCTCCGGCGCCGAGTCCGGCGCGGTCGGCGCCAGTGGCCAATCGTTCCGGGCGTGAAGCTTGTCAACTGCTGGGAACAAGCACGCCCAGAACCGGTTGTGGGGAGGATCACGCCCAGAATGTCGGCGGGGTGGGTTGGGCGGATCCAGGTCAGTAGCGGTAGTGCTCGGGCTTGTACGGGCCGCCGGGCTCGAGGTCGAGGTAGTCGGCCTGCTCGTCGCTGAGCTTCGTGAGGCGCACGCCGAGCGCCTCGAGGTGCAGGCGGGCCACCTTCTCGTCGAGGCGCTTTGGCAGCACGTGCACGCCGAGCGGGTAGGCGTCAGCGCTGGCGAACAGCTCCATCTGGGCGATCACCTGGTTGGAGAACGAGCAGCTCATCACGAAGCTCGGATGTCCCGTGGCGCAACCGAGGTTCACGAGCCGCCCCTCGGCCAGCACGATCACGGCATGGCCGCTGCGCTCGCCGGACGAAGGGAACGTCCACAGGTCGGTGCCAGGCTTGAGCTCGTCCCGGGAGGCGCCGCTGCGGGCCAAGCCGGCCATGTCGATCTCGTTGTCGAAGTGGCCGATGTTGCAGACGATGGCGTTGTGTTTCATCGAGCGCATGTGGTCGGCCGTGATGATGTCGGCGTTGCCGGTGGCGGTCACGAAGATGTCGGCCGTGGCCACAACGTCCTCGAGCACGACGACCTGCAGCCCCTCCATGGCGGCCTGCAGGGCGTTGATCGGGTCGATCTCGGTGACGAGCACCCGAGCGCCCTGGCCGCGCAGGCTCTGGACGCAACCCTTGCCCACGTCGCCGTAGCCGCACACGACCGCCGTCTTGCCGCCGATCATCACGTCGGTGGCCCGGCAGATGGCGTCCACCAGCGAATGACGACATCCGTACAGGTTGTCGAACTTCGATTTCGTGACCGAGTCGTTCACGTTGATGGCGGGAAACAGCAGCTCGCCGCGCTCGGCCATCTTGTACAGCCGTTTGACACCGGTCGTGGTCTCCTCGGTCACGCCTTTGATGGCGCGGCTCATGCGGGTCCACTTCGCAGGGTCGGTCTTCATCGAGCGGGCCAGCACCCCCAGCACGATCGCCAGTTCCTCGTTGGAGGCGCTCATGGGATCGGGCACCTCACCCGACTTCTCGTACTCCACGCCCTTGTGCAGCAGCAGTGTGGCATCGCCACCGTCGTCCAGGATCATGTTCGGTCCGTCGGTGCCATCGTCGGGCGAACCGGGCCAGGTCATCATCTGCTCGGTGCACCACCAGTACTCCTCCAGCGTCTCACCCTTCCAGGCGAACACCGGAATGCCCTGAGGGTCCTCGGGCGTGCCGTGCGGACCGACGGCCGCGGCCGCCGCTGCATGGTCCTGGGTGGAGAAGATGTTGCAGCTCGCCCAGCGCACCTCGGCGCCCAGTGCCGTCAACGTCTCGATGAGCACGGCCGTCTGGACCGTCATGTGCAGGGAGCCGGAGATGCGGGCGCCGGCCAGCGGCTTGGAGTCGCCGTACTCTCGTCGCAGGGAGCGTAGGCCTGGCATCTCGTGCTCGGCCAGGTGGATCTCCTTGCGGCCGAACGGGGCCAACGAGAGATCGGCGACGCGGAAGTCGCGCCGGGTCGTGGCATCAAGGGACATCGGTACTCCGTTTCGTGTAGGCGCTTTTCGTGTAGGCGCTTTTCGCTCAGCCGGACGCCGGCCCGCCGCCGGACGAGTCGCCCGCTGCTGCGAGGTCGGTCAGTCGCTGGTGCTCGGCATCGTCGACGGTGACGGCCGATTCGACGAGCAGGACGGGGATTCCGTCCTCGATCGGGTACCGACGCCGTAGGCGCGGGTTGTAGAGAGCGTCAGCTTGCGGAACGTACAGCAGGGGCCCCCGGTCCTCGGGGCACACGACGATCGACAGGATGGTGGGGTCGAGGCTCATGGGTCGGAAGTCAGGTCGTAATCAGGGACAATACGTCGGTTACGCGATCCTCGCACTCGGCGTTCGTGGCCGCTTCGAGGTTGAGGCGCAACAAGGGTTCGGTGTTGGACGGTCGCAGGTTGAACCACCAGGTGCCGCACTCGACCGTGAGCCCGTCGAGCCAGTCACGTGAGCACTCGTCGAAGTGCCGGTCGACCCGCGCGATCACGGCTGCGGCATCCGATACCTCGGTGTTGATCTCGCCACTCTGGGCGTATCGCTCCAGCGGCTTGCGCACCACCGACAGGTCCTGGTCACTGCGCGAGACCTCGGCCAGCACCAGCACTGCGGCGATCACGCCGCTGTCGGCGCGATAGTTGTCGGCGAAGTAGTAGTGCGCAGAGTGCTCTCCGCCGAACACGGCACCGGTCTCGGCCATGCGTTGCTTGATGTAGGAGTGCCCGACCTTGGTGCGCACCGGCACGCCGCCGTGCTCACGCACCACTTCGGGCACCGAACGCGAACAGATCAGATTGTGCAGCACCGTGGCGCCGGGGTGCTCACGCAGCAACACCGACGCCAGCAACGCCGTGGTGGTGGAGCCGCTCACCCCGATGCCGGTCTCGTCAACGACGAACACTCGGTCGGCGTCGCCGTCGAAGGCGAAACCGATGTCGAACCCGCCTGCCACAACGCGAGACCGCAGATCGCGCTGGTTTGCCGGCTGCAGAGGATCGGCAGGATGGTTCGGGAACGTGCCGTCGAGCTCGGCGTACATCACCTCGAAGTCAACGTTCGTGAAGCGTTCCAGCACGGCCGGCACCACGAGCCCGCCCATGCCGTTGGCAGTGTCGGCCACCACGCGCAGCGGACGGACCGCATCGGGATCGACGAAGCCGACGACATGATCGGCGAAGTCCGCAAGCATGTCACGCTCTGAGCGGCTTCCGGGATGGAGGGCAGGCAGCGCACCGCGCCCGCTGAGCACCTCGGTGGCGAGATCGCGGATCTCGGCAAGGCCAGTGTCGATGCCGACTGCCCTGGCGCCCGACAGGCACAGCTTGATGCCGTTGTAGCCCGCCGGGTTGTGCGAAGCGGTGAACATGGCACCCGGCACGTCGAGTCGTCCGGAGGCAAAGAACACCATGTCGGTGGACGTGAGCCCGAGGTCGACCACGTCGACGCCTTGCTCGAGCACGCCGTCGGTGAACGCAGCCAACAGGTGCACACCTGATGAACGCATGTCGCGAGCGACGACGATCTGATCGGCGTCGGCGAACCTGGCGAAGGCGATCCCGAACGCCCTGGCGTACTCGTCATTGAGTTGGTCGGGGACCATGCCTCGGATGTCGTACGCCTTGACGATCGGTTCGAGGGGTGACATGACCGTCGGAACGCTATCGGGACGCGCCGCGCTATCGGAACGGGCCGGGTGGCGCGTCCGGATCGTCGCTGCGTGGCTCGTCGAGCCGTTCATCGAGCCGCTCGTCTGGCGGACCGTCGAGCCGTTCGTCCACCTGCTGCGAACGGAACTCGTCCATCTCGCCGTGCACCTCGGCGTTGGCGAGGAAGGGCGGAGGCGGAGGTCCGTCGGCTTCGCCATCGCTCCGTGGCGGCGGGAGCGTTTGGGCGTCGACGCCAGCAGCCGCCCAGACCGGCGGGTCAACGGAGACGTCACCGCGACGACGCCACACGATGCACAGCACCACGCCGAGCAGTGTCATCACGTAGAAGATGCTGTCGGTCTTGGACCCTGCGTACTCGAGCGTCACCTCGTTGTCGGTGGGCACGACGACCATCATGTTCGGACCGATGCGGTACGGGCCCTCGGCGCCCTCGGCCGTCCAGTTGGGAAAGTAGCTGACCTTGACGAGCACCGGCACACCGGGTTTGTCCACGCGGAACGACAGCGACTGATCGCCCATCCGCACGTCGCTGACGCTCACCGGATCGAGCACCACCTGCTCGATGGCTTGAGCCGGCTGGACCACATCGACCTGATCGGACTCGTTGGCGTCGTCGCCCTGGCGGCGGGCCTGGTCGACTTCAACGGTGATCCGCTGCCACTCGGCAGGGCCTCCGTCTGCAGGCATCGCCGCCCACTCGTCGCGGTGCTGGAACCAGCTCGTACCGAGCTCCAGGTTGCGTTCACGCTGGTCACCGCCCCGAGGCTCCACAACCACCGGTTGCACATCGAGCGCTGCCACGACGGGTGAGTCGTTGAGCTCGTAGATCGTCCACGGTCCTGATCTCGCCACCTCGACGAGATCGTCGTTCGTGGCGGCCTCGGCCTTGGCGGCGTCGGTGAGCAGCATGACGTAGCGCACGCCGAGCGACTGCAACTGGGGCACGCCGGCCGCTGCGTCGAGGCCTGAGTACCGCAGCGCGCGAACGGGTTGGGAGCTGTTCTCCGACATCGAAGCGGTGGCCAAGAAGTGGTACGGCGTGGTGCCCGACGCCTCGAAGAACAGACCTTCCATCGACCCGATGCAGCTATCGGTCCAGAACGGCAGCAGCATCAGCGCCATCGGCGATCCGTACGACCCATTGGTCTCGCTGTGCTCCCAGTAGGCGCGCCCGCAGCCGCGCTGCTCGCCGAGGCCGTCCATAGTGTCGACGAGATGCTGGTACTCGGGATAGGCGTCCTTGTTCTCGTAACCCTTGAAGTTGTATCGCGACCAGCCATCCCCTTGGGCGTCGTAGTCGGGCCCTGCCTTGGCGAACGGGCCCCATGCATACACCGATTCACCGTGCTTGGTGACCTTCGACCCACCGGGCAGCAATTCGAACATGAAGCCGAGCACGAGGAGCGCAGCGAGTCCGCCGCCCGCCAAAGTCGCTGTCCCCGTCGACCAACTCCCCCACGACGTGTTGGGACGATTGCGGACCAGGTTGACCGCCAACACCGCTATCTCGGCCACACCGACGGCCATCAGCAGGTACCGCATCAGGTAGAACCACGGCAGCAGGCGTGGGTTCCACAGCAGCCCGATGAACGGCAGGCTGTCGCGGGCTACATACACGAACGCTACGAAGATGAACGACACGACGCCCATCGCCACGCCGGTGAGGTTGCGCCGGGCGATCGACGCCACGAGCCCGATCACGGCCAGCGTGGTCACGAGTACGTCGATCGTCGTCACCTGGGGGAAGAACATGTCCCAGTAGGAGTCCTCTGCCCCACTCGGCCGGGCCTCGTACTTCATGTCGGTCATGAAGTCGTGGTTCGACAGGAACGGTCCCACCCACCACGCAGCGAGCAGCACCGTCGTCACGCCGACCGACAGGATGTACCAGATGCGCTTGCGGTCGACCCACAGCATGGCGAAGACCGTGGCGGCCACGGCGACGTAGATCGCCACGATGCCGTGGGAGACGCACGCTGCAGCGAGGATCACGGACGCCCACACGCGGTACTTGCCGGTCTCCAGGCCTCTGGCGAGCAGGCCGAGCCCCAGCATCGTGAGCGTCATGGCGATTGAGAACGAGAACTCGCCCGCCATCGTCGACTTCAGGTTGCCGCCGTAGATGCTGAAGCTCTCGTCGAGAGCGAAGATCAGGCCGGCGAACGCGAACAACTCCGGAAGCGGGTAGCGGAACCGAGCGAGACGGCCGAACGCCCAGCAGGCCAACGGGAACGTGATGAGCCCGCTGACGGCGACGACCTTGAAGGCGATGCCGTACGCCAGCACGCTGTCGAGGGCAACGATGGCGAGCGCCGGCAACACCATGTAGAAGCGGTAGGCAGGCATGCCGGCGTACCAATCCATCGACCAGCCGTTGAGCTGTCCACTCGGCAGCAACGTGTCGCGCAGGTACGCCGGGCCCCACACATGCGCTCCCATGTCACCGCCGTTGGGAGTGTTGTCGTCGAAGATCAGGTCGGTGGACGGCTTGAACGGCCAGAACTGCGCGGCTCGCATCATCACCAGCGTCGTGACGATCAGGGTCAGGACGGTGGCCACGACCTTGACAACCCGCTCGGTGTCCCACGGGCGATCGGCCCATGCGATGGGGCGGGCGAAGATGCGTTTACCGGCTCCGGACCACCGGGGCGCCGGTTGGGGCGGCGCCGACGGTTCCAGGTACTCGGCGTCGTCGGCCTCGTCGCCCTCGTGTTCGTGGGGCCGCACCGGATCGAGGCGTTCGGGCGCCAGGACCCCGCCAGGTGCCTCCGACCGGTCGGCGCGCTCGCCGTTGGTGATCGCCGGAGCCGGCTCGTCGATCAGGATCGGGACGTCCTCACGGTGGTCGATGCGGTCAGTCATGGGTAGCACACAATCATGGCAAAGAACCCGGCGAAGCGGGCGTCACGCGGCCACGGCGAGGCCGACGGCGTTGAACGCCATGTGGGCGATGATGGCCATCCCGAGACGCCCGGTCGACATCACACAGGCGCCGAGGACCAGCCCCACGGCGAACAGGCCCGGATACTCGATGGGCCGGAAATGTACGAGGGCGAATATCGCCGCCGCCAGCACCAGCGCAGCGGCCGCTGGGAGGTGTACGGAGAGAGATCGCTGAATCAGACCGCGGTACACGAGCTCCTCTACGACCGGCGCTGCGACCACCACCATGACGATGAGCAACGCCATCGCCGGCCCGGTGGCGCGGTCGAGCAGGTCCTCGGCGTTCTCCGACACGCGTTCGGGATCGAACGTGCCGGGCCAAATGGCCTCGAGAGGCAGGTAGAGCAGCGGCACGAGCAACAACTGGGTGGCGGCGCCGATGGGAATGCCGGCCAGATCGGTCCAGCGAACATCGACCGCGTAGTCGCGTCGTGCGTCGCCGGTGCCGTGGCGCTGCGACAGCCACCACATCATCCCCAGGTAGATCGTCCAGGTGACGGCGAGCACGACGAACAACAGCGGGATCGGCAGGTCGTCGGACGTGTCGGTGTTAGCGGTTGCGACGAGCGAAGAGAGCAGCTGACCGGCGAACCAGGCGGCGACGTAGCCGCCGACGGCCACACCGGGCGACACCGGGCTCGGGCGCGAACCGACATCCGCCTGCAGACCCCGCACCAGCACGGTGCGACGCTATCGCGACGCGGCCGCCGTGATGCTGGTCTCGCTCGCTGGCGCTCGCTCGACTGCGGCTCGTCGCTAGCTGTGACGACCGGGGAGTTCACATCCTGGGGGCCGAAGCGGTACGCCCTCGGGGCGCGTCGTTGCTGCTTCGCTCGGTCAGGCGATGAGGGAATCGGCGTTGTGGGGGGCGGAGCGGCGGTCGTCGAGCCACCAGCCTCTTGGGACCGACATCGCTACGGCGTGCAACTCGCACAGGTCGTAGCCGTGTGGGTCGCGCTCGCCGCTCAGGTCGTCGAGCCACACCTGCGAGCGGTGGTACTGGTACGTCAACGTCGATGTCGCCGGCTGCGAGCAATCCGACCGGCTGCACTGCCGACCATCGGGGTCGTGAGGGCCTGCGAAACCGAGCACCGTCGTAAAATAGGGGAAACGTCCCGACATCCCGTGCATGGTCCGCTCGACCGGGAAACGACCTGAAACGGTCGTAACATACGGCCATGGGAAATCTCCCCCCGCCGCCTCCCCCACCCCCGCCGGGCGGCAGCCGGAATCGGCGTTCGAAGGGCGGACGTGGTTTCACTCCAGGTGGCACCCCCGGTAGCGACGGTGAAACGCCACGTTCGGGCCTACCCCGCTGGTCGATCTGGGTCATCGTCGGCGTCATGGCGGCGGCGTTCCTGCTGCCGAGCCTGTGGCCTCGCAACGAGGGTGAAGACCTCACGTACACCCAATTCATGGCCGAGGTCCGCGACGGAAAGGTCGACTCGGTCGAGATCAACAACACGTCGAACCGCATTACTGGCGTGTTCGAGAACGGTGACGAGTTCGTCACCACAGGAGGAGGCGATCGCGGCTTGTCCGCCGTCGACGAGGCGGTGCTGATCGACAACGAGGTCAACGTGGCGTTCAACACGCCGAGCACCAACTGGCTGCTGAGCATCGCCAGCTTCATGCTGCCCGTGCTGTTGATCATCGGTTTCTTCGTCTGGATGCAGCGCAGGGCCTCCGGCCAGATGGGCAACGTCATGTCCATCGGCCGCAGCCGTGCCAAGGCGTACACCACCGACAAGCCGTCCACGACGTTCTCCGACATCGCCGGGTACGAGGGCGTCAAGACCGAGATCACCGAAGTCGTCGACTTCCTGCGCATGCCCGATCGCTTCCGCGAGATTGGCGCCCGCGTGCCCAAGGGCATGCTGCTCGTCGGCCCTCCCGGCACGGGCAAGACGCTGTTCGCCAGAGCCGTCGCCGGCGAGGCCGGCGTCGGGTTCCTGTCCGTCACGGGCTCGGACTTCATGGAGATGTTCGTGGGCGTCGGCGCCAGCCGCGTCCGCGACCTGTTCCAGCAGGCCCGCCGCATGGGCCGGGCGATCATCTTCATCGACGAGATCGACTCCATCGGCCGCAAGCGCGGCGCCGGACTCGGCGGCGGTCACGACGAGCGCGAGCAGACGCTGAACCAGCTGCTGGCCGAGATGGACGGCTTCGAGACCGCAGAAGGCATCGTCATCCTGGCTGCCACCAACCGGCCCGACATCCTCGATCCGGCGCTGCTGCGCCCGGGCCGCTTCGACCGCCAGATCGTGGTGCCGATGCCGGAATACACCGAGCGGCTCGCCATCCTCGAGGTGCACTGTCGCGACAAGCGGCTCGGCCCCGACGTCGACCTCGAGGTCATGGCCAGGGCCACACCCGGCATGTCGGGCGCCGACCTCGCCAACCTCGTCAACGAGGCGGCACTCGTGGCGGTGCGCCGCGGCTCCAAGCAGATCGAACGCATCGACTTCGAGAACGCTCGCGACCGGGTCGTGCTGGGCGCCCGGCGCGAGAGCCTGATCCTCACGGCGGAGGAGCGCAGGGCCACCGCGTACCACGAGGGCGGTCACGCTCTGCTGGCCACCGTGTTGCCAAATGGCGACCCGCTGCACAAGGTGACGATCCTGCCCCGCGGCATGGCGCTCGGCGTCACGTGGAGCCTCCCCCAAGAACGCCACACGTACTCGAAGGAGTACTTCGAGGACACCGTCTGCAAGGCCATGGGCGGCAGGGTCGCCGAGATGGTCATCTTCGGCCATCTCAACAGTGGTGCTGCCAACGACCTCGAGCAGGCGACGTCCATCGCCAGGCGAATGGTCCGCGAATGGGGCATGAGCGACCGTGTCGGGCCCATGGCGTGGAGCAGCCAGCAGCAGGTGTTCCTCGGAGAGGACCTGATGTCGGCCGGGCGCGAGTACAGCGACGACACCGCCAAGTTGCTCGACGAGGAGACGGCGCGCATCCTGCACGAGCAGGAAGAGCGCGCCACGCGCCTCATCAGGACGCATCGTCAGGGTCTGGAACTGATCGCCGACTCCCTGCTCGAACACGAGACGATCGACGGGCCGGCGGTTGCCCGGCTGATCCAGCAGGGACTCACCGGTTCTCCCGCCCCTGCGATCGAAGGCGCCGGCGCCGGAGCCGCTGGTTCGATGGCCGTCATGCGCAGCAGCGACGACTCCGGCGACGCTCAATCGCTCGACTGAGGTCCTGTGCCCTGACGTGCCTCGGCGACGGCGGCCCACAGATCGGTGGCCGTCATCGGCCCGACGAAGCTGCGTGACACGACCCCTGCATGATCAGCGATGACGAGCGTGGGCACGGCATCGATGCCGTAGCGATCGTGCAGCGCCCTGGCTTGCCCGTACTCCACATCGACGACCGCCACCTCTGAGCTCTCGAGCACAGCAGCCTTGGCGCGCACCCCGGCACACGTGTCACACGATGCCGACGTGAACACGGCCACGAGCCACGGGGCGTCAGCCCGGTCGAAGTCGACGCGATCGAGCTGGGCCGGCACGGTGTAGCCGACGGGCTGGCTGGGTGGATCGGGACGGCGGCGCCGCACGACGGCGGCGATCAACAGCGCCGCGCCGACGATGCCGAGCGCCGCCAGCAGCTGTTGCATGCGCCCATTCTCGCATCTCACAGGGGCTCCGCCCCCCTGTGGACCCCCCATGAACACCCGTTCTCGACCGCCCGTCTGGACGATTCGCCCGCTGGCTGTGCTCGGTATCGCGGCCGCGGCTGGGGTCGGTTGCTACGGTCGAGATCCTGGTACGTCGAACGTGTCTCTCCTTGCTTGTCGCCGCGATACCCGTGGCGGCGGCGGCGTGCGCGTCGTCGAACGGCGCTGTTGACGAGCCGGGCATCTCACGACCCGCGCCGACAACGGCGGCGTCCACGACCGCCACGACGAGCACACGGCCGGGGACGACCATTCGGCCAAGCACTACCGCCGCTCCCACGTCCACCGCTGCTCCCAGCAGCGCGAGTCCGACGACCACCGCCGCTCCGCCGCCGCCTACTACCACGGCGACGACGCCGCCTACTACCACGGCGACGACGCCGCCGACCACTCGCATCGCGCCCCGCCATGAGCTACCAGGCGGGGGGAACGTGCTGTTTCCGGGGCGTCGGCTGGTAGCGATCTATGGCCATCCCGGTGACTCCAACCTCGGCGTGCTCGGCGAACAATCAGTCGACGAGGCCGTCGAACGAGCCCGCAGTGTCGCCGCCGGCTACAACGGCATCGGTGGCGAACCGGTGATCCCCACGTTCGAGATCATCACGACCGTGGCTTCGTCCGAGCCCGGGCCTGACGGTGACTACTCGTTGGAGAGCTCGCTCGATCACGTCCGGCCATGGGTGGATGCGGCTGCAGACGCTGGGTTCTACGTCGTTCTCGACCTGCAGCCCGGGTACACCGACTTCCTCACCCAAGCCCGGCGCTACGAGGAGCTGCTGGTACAGCCCCACGTGGGCTTGGCGCTCGATCCCGAGTGGCGATTGGCGCCCGGAGAGCGCCATTTGCGCGACATCGGCCAGGTCTCGGTGGACGAGGTCAACCGTGTCGCGTCATGGTTGGCCCGTCTGACCCGCCGGCATGAACTGCCCCAGAAGCTGCTCCTGCTGCACCAATTCAGGCTCGACATGATCCCTGACCGCGGCGAGATCCGGCCCCATCCCGAGCTCGCTCTGGTCGTGCAGATGGACGGTCTCGGTTCGCAGGACGTCAAGCTCGAGACGTGGCGTGCCGTCACAGCGGCCGGTCCCGAGGGCGTGCGCTTCGGTTGGAAGAACTTCTACGACGAGGACACCCCGCTACGCTCCCCGGCCGACACGGCGGCCTTGCAGCCGTCGCCGGTATACGTCTCATACCAGTAGTCGCCTCATGCGTCGAGCGGGATTGCCCACGCCGTACTCGTCCCACCGAGAGGGCCGTCACGAGGGATCTGGCGTTCCACGAACACGGGAGTCGTAGCCGACACCAAGAGCGTCCGTCCGAGCGCCCGCTCCTGGATGAAGTCGGTCGATACGACGCCACCGGGTGGGACCCGAATGCGATCGAGGCCGCGCACGATGGCGAAGCCGCCAGGGCCCAGCGTCCGCACCTCGACCATCGCCTCGCTGTTGGCCGTGTTGTAGATCGTGATGGCGTCCGTCGTCTCCTCCAGGGGTGACGTGCCGAGGTACCAGTTGTTGGCCACGAAGCCGTCGGGGCGAGCAAGGCCGCCGAGTGACACCGACGTCGCACGACCCCGCGAGCCAGTGCGCGTGAGCACCCGTTCCACGATGATGCCCGGCTGTTCCACGGTCGAGAACACGAAGGCGTGCTGCCCTTCTGGGAGCCCCTCGACCTCGCCTGCGGCAAACGCCGTGACCTCACCAGCCGGCACGTCGATCGTCGCCAACCCGGAGAAGGCGCCGCTCGGCGGCACGCCCAACACGGCCGCCGCCACCTCCAGGTCCGACTCGGTCGGGTTGAACAGGCGGTACTCCTCGATCACGCCCTCCGTGCGCTCGCCGATGGTGAACCACCACTGGTCCGACATCGCCGGCGCCGCCAGCGTCATCGTGAACCCGCCACGCTCTCTGCCGGCAAACTGCTGAGCCCTGCCCAGGACCACTCGGCCGCGGCTGGCAGTGACCGAAGCTGCAACGATCGGCTCGCTCTGGGCACCAAGATCGGCGACGTCGATAACGGCGACCGATCGGGCGCGCACGGGAAAGCCCTGGTACTCGCCGGGCGTGCGGGCGCCCTCGTCGGTGACGATGCCGAGGTTCACGACAGCGTCGGTGTCATAGGGGTTGGAGAGCACCAGCTCGTTGACGCTGTCGTCCTCGGTGAAGCCGTCGGCGAGGTACCACTGCGCCGACGCCGTGGTGGAGCAGCCGGCCAAGGAGTCACCGTCTGGATCGACGGCCCGCTGCTCGACGATGCCGCCGCCGTGGTCCAGCTCGACGACGACGCTGGCGTAGGCACTGTCGGCGGTCTCGTCGACGTCGATGTCGAGGCGGGCGCCGGGCTCGATGATGATGCGCTCGCTGACCTGCTCGCCGTCCTCGGCCAGCACCGAGTACCGACCGCGCAACACCCCGGCGGTCGTGTTGGCGATCACGACCTCGCCGCCGCGCCCCTCACCCTCGGCCGGGACGCCGGGGCAGAACCAGTTGGTGGGGGCCGGGCGCTGGCTGACCGATGGCATCCATGACTGCTGCACGTCGGCGAACACAGGCACCTCGTCGTCGGGCCGCGTCCTCGTCACCACGACGAGCGCGACGATGACAGCCAGCGTGATGAGGAGCGCCGGGATACGCCGCATCAGAACGTTCGTCCATCTCGCTGGTCGACGGTCTCGTCGCCACGCTCGTCGAGCACGTCGTCGATCCATCCCCCATGCGTCTCATGGGCCAGCAACTCGTCGAGCGCCACGTTGTCACCGTCGGAGCCGAGGGCGATGAGCGTGGCGTCCTCGCTGACGTGGCGGCGTCGGCGCAGCGGGTTGCGGGCGCGGCTCGTGGCGAGGAGCGTGGCCAGCCACAGGCCGGCGACGACGAGCAGCAACACCGAGCGACTCGTATCGGTGGCGTAGCGCAGCGTGGCCGGGCGTTCACCAACGGCGTCGCCGGCCACGTCCCAGGCGTTCGTCACGCCGAAGCCGTTGCGGGGGTCGAGCGTTGGGCCGCTACCGCCACGAAGCTCCCAGCGCTCGTCGAACGACGTGGCGAGGTGCATGACGCCGGTCGTCAGGTCATCGGACGTGATCTCAGTGGCGTCGGCCCCGACGAAGACCGGCTCTGCCTGGGTCAGATCGGCGCCGACGAGCCCATTGATGTTCTCGGCGCCGCTGGCCTCAGCCGTCTCCCCTGTGAGTTGGGCGCCCGTCGGCATGGCCGAGCGGTTCTCGAACACCTCGGCACTCGGCGGGCTGAACGTGAGCGCCAGGTCGAGCTGATCCTCCAGCGACTCGAGCAGACCACCCGGTACGGGGAGCGGATCCTCAGACGTGGACTCGGAGTCGTCGGTGCGGGGCACCACGATGTAGCGGATGCCGAGCGGCGCCATGAGCTGCCCGGCGCGCAACGTGTCGCCGTCGGCCAGCAAGTCCAGCACCAGCCGCAGACGGTTGTCGGCGTCGGTGTCCGGCGCCACCCATCGGTCGCGCACGTCCAGTGGGTCGTCGTCCACGACGGCGTAGCCGACACCTTCGGTGAGCTCTTGGGCCGGCACAGGCAGCAGTCGCGGGTCACCGAGGAACAGCACGCGATAGTCGCCATCGGTCGTCTCGTCGGGGAGCTGAGAACCGAGCAGGGACGGCGTCGAGCGGTCTGGTGTCGACCAGGCACCATCACCGACGGCCACGAGCCCGGGTATGACACCGACGACGACAGCGACGTTGGCCAGCACACCGGCCGGCTGACGCCATCCGAATCCGCCGCCGCGGACGTCGAGGTCGAACGCCGCCATCACCGCAGCGGCACCGAGCGCCAGGCCAAGTGCTACTGGCACGAGCAGCACGCTGACATCCGGCAGGCGCATCGACAGCGTGCCCCGATCGGCGAGCACGGCCAACGAGCCGAAGGCGACGACCAGCATCGCCGCCCGCACGGCCCACGTCAGCCGCCACGCTCGGCCGAGCACGAGTGCACCGAGCAGCGAGACGTACAGTGCGATCGCCAGCACGGCCAGCGGCTGATCGCTGAGCCCGAACGTGGCGATGTCCACGAGCCCGCGACCCTCGGGCCCGCCCGTGCGAGCGAGCGTCAGCGTGTCCCACGTCCACGTCGTCGACCACGGCAAGTTCAGACCAACGGCCAGGATCATGGCCACCAACGTTCCGGCCGACAGCCACAGCGAGGTGCGCCACGACCCACCGGCCAGCAGCGTGGCGACGGCGAGCACCACACCCACGGCCCCGAGCAGCAGCGCCACGACGGGCGCGAATGCCGCCGCCAGCGCGGCGACGAGACCCAGGTAGGCGAAGTACCGCACACGGTCGCGCCAGGTCAGGCGGGCGAGGCCGTCTACCAGATCGAGCACGACGAGCCGGGGATCGGCGGTGCCGATGCCGGCGGCGCGGCGGAGGAGATGGACGAACCACGGCACAGCGGCATAGGCCACGAGTCCGGTCCAGCGGCCCTGGGCCAGCATGCCTGACACGAGCGGCACCGCCCCGTACACCACGAAGCTGGCAAGTCGTGCCCTCGTCGACGGGAACACCGTGCCGACACGCGCGGCGCCGAGGATACCGGCCAGTACCAGGCCGATCACGGCCACGGTGTGGGCCAGGCCCATGTGGAACAGCGTCCCGACGCTGAGTAGTGAGATCGCCGCCCAGCCCGTCGGGTTGGGTGACGTAGCGCCCAGCCCGTCGGGGTTCCATCCCGAGCGGAACTGCGCCATCAGTGCACCGGGGCTCTCGGGAAAGGGCAGGAACTCGCCGATCGCCGGCACGCCCCTGCTGATGAACGTCCGGCTCCCGATCACGACGGCGGCGATGACAGCCAGCCACGCCAACGTCGGCGCCGTCGAGGTGGCCCGCCACCTGCGTACGGTGCTGTCGGCGCCGACGTAGGTCATGGTGTCGCGGGTGCGCAGATACGACGACAGTCGAGAGCTGCCGCGCACCTGCAAGTCGAGCAACTCGGGCTCGGGGATGGTGCGCAGTTTGGCGACGGCTCTGCGCCGGGCGAGGAGCCACGGCGTGCGCGGAATCAGGCCGACAAGGGCACGCATCGACGCCCAGGCTTCCGGAAAGCGGCCGGTGAACACGCCGACGACCATCTCTGCCAGCGTCAGGGCCACCATCTCCACCGAACGCAGCGGTAAGCGTGACAGCCCGGTGAGCGTGGCGACCGAACGCATCCGGTGGTGGGCGCGCAACACCCGGTGGTTGAGATCCGGACGGCGCTCCTCCAGCCGCTCGCGATGGCGGACCCGTGCTGCGGGGACCACGAGAACGCGGGCACCACTGAAATGGGCGCGCCAGCACAGATCGACGTCGTCACCGTGGTAATCGACGGCTGCGTCGAACCCGCCGATGGTCCGGAACAGGTCGGCGCGCACGAGCAAGCACGCCGACGGAACGACGAACACGTCCTGGACGGCGTCGTGCTGCTCCTGGTCGACCTCGTCGGCCTCGACGATCGGATCGATCTCGCCGAATCGGTCGAGACTGAGACCCACGTGCTGCAGCGACGCCGGACGGTCCCACTCGACGAGCTTGGGGCCGACGATGCCGGCATTCGAGCGGTACAGCTCCTCGACCAGCCGGGTGACGGCGTCGCGGTCGAGCGCCACATCGTCATGGCACAACAGGAAGAAACCACTGTCGCCCTCCACGAGTCGTTGTACCTCGTTGGCGGCCGGACCGTAGCCCGGATTGCCCTCGAACAAGGTGACGAAGGCGTCGCCGGCGTGGCGGCTGATGGTGTCAGACACTCTGGCCACGACGACCTCGTCCTCGGCTCCTGTGATCAGGAACACGAGGCGCAGGTTCGGGTAGTCCTGAGCGGCCATCGAGGCAACGGTCTCGTCGAACCAGACGCCCGGATCGTGCACCACAACGACGGCAACGACCGGAGGAGCGATCGACGCTTCGGACTCCACGAACGAGCGAGGCTACCGGTGGATGCCGGCGCATCCCGTTCGACGGAGTGCTGCCAACAGTTAGCAGCGCGGATTATCGTGCACGGGATGACGTTTCCCGCCATCGACCTGTCGGGCTTCGACCTGTCCAGGTTGGACCCCCGAGTGCACCTACCGTTCCCGTCGGACGGTCTGCTTGACCAGGAGCGAATCGGTGGTGTGGTGCGTGACTCGGCCTACGTCGGCGTGGGGCTGGCCCTGCTCGCCCTGCAAAGGATGCAGTGGGAGCGCCGCCAGCTCGCCAAACGGTTGCGTAACGTCATCGGCTGAGCGCTGCGAAGCCGACCGGGCGAGCGAGCGCCAGCGAACCGACCGGGGATGGGGTCTCACTGGGGGCGCAGCC
>Ga0136622_10000157_pt1 | contig 25546 bp, 21 predicted proteins | sample AntDrymUQ4482106_2_FD_104803 | JGI IMG/M metagenome (GOLD analysis project Ga0136622, IMG submission 104803) | Polar desert sand microbial communities from Dry Valleys, Antarctica - metaG UQ448 (21.06) | ecosystem: Environmental > Terrestrial > Soil > Desert | place: Antarctica: Dry Valley...
CCAATTTGTACCTGATGCGCCGGCGGTTGTGGCGACTGTCGGGGGCGTAGTGTGCCTACAGGACACCAAACGGGGCGAACATGGCCCCGTGAGCGATGAAAAACGGGCTTAACGGCCGCGTCTGTCTCCGTCTGCAATCGATTCGTATACACGCTGTACAACCATTTTTGATACTTGTTCAGAGGTTCCTTAGACAGATAAAGTCGCTCGATTGAATTATTAGTACGAGATCCGGCCGGCCACATCGCTGGTCAGGCACACGTCCACTTACACTAACGCTTGCGCGGTAAGTCGGTGAGGATCTGCTTGGCCGCGAAGGATCTCCGATTCAGGCGAGCCTATTGCCGGGTGTTTACACCGCGACCCACACCTACGGACGTCGCGCTTACGAGTTGAAGCCGCCTACTATACGCAGTGCGAGGCTTTGCGAGGACCCCTGTCAGCAGCATTTCGAATTGTTGGACCACACACTGCCAGCCGAGGGTGGCCGCGTACTCCCGCGCTTGGCAGCGCATCCTGGGCAGCGCCTGCGGCTCGCGCGCGAGATCGGTCGCGGTGGCCACGAAGGCTTCTGGGTCGCCATAGGGAACCAGAACGCCAGTCTTGCCATGCGTGATGTGCATGTGCGCGGCGGCATAGTCATAAGCGACCACTACCAAGCCGCTGGCCATGGCTTCCACCGTCACATTGCCGAAGGTTTCCGTGTCGCTAGGAAAGAGAAATACGTCCGCCGAGGCATAATGTCTCGCCAACTGCTCACCTCGATGCACCCCGCAGAAGAGCAGATCGGGATGGTCCTTTTGTAGCATGGCACGCTGCGGTCCGTCCCCGACAATCACAAATTTGATTGACTTGCTGTTCGCTTGCATGGCGCGGTAGGCGGCGATGGCGAGCCCGAGATTTTTTTCCGGTGCCACCCGCCCCACATAGAGAACGACCAGATCGTGCTCCGAGACGCCCCAGGTCTCCCGCAGTGCCTGACAGCGGCGTGCCGGGGTAAACAGCTGACTATCGACACCGCGGCCGAGGACACTGACATTCTTGAAGCCACAGGCGTGCAGCCGGTCCCGGAGATCGATGCTGGGTACCAGGGTGCCGGTAGTCCGGTTATGAAACCAACGGAGATAGAGGGCGACCAGATGTTGCAACCAGCCTGCACGGTAGTGCCTCGAGTAGCTGTGAAAGTTGGTATGAAAGCCACTCAAGACCGGTATTCCTAAACGCTGGGCGGTGCGCACTGCCGACCATCCCAGAGCGCCCTCCGTGGCCACGTATACTACATCTGGACGGTGCTGCCTCCAGCACTCGCGCAACAACCCGCCCGCCGGCAAGCCAACGTGTAATCCCTTATACCCAGGTAATGGGACGCCGCGCACCAGGGTCATCGCGGGATCGCGTCCGCCCCTCGTACCATCAGCACTCCACTGGCGCGGACAAACCACCGATACTGCATGACCACACACTTTCAATCCGTCCACCAGGCGCGCTAAGGTGAGTGCCACGCCGTTGACTTCGGGTGGATAGGTGTCGCTGACGACACAAATATGATGTTGTTGTAAAGCGTGGTGATGAGACCCGGCCGGGTAGGCAGTAGGCATCAGCGGGTCGCCCCTTTCGCGCGTGAGTCATTGAGTTGCGCGTGCCGCACGAAGGATCCCTCTTTCCGCCCGACACAGTACAAAAACAGTACAAAACAAGTGTGTTTTTTGCGTGATGATTACATGAAGATTGCGTTACATTTAGTCCGCCCAGAACCTGTGACAGTTGGGAGCTTGTCAGGTTGCTCCGCAGAGCACAGGTACGGTTTGTCATCAATCTTTCATAAAAGGATTGTATTAAAGCACCTTCAGTTTTTTTTAACCCGCAGATGGGAGAGTTTATGAACAGCTTTCTTCGGGCTCTCGAAACCCAGCGGTGGGACGATCACCGCTATTACCACCACAGCCGCATCAACCAGTCGCTGCATTTATTGAGCGCGGTCAGCTTCCTATGCACCTACGTGCTGCTGTTCACCGATCCGGCCGCCGCAGCGCTGGTTGGTTGGCTGGTTGCTATGGTCAGCCGGCAGGTCGGGCACTTCTACTTCGAGCCCAAGGACTACGACGAAGTCAATCAGGCAACGCATGAACACAAGGAGGCGATCAAGGTGGGCTACAACCTCAAGCGCAAGATTGTACTGCTGGCGATCTGGGCAGTCTCACCGCTGGCGCTTTACGTTGATCCGACGCTTCTGGGGATCTTGGAGTCCCGGGCGGGCCCCGCAGACTTCGTGCACCACATGGCGCTGCTCTGGATCGCGATAGGCCTCGGCGGACTGTTGTTCCGGACGGTGCACCTGTTTTTTCTGCAGGGCGTGCAGACCGGACTGGTGTGGTTGACGAAGATCCTCACGGATCCGTTTCATGATATCAAGCTCTACCACGCGGCCCCGCTGTACCTGTTGCGCGGCGAGCTGATCGATCCGGGCCCGGCGAAGCGGCACGCTTGAGGCTGCGGGTCGCCGTTGCCCCTCTGCCGTCCGGCGGGACGAAAATGGGCGCCGAGACCGTCAGAAGCGGTGCGCGATGATCTCTCGCAGAATACGGCGCTTGATCGATTTGTTCGTCAACGCGGGGCCCGACCACCACCAGCCTTCTTGCTGCATGGCCCGGGCGGCTGCCACGAACCGATCCGCGACGGCTTCGAAATCAGCGTCCGTATAGTTGAAACTGAAGATGAGGCGGCCGGTACCCACCCAGCTCAGGGCCAGTCCTTCAGCACGCAGGTAGTACTGAAGCATCCAGTTGTAGCGCGACGGCTGCGTGTAGCAGACCGTCCAGATGGACGACAGGCTCGCCACCTGCACAGGCAAGCCTTCCTCCCGCAGGCGTTGATTGAGCCGTTCGGCCCGGCCGTTCCAGACCTCATCGAGGCCGCGGTACAGCGCGCGAACCCCAGGCGTGTCGAGGCGCTGCAGGAACTCGTGCATGGCCCCCATGACGTAGGGATGCGAGTTGAAGGTGCCGCGAGCGAAGCAAATGTCCGTCGGGCGATCCTCGCGAAAGCGCTTCATCAAGTCCCGGCGACCGCAAACGGCGCCAATCGGCAAGCCACCGCCGAGGGTCTTCCCGTAGGTGACCATGTCGGCCCGGACACCGAAGTACTCCTGGGCTCCGCCCGGCGCAAGTCGAAAGCCGGTAAAGACCTCGTCGAAGATCAGCACGATCTTGCGCTCGCTGCAGACGGCGCGCAGCCGCTTCAGCCATTCGGTGTAGGCCGCTCGATCGAAGAATGCGCTGCGCGCGCTGTCGATCAGTGCGGAGTCACCCGGCGCGTTCGCGTTCGGATGCAGCGCCTGCAGCGCATTCACAATAACGCAAGCGATATCGCGGCGCATGCTCAACACCCGAAGCGTATCATCGTCCATATCTTTCAAGGTATAGCTTTCGCGCGCCGGCACGGGGTTGCCGACACCCGGCTGGACATCTCCCCACCATCCGTGGTAAGCCCCGCAAAAACGCACCAAGTGCGACCGCCGCGTGTGGTAGCGCGCAAGCCTCACCGCTTGCATGACCGCCTCCGTGCCGGACATGTGGAACGACACCTCGTCGAGTCCGGCGATCTCCGTCAGCCGTTGCGCGTTGTAAGCGATGACCGGATGATAGGCACCGAGGACGGGTCCGAGCTCGCGCACGCGCTCGATGCCGCGCGCCATGCACTCCTTGTAGAAATCGTAGCCGAAGACATTCACGCCGTAGGAACCCGTCAGATCGTAGAAGCGGTTGCCGTCGAGATCGGTGAGGCTGACTCTGGAGGACGAGCGAACGAACGCCCCTGCCTTGAGGTGTCGGCGTACGAAGCGACTGTATTGGAAGGGCACGCGGTAGGCGCCGGTAAACTGCAGATCGGAGATGCTGTCTTCGACCTCGGCGGTGAGTCGGAGCGTTTCCGGGAAGCGCTCTCGATAGAGATCCGAAAGCCGCATGAAACCGGCGCGGCGACGCGCGGCGATATCTTCCGGCGCACCGTCGGACCGGAAGAACCACACCTCCTCGTACTCGTAGAACGGTACGAGCGCCGCGATCCGTCGCGCGATGCGGGAATGGCCGGACAACGACCGGTGCTTCGCCTTGGAAAGCGCGAGGCGCATCTTCAATTGCTGAAGCGACGCGACCAATACGGCGCCGCTGAGCGCGTACAAAACCAATGTTGCGTCCACGAATCTCGGAACCCTACGTGAGCGACTTTACAGTTCGATGACCGTGCGATCGGTGATTTCCCGGGTATTCCCGCAGGAAGACCTCAATTTTCTCCTGACGAACCGCATTCCGCGGCGTCTGCTCACCCAGCTCATGGGCTGGTTCAGCCAGATCGAGCACCCGCTCGTGCGCGATCTGTCGATCGGCGTTTGGCGACTATTCGCCGACCTAAACCTGGAGGAAGCCAAGAAGACACGGTTCCGGAGCATGCACGATTGCTTTACAAGGGAGCTCAAAGACGGGGCGCGGCCGATCGACCCGGAACCCGCCGTGCTCGCGTCCCCATGTGACGCTATTGTCGGCGCCGCGGGCCGCATCGAGGGCACCACGCTAATCCAGGCCAAAGGCTTCCCGTACACGCTGCCCGATCTGCTCGGCGATTCGGAGCTGGTGCGTGTCTACCGCGACGGCTGCTACGTCACGCTGCGGATCACCTCGAGCATGTACCACCGGTTCCACGCCCCGCATGACTGTCGAGTCAAGCAAGTCGCCTACATGTCCGGAGACACGTGGAACGTAAACCCGATCGCGCTCAAGCGTGTTGAAAAGCTTTTCTGCAAAAACGAGCGGGCGATACTTGAAACCCGTCTGGAGGCGACGGGGCATACGGTCACCTTAGTGGCGGTCGCGGCGGTGCTGGTTGCCGGCATCCGTCTGCACTTCCTCGATGTCCTGCTGCATCTCAAGCATCGCGGGCCGAATGTCATCCCCTGCGATGCGTCGTTCCGCAAGGGCGAGGAAATGGGTTGGTTTCAGCACGGATCGACCATCATCGTCTTCGCGCCCGACGGCTTCAAGCCGTGCGAGCACGTGAAAGAAGGAACCGTCATCCGCACCGGACAGCCGCTACTGCGGTTGCCGGAGCGTCAGGATGCCAGCGGCCTCGTGTCCTTATCGAGAATCTGATCGCCTGGGAAGCGCGCTCTGGAGGAATGTCACACAGTAGTAATCCTGTAGCCTAGCGGTCACTCGGTCGTCACAATCCACTACTAATATTCCGCTCACCGCGGGCAGATCACAAGGACGCGATCGCCCACGGACCACAACGTATGAACACTTCTGAATCGAGGGGCAAAAATGAGCGTATCGAGAACAACTGTATCCATGATCGCTGCTGTGTTTATCGTAATGCCGACGCTCGCGACGGTTGCACACGCCGATGGGGTTAGCGACGACCGAGGTCAGGAACACTTCGTAAACAAGCACCGGAAGAATGGAAAGAATCACGTGCAGCTCGGCCCTCGTCCGTTCTATTTGGTGGAAAAAATGGAAACGGGTAAGCTCAAGACTGCGCTTCAGCAATGCTCCGATGGCCCGTTTTACAAGACCGATTTCTCGATCGGCCATCGCGGCGCTGCTTTGCAGTTCCCCGAGCACACGAAGGAGTCCTACCAGGCGGCCGCTCGTATGGGTGCCGGAATTCTTGAGTGTGACGTGACCTTCACCAAGGATCTGGCGCTCGTATGCCGCCACTCGCAGTGCGACGTCCACACCACCACCAACATCCTGGTCACGCCGTTGGCCGCAAAGTGCTCCGTGCCCTTCAGCCCCGCTGAATTCGATCCGGATACCGGCGCGCTTACCAAAGCGGCATCGGCCCAGTGCTGCACCAGCGACATCACGCTGGACGAGTTCAAGACGCTCTGCGGCAAGATGGATGCGAGCAATCCCAACGCGACCACCCCGGCGGAGTTCCTCGGCGGCACCGCCAGCTTTCGCACCGATCTCTACGCCACCTGCGGCACCCTCCTCACTCATGCTGAGAGCATCGAGCTGTTCAAGGATTTGGACACGAAGATGACGCCAGAGCTCAAAGCCCCTAGCGTGCCCATGCCCTTCAACGGTTTCTCACAGGACGATTACCGCCAAAAGCTGATCGACGAATACAAAGCGGCCGACGTCAATCCGCGCAAGGTATACGCCCAGTCCTTCAACCTCGATGACGTACGCTACTGGATTGAGCACGCGCCACGCTTCGGCAAGCAGGCGGTCTACCTCGACGACCGCTACGAGACCCTTCCCGGTTTCGATCCTAACGTTCCTTCGACCTGGGTACCTAGCATGGAAGAGATTGTCGCCGATCACGTGCAGATCATCGCGCCGCCCATGTGGGTGCTCCTGACGGTCGAGGACGGCAAAATCGTGCCTTCGAAGTACGCCAAGGCGGCCAAGGCCGCTGGCCTCGACATCATTACCTGGACCATTGAGCGCTCAGGGCGCATCGTCGAGGACGTGTTGATCGGCGGCGACACCTTCTACTATCAGTCGACGCTCGATGCGATCAGCAACGACGGCGATATCCTGGTCACCCTTGATGTGCTCGCGAAGGACGTAGGCATTCAGGGCATCTTCTCCGACTGGCCCGCCACGGTGACCTACTACGCGAATTGCATGCATCTCTAACTCCGGCCAGAAGGGACGAACGGGGGACCACGGGGGGTTGCGGTTGCGCTTCCCGCCCCGGTCCCCTGGCAAGGGCAAGGAAATGGGTTGGTTTCAGCACGGATCGACCATCATCTCGATTATCTCTTTTTCGCGTCAGACTCCGATTTCGTCGCCGTCGTCCTTGGTGATGGCGATGGTCGCCGAACGCGGACGTGAAACACCGCCATCCGGCCAATGACTGCCGAACGTGCCGGTAACAAAGTCCGGCGTGGTGCTTTCGCCCGGGTGTTGGATGTTGACGAATAGCGTCTTGCCGTCCGGTGTTTCCGCGACACCGGTGATCTCGCACTCTTTTGAGCCCACCAGGAAGCGGCGCAGGCGCTTTTCGCCCAGCTCCTTGCCGACGGGGGTCTCGACGGATTGGGTCACGGCTCCGTCTACATTGGTCACGGTCCTCCGGGTGCCGTCTCCCACTTCGCCCGGGACGGCGGCCAGCAGCATGCAGTTGGTAACGTCGGTATACGCGCCGTCATCGGTTTCGATCCACAACAACCCGGGATTCGCAAGACTGAACCACACGCTGTCGGGGCTGGAGAAGTCGTTCGCGTCGGTCAGACCGGAGATATTGACGTTGGTCTCATCTGCACTGGCACGCGCACCGAACAGGAACACGTCCCACCTGAACGCGGTCGCGTCGACTTTGCCGTCGGTCTCGGCCAAGCGAATGATATGGCCGTTGGGGTTGCCCAGCTGATCCTCGCCAGTGGTCTTCCGGTCGTTATAGAAGCGTGGATTGGCCGCGTCGACACTGGTGATCGGACGGCTCGAGGCGTTGGTATTGGTCAAGGTGACATACACCTCGCCGTTCTTGGGATGGACGGCGGCCCACTCCGGGCGATCCATCTTGGTGGCGCCCGCCGCGTCGGCGGCGAGACGCGTGTTGATCACCACGTCGGCCTGATCGGCGAAGGCATAGGCCGGGTTGGCAGAGGTGATATTGTTAATGCCGAGGCTCAGCTCTCTCCATTCACCGGTACCATCGGCGTTGAACGTGGCCACGTAGAGCTTGCCGTCGTCCAGATACTTGTCGCCCGCAGCCATCCCCGCGTTGGCGTCGCGGGGATCCCAGCGCCGGTTCGACACGTACTTATAGATGTATTCGTTGCGCGCATCGCAGCCCATGTAGGACACGAGCGGCTCGCCCTTCTTTGCCGGCCCGAGCCACGCGCCTTCGTGCGCGAAACGGCCAAGCGCGGTGCGCTTCTTGGGGATTGATGTTCTATTGAACGGATCGATTTCCACCACCCAACCGTAGGTGTTCGCGACATTACGATAATCGTCGCTGCCGTCGGCTGAAACACCGAGTTTCATCGCGTTCCAACGGCCGTACAAATCGTCTGCGGTATCGGGCGTCACCGTCGCCCACAGCTCGCGGCCGTCACCCGCCACGCCGTAGCGCGCGAACGAGGCCAGCTCCTTCGCCGTGCGATTGGGGTCATCGGTCGCGACGATACGCCGAAAATACCCGGCCCAGTTTTCCTCGCAGGTCAAATAGGTGCCCCACGGCGTGGCGCCGTTCGCGCAGTTATTGACGGTGCCGCGCGTTTCCGACCCATCGGGCGAGAATTTGGTGATCATGTACGGAGTCTTCGCCGCCGGTCCGGACAGGTTCATTGTCGTCAATGTGTGAATGCGGTGGTTGAAGCGGGAGTTTTGCTTGTAGCTCCACCCCCCTTTCTTCCCTCGCTCCTTAACTACCTTGATGACGCTGACGCCATGCACGTAGAATTCGCGCAGCACTTCGTCCGCTACGGTTCGCGCCTCGTCGACGACGGTTTGGCCGGTCGGGTGAAGGAAGGCCGGTGTGATCGCTTCATGGTTGACGCACAGTAGACCGCGGTGCGAGGAGTTCTCGTCGCGCTTACCATTGCGGCTCAGGCCGAAGTAACTCATGCCGTCGTGGTGATCGCCCGCACGATAGGCAAAACTTTCCGGATCGTCGCTGCCATCGTTCGCGTATTCGGGGATTCCGGCGGCAATCGGATCGCCTAATCGGTACAGGACGTCATGGCGGTAGCCCAACGGCACGCTAACGACGTCCGCTAGACTTTTGGGGACAGCGTCAAAATTAAGCTTTAAGCGGCACGGCCGGACATCCTGGCCTCCGTGCCGTTGACCGGCAGCCCAGGCAGAGCCTAAACCAACGCTGCCGAAGACCGCCATGGCAGCGGCGCCGGCGGTGCCGCGCAGCAATTGGCGGCGCGAAAGGCGCATTTGCAGAATTCTGTCGAAAGAAGGGTTATCCGAGGTGTTGGTTATCGCGTCTTCGTCATGATGAGAGGAAAACGTCACGTGCTTGTCGGTCATTATTGCCTCCTTACGAGATGGAATCGGGGAGCAACACGAATCGTTGCCCTTTGTCAGACGAGGCTCATCGTAACGCGGTTTGGTTACCTATTATGACGGGCGGAGTGACAGCGTTTTCCGAAGGAAGAAGGCAGGATGTTAAAAAAAGAGCCCTCTTGCGAGGGCTCAACCACATTGAGGGGGTTCTCAGTGCGGATGGAGTTGTAACTCGTACCAGGCCGCGCCGTCGATGCCGTTGATCGAGGCGACGAGCGTGCCGTCTTCCGCGATCTTGATAAGACCAAAATTGAACATCTGCTTGGCCTCTCCGTAATTGGCCGGGGTCGTCGTTGGGAAACGGAACAAGGATACCGTGCCGAGGGTCGGGTCGAAGGCGGCGTTCGGACCGATCCCGGCGTTGATCGGCCCGGTCACGATCTCATGGACCTGGAACGCCGGATCGTCCTGAAACGGGGTGTAGCGGAAGACCTCGGAGAAGTGCACATCGGTGGTGATCCACACCACGTTGTACATGCCGTTCTGCTGCATGTAGCGCAGGATGTCCGTCAGCTCGTGCTCGAACCCGCCTGTCTCCTGGTAATTCGCCCAACCGTCGCGCCCGGCCGCACCCGCGGAACCGGTGGGGATGGACATCGGCACGCTGGAGACGATGACCGTCCAGGTCGCATTGGATTTCTTCAGCGCATCCTTCAACCAGACGACCTGTTCGCGACCCAGCATGGTCTTGGGGCCCGCCGCGCTGTCCGCGACAAAGTTGGCGTCCCGGTACTGACGGGTATCGAGGACGAACATCTCCAGGTTCTTGCCCCAACGGATATTGCGGTAGAGGCGTTCCGGCGTATTGCCGGCGGGGAGTATAGGGTTGTAGTCCAGCATCGCCTTGAGCCCCATGGGCATCAGGCGTACGCCGGGGGTATAGGGCGGTGCGGTACGGGTGTCGTGCAGCGGCCCAAAATCGTTGACGACTTCATGGTCGTCCCAGATGGCGTAATAGGGCATGCTGGCCAGCAAGCTCCGGTAAGCTTCGTCCTCGCGGTTGTAGCGCCAGTGCCCCCAGTAATCCGCCATGTTGGCAGCCTGAAGGAACTGACCGGAGACCTGAGCGTTGCCGTAAAGACCGGTAGGGTTGCAGACCCCATCGGCGTAGATCATGTCACCGAGACCGATGAAGAAATCCATCGGCGTGGCATTGATGGCCTTGAAGATCGGAAAGCCTTCCACGGCATCACGGCAGACGTTCTGCCCCGCCAGATCGCCACCCCAACCGAACGCCACAGCCTCGGGCTCTTTGCTTGCGGGCGGTGTGCGGAAGTGTCCTTCAGCGTCGCCGTTCATACCCGGCCTCCCTGTTTTCGAGGTGCTGAACCAGACCTTGTAGCCATAGTCCCGGCCCGCTTTCAGTCCCGTGACCCGGACTTTGCCTGTATAGTCGCCATCGGCATGGACCCTGACTACCGCGTGCGCGCTACTGTCATTACGACTACCTTCAATGAGCACGTGCATGTACGCTGGTTGATCGGTGCGCGACCAGATCACGGTGCTCTCGGTGGTGACATCGCCGGCCGCCACCCCGTGGGTGACAGGCGCTAGCGCCGGGGCAGCGGCGACGCAGGCGCTCAGGAAAATCGTAGCGCTCGAAAGCGTCGTCGCGAGCGTGGTGCGTCTTAGACTACGGCTAAGGCAGCAAGGCATGCTGCTACGCTAACGTCGGCCGATGACACGCGCGTTAAGCCGGCGTGAAACTTCTGTGACGGGATCTCAACAGTGAATAGATGAAAAGCGATAGGCCGCTGGGTCGAAGTCTCGGGTAGAACCCTTAATTCGATTCTAAGCATTCGATCGCGGTTTCCGCGGGCGGCGGCGTGATGAGATCGCCGGGAAAATCGCAGCGAAACGTACTGCCTTTCCCGACCCAGCTGTCGATGTGCAAGCGCGCCTGGTGCCGCTTTAGCACGTGATTCACGATGGCCAGGCCGAGGCCGGTGCCGCCGCTCTCCCGCGAGCGGCCCTGATCGACTCGGTAAAACCGCTCCGTCAACCGCGGCAGGTGTTGGGGCGGGATCCCGATTCCGGTATCGCTCACCTCGAAATGGGCCCCCGAGGGGTCGTTATACCAGCGGATGCGGATCACCCCGCTTTCAGGCGTATAGCGGATTGCATTCACGACCAGGTTCGAAAAGGCGCTGTGCAATTCGTTCTTTGCCCCGAGGATGCTTAGCGCCGGATCGATCTCGAGCGAGAACATGTGGCGCGGCTTTCCTGCGAGCGCCTGCGCCTCTTGATAAATAGTGCCGATGAGCTCGGGCACCTGCACCGGCCGGGCATCCGTGATCTGAGCGGATTGTCCCAACCGCGAGAGTAACAGCAGATCCTCGATGATGCTTTGCATTCTAAAGGTTTGCGTCTCAAGCTGCGCCAAGATCGGACGCCAGGCCTCGGGGCAGCGATCCGGATCAGCGACCAGGATTTCGAGGTAGCCTCGAATAACCGTCACCGGGGTGCGCAGCTCGTGGGATACGTTGGCTACGAAATCCCGGCGCACTTGATCGAGGTGGTGCAGGCGCGTGAAATCGCGCGCGGTTAAGAGGCGCTGGTCCGCCCCGAAAGGCACGATGCTGATACTGAGTATACGTTCGGCGCCGAGCGGCGAGGAGATCTCCGCGGTACGGGTCAAACCGGTATCGTGGTTTTCGTTGAGCAGGGCGGTGAACTTCGGATCCCGCACCAGATTGGTGATCCGTTGCCGCCAATCATGCGGCCACTGGATCCCGAGCAGGTTTTCGGCCGCGGGGTTGGCCCATTCGATCTGGTCGTTCGTTCCAAGCAAGACAGCGGCATCCGGCAGGGCGGTGGTGGCGTGCCGGAATTGCTTAAGGTAACCGGACAGTTTCTTTTTGCGCTTCTTTTCGCGATCGCCCAGAACGTCCACGGCGCGGCAGATATCCTCGAGGAGCCCCGGAGTATCGGGCGCGGGATGATGTTTGCGATGCGGGATCCAAAACCGGAGCTGCACGAGCCGGCGGTAGTGCCACACACAGTGTCCCAGCGTCCCGATCCAGAGGGCGAGGAAAAATTGATCGATGAGGGCGCCGATGATCCCGGAGACTACCGAGACCCCCAAGAATCGCCACAAGTCCGGACGCATCACGGGCGGCGGGGCGGTATGAATCCCCTTATTGGGCCGAGAACCGGTAGCCGACGCTGCGTACGGTTTGGATCAGGCGATCGTATCCGTGCGGCCCCATGACTTTTCGCAACCGCCGGATATGCACGTCCACGGTGCGTTCCTCGATGTAGACGTTGTTCCCCCACACCTGATCGAGCAACTGGCCGCGGGTGTAAACCCGTTCGGGATGCGCAATAAAAAAGTGCAACAGCCGAAATTCGGTCGGACTGAGCTGCAAAGAGGTTTCTCGCGCCGTAACCCGATGCGTTCTAACGTCGAGCCGCAGACCCTCGACCTCGATCGCATCCCGTGTTTCTTCCTGGGCCGTGCGCCTGAGCACGGCCTTGATGCGGGCGACCAGCTCGCGGATGGAAAAGGGCTTGGTGACATAATCGTCGGCGCCGACGTCGAGGGCGCGCACCTTATCCGTCTCCTCTTCGCGCGCCGTGAGCATGATGATGGGGATGGCGCGCGTGCGTGCATTGCGCTTGAGGCGTCGCGCGAGATCAACGCCGCTCACCCCCGGGAGCATCCAGTCCAATAATACGAGGCCGGGTGCGCCGGCGGCGATCGCGGTTTCGGCCTTTTCAGCATCCGCGGCTTCGATGCACTCGAATCCAGCCCCCGACAGCGCCAACCCGAGCATCTGCCGGAGCGCCGGCTCATCATCGACGATCAAGATCTTTTCCGTCATAGGCATTGCCGTCAAAGATTACCGCGTAAATCAATTTTACTTTACTTCGCGGGCGGGGAACCCCGCCCTTGACCAAACGGGAGAGTTGCACTACTCCCCTTTGGAAACCCCAATGCTTAAAGTGCCCGCCGTAAACGGCAGGGTATGCATAATTAAAAGTCAATCGTATTACAGGAGTGTGACCGCTCATTCGCGCGCCCGCCGGCGCTCGCTATGCACTCTTGGCGCTCTTGGTTTCGCCGTGCTGTGTGAGCAGGAGATTGTCACACAACCTTCATCATACAGTTACGGAATAGAAATATTGAAACCCTACGATTCCCCGAGTTCGCAGCTGCTAGGGGCTTAAAAATCCATCTTAAGAATCCTAATTATCGGGAGGAATGCCAGTGAATAGACGATTGATTGCATTGTCGGGACTGACGCTCGCGGCCAGTGCCGTGTTTTGCGCCCCCCGTGCTGATGCGGCCAACGACGCCATGGTGGAGCTGCTCAACGTCTTGAAGGAGCAGGGCACAATCACCCCGGAGGCCTACGAGCAGCTCAAGGGCGCTGCCCAGGCCGATGACGAACAGAACACGGCCGGCCAGTCCGAGATCAAGCAGGCTGCCCAAACCCTGCCGAAGGTCGACACCAAAGAGAAACTGGAGATCTCAACCCCCGATGGGGCCTTCAAGTGGAGAATCGGCGGGCGTCTCCATACGGATGCGGCCCTCTATAACAACGATACGGGAACCGGGGACCCCACGACGCTGACCAGTGGTGCCGATATCCGGCGCGCCCGCTTGGCCGTGGAGGCGACCTTGTATCGCCATTGGCTGCTCAAGCTCGAGTACGACTTTGCGGGCGTCGGTGACGTCGATGACGGTATACGGGATGCCTATCTCCGCTATCTCCACACGGCGGGTTGGCCCCTTTCTATCACCGTGGGCCAATTCAAAGAGTATTTCGGGCTCGAGAGCATCACGAGCTCCAACGACATCAGCTTCATCGAGCGGGCCTTGCCCTCCCGGACGTTCAATGACATCGCCGGGGGCAGCGACGGGCGCCGGATCGGCGCGGGGCTAAACACCTATGGCAATGATCTCTGGACGGCCTCGGCGGGCGTCTTCGGCAGGAACGCCTCCGGGGAAACGGGCGCCGACGAGGACGAGCCCGACGCGTCCGATCCGATCGCCTTCGTCGGCCGCCTCACCTTGTCGCCCGTGCATACGGAGAATCGCGCGGTGCACTTCGGGTTTGCCGGCTCCTGGCTGAACCCCGACGACAACGACACGGTGCAGATCCGCTCACGGCCCGAAGCGCGGATCGGCGCCGACCGTCTGGTGGATACGGGCGGTCTCGATGCCGCGGACGTGAACCGCTACGGGGTCGAGGCCGCCGGGGTCTATGGGCCCTTCTCGCTCCAGGGCGAGTACCTGCGCGCCGACCTCAATGCGGATGTCGCTGGGGACTCCGATGTCGGTTTCGATGGCTGGTACGTGATGGGAAGCTGGCTCCTGACCGGCGAATCCCGCGGCTATGTGTTTGAGGAAGCGAGGTTCAAGAATCCGAAACCGAAGGGCATCGTAGGCAAGGGGGGCATCGGCGCCTGGGAGCTTCTGGCGCGCTACAGCAGCCTGGACCTGAGCGACGAGTCCGTCGACGGTGGCGAGGAGGATAACTTCACCTTCGGAGTCAACTGGTACCCGACCCCCAATTTCAAGTTCATGGCCAACTACGTGAGGGTCCTGGAAATCGAGGGCGGCGATTTCGATGGTGCCGAGCCCGATGCCTTCCTGGTCCGCGCCCAGGCCTACTGGTAGTCCGGGTGGCTTTCGCTGGGCAGGTAGCTTCCGAGGCGTGCTCGAACCTGAGGCTGCGCCCCCCCCTCACGGGTGGGGCGTTTTCTACGAGTGTTCCGCAGGCTCCGTAGCTTACCGGGGCGGAGGAATACGGCCCGCCGTGGATATCCGCGGACAATACGCCAGTACGTCGCCGACTGTGCGAGCTGAAGATATCACCATCATCGTCCCAACGCGTAACGAGATACGCAACATCCCGGCGTTCCTTGCATCGATTCCTTCCGATATCGGTCTGATCGTGGTCGACGCCAGCAGTGACGATACCCCACGATGCATAGCTGAGATGCGTCCGAATAACACCGTTGTGTTGCGTTACCCTGGGACTATCGCCGAGGCACGCAATGCCGGAACCGCGGCAGCCAGAACACCGTGGCTGGTGTTCACTGATGCGGATGTCACCTTTGCACCGGGTTTTTTCGACCGATTGATGCAGCACCGATTGAGCGATGCGGTTTATGGGCCCAAACTATCGATAAGTGACTATAAGAGCTACTACGCGTGGTTTGCCCGCGGTCAACGGTTGTCAGATCGTCTTGGGATACCGGCCGCAAGCGGTTCCAATCTGTGTTGTCGCCGTGATGTCCTGCAAGCGGGGGGCGGATTTGACCCCGTCTTAGTCGTAAACGAAGACTCCGAAGTGATGTGGCGTATCAAGCGCGGGGGCTTTCGCGTCACCTTTGATTCCGCACTGGCGGTCTTTGCCTCGGACCACCGGCGGCTCAAGCAAGGCGCTCTGCGCAAGACAGTGCACTCGATTACGCGCTGTTTCTTGCTGTACTTTGGGTTGCTGCCGCGCCGGTGGCGGTCTAGCGACTTTGGTTATTGGAAGCATAGCAAGAACGACGGCCGCCTATGATTTCACGCTGTCCGGGATCAAATCCCTAGGCGCGGTTCAGTCCTGCGGGGATACGCTGATCCTTTCCGTACAGCACCCCTTGGTCTATAACGATTTCGAGCGCGAGTGTAGCTGTCACAGGACTGTCACACGAATTTTGTCTAATTAAAAGCTGTAGTGTTGTCTACGAGGAGCTCGCTATGACCACCAATATAACTATGAGACCAATATCGCTATGACCACCAACATAACTAACCTTTTCAGACGCGTAGGCACCACGGTGCTCGTTGCCGGTGCGCTGTGCGCGACCCCGGCTCGGGCCGAGCCGGCGATCCAGATCGATGGCTCCAGCACGGTTTACCCCGTCACGGAAGCCGTCGCAGAGGAATTCCAGAAGGCCAAAAAGGGAGAGATCAAGGTGACAGTCGGCATCTCGGGCACCGGGGGCGGATTCAAGAAGTTCTGCCGCGGTGAGACCGACATCTCCGACGCCTCCCGCCCTATCCTCAAGGAGGAAATGGATGCTTGTGCCCAGAACGATATCAAATACATCGAGCTGCCGGTAGCCTTCGATGCCCTGACGGTCATCGTCAATCCGAAGAATGATTGGGTTGACTATCTCACCGTGGCCGAGCTTAAGAAAGCCTGGGAGCCCGAGGCGCAGGGCAAGGTCCAGAACTGGAAAGAGATCCGTCCTGGCTTCCCGGATGCGCCGCTTGTGCTCTTTGGCGCGGGGGCCGACTCTGGGACGTTTGACTACTTCACGGAGGCGATCGTCGGCAAGGCCAAGTCGAGCCGTGGTGACTACACTGCCAGCGAGGACGACAACGTGCTGGTCCAGGGCGTCTCGCGCGAGAAAAACGCGCTCGGGTTTTTTGGCCTCGCCTATTATGTGGAGAACAAGGATAAATTGAAGGCGGTGCCGATCAAGCCCGAGGAGGGCAAGCCGGCCGTGTTGCCGTCGATCGAGACGGTCAATAACGGCACCTATCAGCCGCTTTCCCGTCCGATCTTCATCTATGTCAACGACAAATCCGCGAAGAAACCGGAGGTGAAGGAATTCGTCGAGTTCTATCTCAAGAACGGCGGCGAGCTGTCCAAGGAGGTCGGGTATGTCAACCTTCCGGATAAGGCCTATACACTGGCACTCGAGAATTTCCAGAAGGAAAAATTGGGGACCGGCTTCGGCGGAGTGTCAGAGGTTGGCGTGCTCGTGGAGGACCTCTTGACGCGGGAAGCAACTCTGACAGCCGGAGAGTGATTGGTGATGCGTGATCGGTCAGATATCAGGGGGCGTCGTCCGGCGCCCCTTGTTTTTCTGTAGCCCCCAAGACGATCGGGATCACGCGCGATGCACAGCGATAGCGGATTTTCGCGAGCGGCGTGAGAGCTGGCTGTGATCCCAGCCCATTCGCGGTTTGCCCGCCGTCCCTTGCGCCATTGGCGCGAGCGTGCCATCGAGGGTATCCTATTCCTCGCCGCCTTCTCGGCGGTGGCGACGACCATTGCCATCGTCGCCATCCTGGTTTACGAGTCGCTAGGCTTCTTTGAGCATGCGCCGCTTTGGGACTTCCTGACCGACACCCAGTGGTCCATCTTGTTCGCCGAGAAGCACTATGGGATCCTGGCGCTCATATCATCCACTTTGGTGGTGACAGGAGTGGCCCTGCTGGTGGCCGCGCCGCTCGGCACCATCATCGCCATTTACCTGAGCGAGTTCGCCCCCCACAAGCTGCAGGAGACCATCAAACCGACGCTGGAGCTCCTGGCGGGGGTGCCCACTGTGGTGTATGGCTACTTCGCCCTCCTGCTCGTAACCCCCGTGCTGCAGAACTTCTTGCCCGATCTCCCGGGCTTTAACCGGCTGAGTGCAGGCATCGTGATCGGCGTTCTGATCATCCCCCAGTTGAGCTCCCTCAGCGAGGATGCCATGCGCGCTGTGCCCATGGCCCTTCGCGAGGCCTCCTATGCCATGGGCGCCACGCGCCTTCAGACGGCCATCAAGGTGGTATTGCCCGCGGCGATCTCCGGCATCGTGGCCGCCTACATACTCGGGATCTCGATCGCCATCGGCGAGACCATGGTGGTCACGGTGGCCGCGGGCCAGCAGCCCAACTTCTCCTGGAACCCCATGGAACCCGGCGCCACCATAACCGCCTATATCGCGCAGGTAAGCCTGGGGGATCTCCCCCACGGTAGCCTTGAGTATCAGAGTATCTTCGCGGCGGGCTTAGTGCTTATGATCATGACCCTGACACTCAACGTCACGGGGCATCTAGTGCGTAGGCGCTTCCGGGAGGTTTACTGATGCCGGCGCAGGATGTCCAGGAGATCCGGCAACTGGTTGCCCGGCGCAAGCGCTGGGATAAGGTCTTCGCCATCCTCGGTCTCCTGTCCATGATGGTGGGCGTAATGACCCTGCTTGCCCTCATCATCGACATGGGCATAGACGGTGGCGGGCGGCTGTCGTGGGATTTTTTCACCTCTTACCCGTCGCGCCATGCCGAGCGGGCCGGCATCCTCTCGGCTTGGGTCGGCACCGCGCTCGTCATGCTGGTCACCGCCGCGGCCGCGATCCCCCTGGGCGTCATGGCCGGGATCTACCTGGAGGAGTACGCACCGCGCAATTGGCTGACCAATCTCATCGAGATCAACGTGACCAATCTCGCCGCGGTACCTTCCATCGTCTACGGCCTGCTAGCGCTGGGACTGTTTGTGTACCAGCTCGACTTCGGCCAGAGCATTCTTTCCGCTGGCCTGACCCTGGCCCTGATGATCCTGGCCGTGGTGATCGTGGTCACCCGCGAGGCCATACGCGGGATCCCAGCGGCCATTCGCGAGGGCTCGTATGCCTTGGGAGCCACCAAATGGCAGACTGTCAAGGACCACCTCCTGCCCTATTCGATGGGTAGGATCCTGACCGGCATTATCATTGGCATGGCCAGCGCAATCGGCGAAACCGCACCCCTCATCACCATGGGGGCGCTCACCTTTATCGCTTTCCTGCCGCCGGCACCGGTGGAGAGTGGATTCCCTTACCTCTCGTTCGACTGGCTGTTTGCGCCCTTCACGGTGATGCCCATTCAGATGTTCAACTGGGTCTCCCGTCCTCAAGCAGCGTTTTTGGAAAACGCGGCGGCGGCCGGCTTCGTGCTGCTCGGCATGACCCTCGCTATGAACGCCTTGGCCATCTGGCTGCGGTTTCGCTTTCGCAAGCGCGGCAACTGGTAGCGCGATGGACGAAACGCTCAATAAGCTGTACTTTCGCTCGCTCGTTGACAGCGAGCGCGAAGAGGCGCCGACCCCCGAGGCCCATGACCTGAGAAAGCTCAAGGCTGAGGCCAAAGGGTTGAGCTTTTACTATGGTGAGGTCGCGGCGCTCAAGGCGGTCAATCTGCCGGTCGCCGAGCACCAGGTGACTGCCCTCATCGGGCCCTCGGGGTGCGGCAAATCAACGTTTCTGCGGGCTGTCAACCGGATGCACGACCTCTATCCCGGGAGCCGCTATGAAGGGGGGATCCGCTTCTACCCCGATGACATCGACCTGCTCGACAAGGACGTGGACCCCATAGAGGTGCGCATGCGCATCGGCATGGTGTTTCAAAAGCCCAATCCCTTCCCCAAGTCCGTATTCGACAATGTGGCCTATGGGCTGCGCGTGCGCGGGGAACGCAACCGGCGCCTGCTCGTCGAGAAGGTCGAGCAGGCGTTGCGCGACGCCGCGCTCTGGGCGGAGGTCAAGGACCGCCTGGACGACATGGCTTTGAATCTATCGGGCGGCCAGCAGCAACGGCTATGCATCGCCCGCGCCCTGGCCACCGAGCCCGAGCTTTTGCTCTTCGATGAACCCACGTCGGCCCTGGATCCCATCGCCACGGCCAGCATCGAGGATCTCATCCAAGGCCTCAAGGCGCGGGTGACCATTCTCATTGTCACGCACAACATGCAACAGGCCGCGCGCGTCTCCGACTATACGGCCTTTATGTACTTAGGGGAGCTCGTCGAGTTCGCGCCGACCAAGACTTTGTTCACCAACCCTTCTGATCGGCGGACCGAGAACTACTTGACCGGTCGCTTCGGATAAGGTGAATTCACCTGTGGAGGGCGGCATGACGCCGGAGCAACGAACACATACCGATAAGCAGTACGACGAGGAGTTGGCCTCGCTGCGCCAGCTCGTGCTGGATATGGGGGTGCTGGTCAAGGAGCAGATCGCTCAGGCTGTCGCTGCACTGGAGCGAGGAGATGTCGAGACGGCCGACCTCGTGATCAATCGCGATTACGAGGTCAACGGCTATGACGTCAAGATCGACGAGGGGACGGTGGCGCTCATTGCGCGACGGCAGCCAGTGGCCAGTGACTTGCGGCTGTTGATGTCGATGGTCAAGGCGGTGGCGGATTTCGAGCGTATCGGCGACAAGGCGAAGAAGATTGGCAAAATGACGCTTCTGTTTAGCCAGCATGTCGCAAACCCGTTTAACGCCGGGCTGCTGCGCGATGTGTCGACCATGGGGAAGCTGGCTTTGGAGATGTTAGAAGGCGCGCTCGACGCGCTGGCACACCTCGATGTGGCAGGGGCGGTGACCATCGCCCGCAGGGATCGCGAGCTCGATGCGGAATACCAAACAGCGTTGCGGCGCCTCATCACCTACATGATGGAGGACCCCAGAATGATCGGCCCCGCGATCGATATACTCTTCGTCGTCAAGGCGCTTGAGCGCGTCGGTGACCACGCCAAGAACATCGCGGAGTATGTGATATACCTTGTGAAGGGCAAGGACGTGAGGCACGTCAGCTTGGAACACCTTGCTCAGGAAATAGGCACAAACAACACGAGCAGCACGAAACATTCCCCTTAAAGTGTTCTGGCCCGGAGGTAGCCTGGGCGCCCGTTCGACGCCAGCGATAGAGACCAGCCATCAACATCGCCAACTGGCCGGTGCTCGGCATGTATCAACCCGATGGCATCGATAGCTTCAGGCATCGCGGCCGCACCTATCTGATCATGGCGAACGAAGGCGATGCGCGCGATTACGACGGTTTCAGCGAAGAGGAGCGCGTCAAGGATTTGATACGGGATCCGGTCGCATTCCCGAACGCCGCCGACCTGCAAGAGGATAAGCAACTCGGGCGGCTCAACGTCACCACCGCCAATGGCGATCGCGATAAGGACGGCGATTTCGAGCAGCTCTATGCGTTCGGCGCACGTTCGTTTTCGATTCGTGCCGCCGACGGGAAATTGATCTTCGACAGCGGCAACGATTTGAAGCGCATCACGCTAGTGCGAGTGTAGGTGCTGCCGGCCGGCAACCCGAGTGGCCTTACGCACCAGCGGATCCTTCTCCTTGTCGCCGAAATCGGCGAAGTCAATCCGGCGATACCCCGCGAGCGTTTCTGTCTTGCTGCGCGGTACGGGCGCAGCGTCGACAGACCAGGTCTCGATCAAGCGTGTGACGATCCGACGGCTCTGATCACGGCGTTCGATTAATAACGGAAGCGAGATCGAAACTAACCAGTGCACTTCCGTCGAGACGCCGTCGAGCGTGCCGCGAAAGACCTTGACCAAACCAGTTTTTGCCTTGCGCGAGCTTACTTCCTTCAGGTCTGTTCCCAGTGCCTGCGGATCCATAAGGGATTGCAGATGACGCCACGACAGCTGATTGTGCATGGCAGCGAGATCGCCGGGGTAATAATCGACCACGGCTCGGTCGTCGGGAAAAACCTGCTCCTTGGAGATACGCCCCTTGCTATCCCTCGACCAGATTTCGCTGAACACGCCGCCCACCGTGCGGGTTTCGACCCGCTGGTCAGCGCGCCACAGATACCAGCGCAACGGCGCGTGGCCCTGTGCCGTGGTCTGATCTCCCTCGGCAAGTACCTGCGTCTCGTATAGCGCGGCGAGTGGCGGGAACGCTCTCGCCGGCGCCGCGGCCGGGACATGATCATGGCCCGCGCCGGTACCGGTCGCCTCTATCTCCCTCGGAACCCCCTGCAGGGTTGCGGACAACACGATCAAGAGCCATGCAGTCGTTATTTTGAGTCGATCCATGTGAATCCCGTGGCTCCTATTCAAAAGCATGGGAAGGCGTCCCTGCCTTCCCGGCTGACTGGCGTAGCCACCCGATGAGCACAACTATGACGTTGAGCCCGCTTAGAAGCGGAAGGCTTCCTTCATCACGTGATAGATCCAGTTCTGTTCCATGACGCCACGCACGAGGTGCGCTTTGGGACCGCTGGCGTAGATCGCCACATCCTCACCCGAATGCGTTTCCGAAGAGAGCGGTACCGTCGATTCCGGCATGAAGCCCGGTACCGTGGTGTCGACGCTCATCATGTCGGGCCGCAATGCGCCGTTGGTGAAGGACGCCGGATCGTGCGGGAATGTCTTGAGGCCGGCAGGCTGGAGATCGGACGCACCGGTGTACCCGGGGCCGTTGGCATAGCTCAGCGTGGTGTAAGGCAGGCCGAGCGCATCGCTTTGGAGCTCCGTCGGATCCCCGTCTACGTTCGGCACCTCGGCTACTTTACCGAGGATCGGGTTGCCGCGATGGGGGTAGCCGGCGATCGTGAACACATGACTGTGGTCGGCGGTCACGATGATGAGCGTCTTGTCGGGATCGGTCATCTCGTAAGCTTTTTGGATCGCCTTCGCGAACTCGATGGTGTCGGTGAGGGCCCGATAAGGGTTACCGGCGTGGTGTGCGTGGTCGATGCGCCTGCTCTCCACGTGCAGGTAGAAGCCTCTCTTCCTTTTCTTCGAGAGGATCTGGATTGCCTTCGCGGTCATCTCGGACAGCGCTGGCTCACCCCCCGTGTCGTTCGGACGGTCATGCTCGTATTCCATATGCGAGCGTTCGAACAGCCCGAGCAAGTGGCTGGTCGCCGCCGGATCCGCCGCGTCGAAGCCTGCCTGGTCATACACAAACTTGGCGCTGGGGCCGCGTGTGCTCACCCACTCGGCGGTCAGGTCGCGGCCATCCTTGCGGCGACCCATGTTGGTGCCGCCGTCTTCCGGATCGACCAGGGTGTCCGGTTGAAAATAGGAACGACCGCCGCCCAGGGCCACCTTCAGGCTATCCTTGACTGCGTTCGGCAGCTCGATGAGTTGGCGGGCGATATCTTTCACCGCGCAGGAATCAGCGGGCAATCCGCTGGTGTCCTCATGCGAGCGGATCTCGCTGTCACTCTCCCAGTCACGCACCGCCGTGTGCGCGTAGTTCGCGCCCGGGGTCGCATGCGTCAGCCGAGCGGTACTTACGACCCCGGTGTCTTTGCCGGCATGGGCGGCCTGCTCGAGGATGGTCTCCAACGACTTCGAAGCGATCATTCCCGGATCGCACTCGTAGCGCGCGGTGGTGTGGTCGACCGCCAGCATGCTCTCGCGCGCCTTGTAGCCGGTGACCATGGCGGTGGTCGTCGGTGCAGAATCGGGGGTCTGCTGGTCCCAAGAATAAACCTTGGACAGCGCGACATAGGGCAACTTCTCGAAGAACAAGCTATGCTCCTCACTGGGCTTACCCATCTGCTGCCCTTCCAAGATGCGGGCAGCCGTCACGGTAGAGACTCCCATGCCATCACCGACAAAGAAGATCACATTCTTGGCCCGGTCCCTTATTCGGCGGAGGTTTTTTGCGGTCTCTATGTACTCCTGGCCGGCATCGAACCAGTCGGATACCGATTCGGGTCCTTGTACCGCGGGCTCGGCCCCGGTCGCCGCGGGAACCGCCACCGCTGTAGCGAGCGTGAAGAGGGCGCTGCGTACGGCCAGATTCGGGTGTTTATGTTTCATCAACTCACTCCTATGTTTCTTAAAGGGACTGCGCATTACTGACACGGTAACCGTACCAGCCTTTTGTGACGCGCTAATTACGTTTTGGTGAATATTGAGAGAGTAAGCCCGAACGAGAAGAGGTCTCGGGACGACACGACGGGGGAATACCGCGGTAGCGGGAGCGCGTGAGCGAGGCGATACGCTTTCGATTAAGCACACCTACCCATTTATCGCGTGGTACAACGGCTTCGGGTCGCATGGTCATCCCAATGTAACAATGCCTTGGCAGCATTAGTACATACATTGGTCTCACGACCGAGCGGCCGCGGCATTCGAGCCGCGCACCGTCCACCTATAACACCTACGGATCCCTGTCCCGAATCGGAAGCGGGCGAGACCTTCGGGCGCTACAACAATGTGGATGTGGCCTACGGCATTCGGCTCGGCTATGGTTCGGGCCTTGCTATCTACTACCGTGGTCATCACGGTGGCTACCTGAGCATGGCCACCTTTTCGATGTCACGCTGCCGTAATTCGGAAGTCACAATAGTGTCATTCGGAACAGGTACATTCCGCATCTCTTGTTAATACAAAGAAGGAGTCCCATCCGATGAAACCAAAATTGTCCGTTGCGTTATCTTCCCTGGCGCTGACTGCGAGTCTGCCCTTCGCCACGGCTCATGCCGTCGAAAGTGTAAATCCCAACGACCTCGGCGTGGTCGAGGCCCCCAATGCGGGATCCACGCCAGTTGATCTGGCGGCCGTTCCGCCGCTCGTGTTGCACGCGGCGCGAGTCGCGTTCAAGGAATATGACGGCCAAGCCGAGCTCACGGCCGCGCAGGTCGACGCCGACGATATCCAGGCCATCTACGAGGTCAAGGGTCGCGCTTCCGATGGCACGCTGCTCGAGGCCGACATTCAAGCCGATGCGGTGCTCTTGGAGCTGGAGATCGAGATCTCGCGGCACAAAGTGCCGGAGAACGTGCTCGAGGCGGTGAGCAGGTTCGCTGCCGGCTTCGAGGCCTCCGACGAGTCGTCGGCGATCGAGAAGAGCATTCGTCCGAGCGCCGGCGGCCTGCCGGAGATTTGGTACGAGTTCAGTGGCGTGACCTTTGACGTCGAGGTTCGAAGCGACGCGCGCGCCGTTCTGATCGAGCCCGCCTGATCGACGGAGCGATGCAGTGCTGACGCCCTGGTGCTCGTCGCGCAACGCGCGCTGAGCACCAGGGCCCGCAAGCGGTTCCAATCTGTGTTGTCGCCGTGATGTCCTGCAAGCGGGGGGCGGATTTGACCCCGTCTTAGTCGTAAACGAAGAACCCGAAGTGATGTGGCGTATCAAGCGCGGCGGCTTTCGCGTCGCCTTTGATTCCGCACTGGCGGTCTTTGCCTAGGACCACCGGCGGCTCAAGCAAGGCGCTCTGCGCAAGACAGTGCACTCGATTACGCGCTGTTTCTTGCTGTACTTTGGGCTGTTGCCGCGCCGGTGGCGGTCCACCGACTGGGGTTATTGGAAGTATAGCTAAAACGAACAAGTGCGCTGCGTCCTAGAGCACGCGGCGCAAACTGCGCTGGCTCCCGCTTGAGTGCGCGTATTGTTCGATCAGGGTACGCCGGTTCCCTTGCGGGAATCATTGCGGTAGCATGAAGTCTCGATTGCATACGAGTTCGACTGGTCGACCCTGAAGAATGGCGACTTGCTTGACGCGGCGGAGCGAGAAGGCTTCGGTGTTCTTGTAACGACCGATAGGCATCTCAGGCATCAGCAGGCCCTTGGCGAATGACGCACTGCGATCGTCGTATTGAACTCGACAAGCTGGGCTAGCGTACAAGGTGAGATCGCTGCGGTGATCCGCGCGGTCGGTGGCGCCTCGGAGCGAAGCGAAACACCATTGCTAATGCGGAGGATCTTATGCTCGTCATCAATCGAATTCTATGTCCGGTCGATTTTTCCAAGCCTTCCGCACGCGCCTTGGAGTACGCCTTGGCGCTGGCTGAGCGGTTGGGAGCCCAAGTTGATGTGGTCCACGCCTATGAGCCTCCGGCCTATGCGGTCGCGGACGGTACCGTGGAGCTACCCCCTTAGCTGCAAGAGGGTCTCGCGAAACGGCTGCGGGAGCAGCTCGAGCAGTGAGCTTCCGTCAAGAGGTGTGTAAATAAGTTCAGGCGGCCTTTCTGATGGTGTCGTTATTTGTTCGTATGCCATCGGCGAACGTGATGCCGTGATAGACTTCTTTAAGTAACTCCGCGGC